>Ga0116171_10005057_pt1 | contig 11668 bp, 12 predicted proteins | sample AD_JPNHW2_MetaG_FD_89798 | JGI IMG/M metagenome (GOLD analysis project Ga0116171, IMG submission 89798) | Active sludge microbial communities of municipal wastewater-treating anaerobic digesters from Japan - AD_JPNHW2_MetaG | ecosystem: Engineered > Bioreactor > Anaerobic > Digestate | place...
CCCCTCGAGCTGCCCGTCGGCATCGTCACCGCCATCATCGGCGCGCCCCTCTTCCTCTGGCTCCTCGCGCGTCCCGCGAGGACGGGGGCAGGCGCATGACCCGGCTTGTAGCGCACAACCTCTCCTGCGGTTACCGCGGCCGCGAGGTCCTCCACGGCGTCGACCTCACGGTGGAGCCCGGCGAGCTCCTCGCCCTGGTCGGCCCGAACGGCGCGGGCAAGACCACCCTCTTCCGCGCCCTCTCGGGCGAGCTTCCCGCCACGGCGGGGCAGGCGACCATCGTATGGAACGGCAAGTCCCGCGAGGCCTCGCGGCTGTCCCTGAGGGAACGGGCCCTCAGGATCGCGCGGGTCCTCCAGGGCGAGACGCCCGCCTGGGCGGCCACGGTACGCGAGTACGTCGCGGCAGGCCTCTTTGCGGGCCTCGGCTGGTTCGGCGCGCCCGGTCCGGCGGAACGGAAGGCCGTCGACGGGGCCCTCGAGCGTGCCGGCGCCTCCGACTTCGCGGAGCGTCCCGTCACCGAGCTTTCGGGCGGGGAGTTCCGGCGTGTCCTCATAGCCCGGGCCCTCGCCCAGGGGGCGGAGGCCCTCCTCCTCGACGAGCCCGCGGCCGAACTCGACCTCGCGGGCCAGATGGCCGTCCTCGGCCTCCTCAGGGATCTCGCCGCCCAGGGAGCGGCCGTCGCCTTCAGCGTCCACGACCTCAACCTCGCTGCCCTAGCCGCGGACCGGGTCGCGGCCCTCGCCGATGGCCGCCTCGCGGCCTTCGGCCCTCCCAGGGAAGTGCTCAGGCCGGAGCTCATCGAGTCGATCTACGGCTCGCCCGTCCACGTCGGCGAGCATCCCTCGATGGACCGGCCGCAGATATCGCCGATACCGCCGTGGCTCGACCATGGCCGGGAATGAGGGAACCCCCATGGAAAACGCATATGTCCAGGTGTACACGGGCGACGGCAAGGGCAAGACGACCGCCGCCCTCGGCCTCGCCGTCAGGGCCCTCGGCGCGGGCCTCGACGTCTACATCGGGCAATTCATCAAGGGCATGCGCTACTCCGAGCTCGCGACGCTCGGGACCCTTGACCGGGCCCTCGGCGCGGGCCGCCTCGAAGTGCGGCAGTTCGGGCGCGGCTGCTTCATTGGCCGGGAGGCCGAGGCCGCGGACTTCGAGGCCGCGCGGTCCGGCCTCGACGCGGCGCGCGACGCCGTCCTTTCGGAGGACTGGGACCTCGTCATACTCGACGAAATAAACGTAGCCCTGTCCAAGGGCCTGCTTGCCGAATGCGATGTCCTCGACCTCCTCGATCGGCGGCCCGCTTCCGTCGAGCTCGTGCTCACCGGGAGGGGCGCCCCCGGGGCCGTCCTCGCCCGGGCCGACCTCGTCACGGAGATGCGTTGCGTGAAGCACTACTACGAAGCCGGCGTCCAGGCCCGGGACGGAGTAGAGCGTTGACCGACACGGCTCGCATCGTCATCGCCGCCGCCTCCTCGGGCGCGGGCAAGACGAGCTTCACCCTCGGCCTCCTTGGCGCCCTCCGCGCCCGCGGCCTCAGGGTCGGGGCCTTCAAGGCCGGGCCCGACTACATCGACACGCAGCTCCACGCCGCCGTCCTCGGGAGGCCCTCGCGCAACCTCGACATCCGCCTCATGGGAAGCGGGGCCGTCCTCGCCAGCCTTGCGCGCAACGGATCGGGCAACGCGTTGTCCGTCATCGAGGGAGTCATGGGCCTCTACGACGGCTCCACCCTTGGCTCCTCGACGGCCGACCTCGCCGTCCTCACCTCTTCGCCCGTCATCCTCCTCGTCGACGCCTCCGCCTCGGCCGAGAGCGCCGGCGCGGTGGCCCTGGGCTTCGCCTCCTACCGTCGCGACGTCAGGCTGGCCGCCGTGGTCCTCAATCGCATCGCGGGCGAGGGACACTACAGGTCGGCGCGGGACTCGGTAGCCAAGGCCACGGGCCTGCCCGTCCTCGGCTACCTCCCCTCCGACCCGGCCCTCGCCCTCCCCGAGCGCCACCTCGGCCTCGTCGAGCCCGGCGACTCGCCCGACTTCGGCCGCGCGACCGCAGCCCTGGCCGCAGCCGTCGAGGCCCATGTCGACCTCGATGCCCTCATCGCGGTGGCCGAAAGCGCCCCCTCCCTGGACGCTGCAGGACCGGCAGCGCCGCGACGGGAAGGCGCAGGCGGCGCCGCGGGCGCCGGCGGGCGAGCCGTCCGCGTGGCGGTCGCCCGCGACCCGGCCTTCAGCTTCTACTACGAGGACAATTTCGACGCGATGCGCGACATGGGACTCGAACCGGTCTTCTTCAGCCCCCTCGCCGACAGCGCGCTCCCCCCCGGCAGCTCGGGCCTCTACCTCGGCGGAGGCTACCCGGAACTCCATGCCGCGTCGCTCGGCCGCAATGTCGCGATGTGCGACTCCATACGCCGCGCCGCCGAGGCCGGCCTCCCGGTCTTCGCGGAATGCGGCGGCTACCTCTACCTCCTCGGGAGCCTCGAGGACCTCGAGGGCTCGCCCCACCCTGGCTGCGGCATCCTCCCCGGCAGGGCCAGGATGGGAAAGGGGCTCGCCGCGCTCGGCTACCGCGAGGGCCGCACCCGGCGGGCCTCGGTCCTCGGGCCCGCGGGAACCGTCCTCTCGGGCCATGTCTTTCACGTCTCGACGGTGGAAGGCGCCGAAGGGATACTGTCCCTCCGGCCGCCCGCCGAGGTCGCTGCGCCCGCTCCCGAGCTCGATGGCTCGGCCCGCGGCTCCGTCTTCGGCTCCTACCTCCATCTCCACTTCGCGAAGAACCCGGAGGCCCTCGCGGGCTTCGCGGCCGCCTGCAGGGCCTTCGGCGGCTGAAGCCCGCGCGGCGACCGCTGCCGCGCGGGCCTTTCCCCTAGAACAGCCCGGGCGCGTGGGCCTATACTGTCGCCGCGCGCAGCGCAGCGCCGCGGCGCGACAGTTCCCGCGAGGTCGCCGTGAAAAAGGGTTACGTCTACATCGGGCTCGCCGCCCTCCTCTTCAGCACCATGGAGATAGCGCTCAAGCTCTTCTCCCTTGGCTACAATCCCCTCCAGCTCAACGTGCTCCGCTTCGCCATCGGGGCCCTTGTCCTCCTCCCCTTCGCCGTCGCGAGCCTCAGGAAGAAGCTCGCGGGCCAGCCGCGCCTCGGCTGGGGAGACCTGGGCTTCTTCGCCCTCTCGGGCTTCATCTGCGTCGTCGTGAGCATGGGCTTCTACCAGGTCGCCGTGACGAGGACGCCCGCCGCCGTGGTGGCGGTCATCTTCAGCTGCAACCCGATCTTCGTGGTGCCGCTGGCCGCCTGGATGCTCGGCGAGAAGGTCTCGGGGAAGACGGTCCTCGCCCTCGCGGCGAGCGTGGCGGGCATCGCCTGCATCTCGGCGCCGGCCTTCGCGGCCAAGGGCGGCCTCGACCTCCTCGGCATCGCCTTCACGGTCCTCTCCGCCGTCGTCTTCGCCTTCTACGGGGTCATGGGAAAAGCGAGGAGCAGGCGCTACGGCGGCCTCGCCATGACCTGCGGCAGCTTCGTGGCGGGGACCGTCGAGCTCTTCGCCCTCATCATGCTTACGCGCGTCCCCGCCATCTCGGGCGCCCTCGTGGAAGCCGGCCTCGGCGTCTTCGCCTCGGTGCCCATCCTCGAGGGACTCACCATGTCCGGCCTTCCCGGCCTCCTCTACCTCGGCATCTGCGTCACGGGCTTCGGCTACGCCTTCTACTTCCTCGGCATGGAGGCCACGAGCGCCCAGACCGGTTCCATCGTCTTCTTCATCAAGCCGGCCCTCGCGCCCGTCCTCGCCCTCCTCGTCCTCGGCGAGTCCATCCCGCCCCTCATGCTCCTCGGCATCGCCCTCATCGTCGGCGGCTCGGGCCTCCTCCTAGCGCGCCGCAAGGCCGCCTGAAGGGCCGGGCCCGCTCCCTGCCGCCCGGGCGATACTCGCCGGAGCAGGCCGGGACAGGGCCCCGGAGCCCTCAGGACAGGCCGAGGAGGGAGAAGGTCCCCCTGACCATGGCCGACACGAGCTTGCCGATGGGCAGGAGGTCGATGTTGGTGAAATTCCCGAGGAGGATGACGGCGAGGAGGCCGATCGAGCCATAGCGCACGATGGCCGCTTCCGTCTCGGGCTTGAGCCGCAGGGCCGAGAAGAAGGGATGCGAGCCGTCGAGGGGCGGTATCGGGATCAGGTTGAAGATGAAGAGGCCGTAATTGATGAAGACGGTATACAGCATGAGGTTGGCTGCCACCGAGCCCGCCGCGCTCCTCCCCAGGACCGGCACGAGGACGCGCAGGAGGACGGCGAAGAGGAAACCGACCACGAGGTTGGTGACCGGGCCCGCGAGGGCGATGAGGCTCTCGTCGCGCCGCTTGTGCGAGAGGCGCCCGCGGTCGAAGTGCACCGGCTTGGCCCAGCCGAAGCCGGCCACGAGGAGGAAGATGAAGCCTATCGGGTCGATATGCCTGAGGGGGTTCAACGTGAGCCGCCCCTCGTCCCTGGCCGTCGTGTCGCCGAGCCTGAAGGCCGTCCAGGCATGCGCGTACTCGTGGAGCGTGAGCCCGATGACGATGCCCGGCAGGGTATAAAGCTTGTCGATGAGGTCGCTGTTCATTGTTCCGTCTCCTCGATATCGGCCGACGGCGGGGCCTGGGCGACATCGCCCGGGCGCCGCCTCGCCGCCATGCGCGTTATGCGCCGTATGATTCCCCACAGGAGAAGCGCCGCCCAGAAGGCCACGACGTAGAGGTCGGCGAGGTTGAAGTAGAGGTTGGCCGCCCCGGGGATCCGGGGAAGGTTGATGAAGTCGATGACCGCGAAGGGGGGCAGGAGGATGCAGAGGAAATTGCCGAGCCCGCCCGCCACGAAGAGGCCCCAGATCCGCGCGTAGCCCGCCTCCCTCGTCAGCGCGAGGAAGGTGAGGCCGAAGAAGAGCCCGCCCGCGAAGCGGATGAGGGAAAGGGGCCAGGGACCGATGTACAGGACCGGAGCCGACGACGCCATGACCAGGCGGCCCGCCACGATGGCATAGACCGAGACTATGGCCGCGTAGGAAAGGCCCCTCGCCCAGCGCGGCGCTTGCCGGCGGTTGAGGAGGATGGCGGCTCCGGCGATGAGGGCGTAGCAGGCCGAGAAGAGGATGAGGAAGCCCGCCGAGCCGGCGCCTGCCCGGTCGACGAGGGCGTTGGAGCCCGTGTCGTTGGCCAGGTAGCCGAAGGCGACGAGGGGACGCGGATTCCCGCCCAGGCCCGAGCCGAGATCCAGGAAGCGGCCGCCCCGGAGCGCGAAGAAGGCGAGGTACTTTGTCGCCAGGTCGAGGGCGAGGAGTACGCCGGGCACGGCGAGCTTCCGCCTCCAGGAGAGGCCGTCGGAAGGAGGGGCGCCTGCCGAGGGAGGTTGCGCCCTTCCGTGAGCCACGTCGCTCATGCCCGCCCTCCCCTCGGATCTCGTCCGAAAAACAGCGCCAATTGCGAATACACGCCAGGATACTCGGAAGCGAGGAGATCGGGCCGCTCGAAGAAGTATTCGCAGGCCACCGCGAAGAACTCGTCGGGACTCTCGGCGGCGTAGGGATCGATCCGCGGCGCGCCGGAGCGCTTGAGGCGGCCCCTCCGCGGCTTCTTCCGCTCGGGCGAGGCGAGGCGCGTCTTCAGGTCCCCGTAGGCGGCCGAAAAGGCCGCCTGCCAGTCCTCGGCCGACATCCCGGCCCTGAGGGGCGGCGAGCCGTCGTAGGCCCCGTTGCGCCCGTCGAGCTTGTGGGCCATCTCGTGGATGACCACGTTGTAGCCGTCTCCCCAGCCAGAGGCCTCGATGTCGGCGGCGGAGAGGGCCACGGGCCCGAGCTCGAAGGCCTCGCCCGCGAACTCGTCGTCGTACTCGTGGACCACGCCGGCCTCGTCCACGTCGCGCTTCCTCACCCCGTATTCCTTCTCGGTCACGATGATGGTGCTCCAGTCGTCGTACCAGTCGAGGCCCGCCTCGAGGCCGAGGAGGGGGAGGACGGCCTGGGCGGCCACCGAGACCCTCGTCTCGTCGTCGAGCTCGAGGCCGCCCACGGGATCGAAGGTCTTCTCGCCGAGGAAGATGGTGGCGAGCTCGCGCAACCTGGCTCGTTCGGCGTCGTCGAGGTCGCGGAAGATGCGGTGCTCGGCCAAGGCCCAGTCCCAGAGCTCGTCGGGAATGGGCCGCGTGGCCAGGATCTTCCTGCGCCTCGCCTTCCGGAAGGGATGGAGGATGGACATGGCCTCGATGCTAGCGCGGCGCGCCTCGGCCTGTCGAGGTCCGCGGGCGGAGCCCGCGCTCAAGGCTCGAGGCCGACGAGGCGCGAGCTCTCCTCCCAGAGGGCCTCGATGCGGCCTGCCTCGGCGACAGACCTGCGCGGCTCCTCGCGCCTTCCCTTGCGGTAGTAGCCGCCGCTCGCCTCCGCGAAGGCCTCGGACAGCGCAAGGTCGAGGATCATGCCGACGCCCTCGTCGGGCGGCTGGAAGAAGGGCGCGAGGATGAGGTCGACGATGAAGCCGTACCAGGTCCTCATCCTCATGATCTCCGTGCGCACGACGCCGGGATGGAGGGCATTCACGCGGAGTCCTTCGGGACCGCGCCGGCCTTCCCTCGCCGCGAGGGCAAGGGTGAACTGCAGGATGGCCCGCTTGGAGGCGGCATAGTTCATGAAGCCCGCCCAGACCCCGCCACGGGCCGGTTTCCCGAGGGATGCCCTCCCCCAGGGATAGGCGTCCGAGGAAAGGTTCACGATGCGCCCGGCGGGGGCCATCGACGGAAGGAGGAGGCGGGTGAAGAGGAAGGGGCCGAGGTAGTTCGTGGCCATGGAGAGCTCGAAGCCGTCCCTGGATTCGGAATGGCTCCGCGAGAAGGTGCCCGCGTTGTTGACGAGGACGTCGATCCGCGGGAAACGCGCCCTGGCCTCCTCGGCCGCCCTCCGCACCGAGGCAAGAGAGGCGAGGTCGAGGACGAGGAGCTCGGGCCGCTGCGGCTCCACGACCCTTGCGGCGCCGGCCCGGACCGCCTCGGCCGCCTTCTCGGCCGCCATCCTGGCGACGGCATCGCGGGCCTCGGCCCCGCGTACGGGATCGCGGCAGGCGAGGACGACCCGCGCCCCCCTCAAGGCCGCGCCCTCGGCCACGAGGCGCCCCAGGCCCCGGGTGGCTCCGGTGACGACAAGGGTCTTCACCCTCCCCGCGGCGTCTTCGGTCTTTACGGCTTCCCTGTCCATGGGACAAGGATACTCAAGATGGCCCTTCGGAGCCATTTTGTTTCTTTAGGAATATGCGCTATCTTGTCCCATATGCGCTCCCGTAGCGGAGGCATGATTCTCGCCCATCGGGGAGAGCTCCATGAAATCGACTCGTATCGTCCTTGCCGTCCTTGTCCTGTCAGTACTTGGCTCCCTGGGCTTCGCCCAGGACTATCCGCCTCCGGCCCCCGAACCCTTCCCGCCCTTCTTCGTCGCCGCGCCGGCCCAGCCCGGCCTCCTTTCGGATTCGGACGGCTTCTGCCCCTTCATCGTCTCCTTCGTGCCGATGATCTCCTTCCCCTTCGGCTACTACGACGTGATGTTCTCGGGCGCGGCTGTCGGAGGCATGGCCCGGGACGTCCATGGCTTCATGGGCGCGGGGGTCTTCAACCTCTCCCGCGACGTCTGGGGCGTCCAGGGAGCCGGGGTCTTCAACATCTCGGGAGGGATCCATGGCTTCCAGGGAGCCGGGGTCTTCAACATCTCCGACGATGTCCATGGCGGCCAGGGAGCCGGCGTCTTCAACATCTCGGGAGACATCCACGGCTTCCAGGGAGCCGGCGTCTTCAATATCGCGGGCGACGTCGACGGGGCCCAGGCAGCGGGGATCTTCAACGCCGCGGACAAGGTCCGAGGCGTGCAGATCGGCCTCGTCAACATCGCCGACGAGGTGGACGGCTTCCAGCTCGGCCTCATCAATATCGCGCGCTATGGCGTGAACGGACCCGGCGCCAGCTTCGAGCCCCAGACCGGCTACGTCTGGGGCTGGTGGCAGAACGGTTCCCGCCACCTCTACACGGTGATCGGCCTCGGCCTGCCGGCGCCCGACCTCTTCGACTCCTCGGACAGCCTCGTGGCCTCCCTCGGCATCGGTAGCCGCTTCGGCAGGAACGACGACCTCCATGTCGACCTCGAGGCCGTGGCGGCCCAGGAGATAGGCCCCGACCTCGAAGCCTTCGACCGCCTCTTCTGGCATGGCGATGCCGCTGCCCTCGGCGCCCTCTCTCCCTACCCCGAGCTCAGGATCCGCGCCGGCCTGCCCGTCGCGGGCAAGCTCGAGCTCGTCGCGGGCCTGACGATGGACTTCGACCTCGAGGACTGGCCCATGGTTCCGGACGACCTCAAGGCCGGCTTCTCCTGGTCGGGCAGCTGCTTCGGCGAAGGCTTCACGGCCTACGCCCGCTGGTTCATCGGCCTCAAGCTCTAGCGCCTTCGGCCGCGGCCTCACGGCCGCGGCCTGCGCCGGCCCCCGGGCCGCCTCCACCTCGGCTTCCCCTTCCCGCCACCTTCGCAGCCTCGCCTCGCCGCGCTATACTGTCTCGGCAAGGAGCTGACCGTGAAGGGAATCGTCGCAGCAATCGCTCTCGTGGTGACGGCCGCCTGCGCCTGGGGCCTCGAGTCGGCCGCCATCGGCCAGGTCGAGTACATCGAGGGCACGGCAAGCTGCTCGAGGGACGGGAACGATCCCGCGGCCCTCGATTTCGGCTCGCCCATCCATTCGGGTGACCTCGTGAAGACCGGCTCGGGGGGCCGCCTCGTCATAGCCCTCGACAAGGCCTCGGGCTTCTCGGGCAGCCTGACCATCAACGCGAACACGACGGCCTACATCGACCTCGACCTCATCAAGGGCGAGCCTCGCACCCTGGTCGACCTCGTCTCCGGCTCGGTCGGGGCCAGGGTGAAGAAGATCGTCGGCAGCCCCTCCATGCAGGTCCAGACCGCATCCGCCATCGCGGGGGTCAGGGGCACCGAATTCGAGGTCGCCACCTCGGTAAACGACGCCGTCCTCGTCACCTGCTCCGACGGCGAGGTGAGCTGCGAGGACGACTCGGGCGCGGTCACGGCCGTGACGGCGGGCAGGGTCCTCGAGAAGCGGGGGGCCGCGAGGCCCCGCTTCCTCGACGTCAGCGCCGCCGACCTCCCGGGCTACCGGCAGCGCTGGGCCCAGGGCGAGCTCGACGCCTTCCGGGCCGATCCCCTCAAGTGCATCATGGCCTACGAGAAGCGGTATGCGGAATTCTCCTCGAAACTGCAGGCCGCGCTGGAGCGCCTCCAGTCGAGCCCCGTCCTCAAGGCCTGGATGGACGAGGACCGGAAGGGAGCGAAGCCCTCGCTCCGCGACCCCGCCCTCGCCCGGCAGAAGAAGGAGATCTTCTCCAGCCTCAGGGACCTGCGCCGCGACCTCTTCCTCTTCGAGCGCGTCTTCTCGCGCATGGACGAGATCCGCGAAGCGGTCCAGGGCACGGACATCGAGGCCCGCGAGCTCAGGCGCGGCTTCACGGTGGGCGACTTCTTCCGCCGCTTCGAGAAGGAGAAGGCCGTGCTCGAGAAGCGGATCGGCCTCTTCCACTACGCGCAGCGCCTCTTCGCGCAGCGCGACGACGGCAGCTCGGGACTCCTCACCGCCCCGCTGCCCCGCAAGGAATCGCACTTCTAGCGTCGCAAGCGGGCGGAGCCCCGGCGCCGCCAAGATCGCACAACGGAGGCAGACCGTGACCAAGGTACTTTCGCTCGGTGGTTCGATAGTCGCGCCGGAGGGCCCGGACCCCTCCTTCCTCGCGTCGTTCAGGGAGCTCGTCGTCTCCTACCTCGACGCGGCCCCGGAACGCAGGCTCATCCTCGTGGTGGGCGGCGGCGGACCGGCGCGCGAGTGGCAGAAGGCCTACCGCAGCGTATCGGAATCCGCCGGCTCCGTCGCCGAGCCCGAGGCCCAGGACTGGATCGGCATCATGGCCACCCGGCTCAACGCCCAGCTCGTCAAGGCGATCTTCGGCCACCTCTGCCCCCAGGACGTCATCACCGATCCCACCTCGGTCGAGCTCTTCATGGGCCGCATCCTCGTGGCCTCGGGCTGGAAGCCGGGCTGGTCCACGGACTACGACGCCGTCCTCCTCGCGGAGCGCTTCGGCGCGGACGAGGTGCTCAACCTCTCCAACATCGCCAAGGTCTACACGGCCGACCCACGCATCGATCCCGAAGCGAAGCCCATCGACAGCATCGGCTGGGCGGACTTCCGCAGGATAGTGGGCGACGAATGGGTGCCCGGCAAGAACCTCCCCTTCGATCCCATCGCGACGAAGAAGGCGGCGGGCCTCGGCCTCAAGGTCGTCTGCGCCTCGGGCAGGGACCTCGAGAACCTCGGGCGCATCCTGGCGGGCGAGGCCTTCACGGGGACCACCATCGGCCCGGACTGAGGCGGCGCCCCGTCCCGCCCGGCCTTCCCTGCCGCCGTCGAGCGGCAGGGGCGCGGCCGTCCCTACCTTCCCGCGCCCTGGGCCGGGCCCGTGGCCTGCGGCTGGGGCGCCCCAGGGGCCTGGGGGGCCGCTGACGGCGCGGCCGCGCCGAGGCTCGCGTCAAGCCTCGCGAGCAAGGCCGCATAACGCGCCGCGTCGTCCTCCCTGCCGAGTTCCCCCGCGAGGGCCACGAGGGCGACGAGTGCCTTGCGCACGTCCTCGGGCATGTTCGACGCGAGGGCCGTGTCGAAGGACCTCCGCCAGTAGTCGAAGGACTCCTGCTTCCGGTCCATCTTCTGCGAGATCGTGGCGAGGGCCGCGAGGTCCTTGGCCATGCCCGGGCCGTTCTCGACCTTCCTGTCCGCCTCGAGAGCGAGGCCGGCCTGGGCCAGGGCCTCTTCGTAGCGGCCGGCCTTCGAGAGGATGGAGGCGAGGACATAGCGGTTCGCGCCCACCTCGCTCCAGCGGCCCGCCTTGGCGTTGATCGAAGCCGCTTTCGTGAGGCCGGCTTCCGCCTCCGCGCCCCGGCCCAGGCCCGCGAGCGCGGTGGCCTCGTCGTGGAGGGCTATGGCCATTGCCGCCTGGTCCTTTCCGGCGAGGACGACAGCCTGCTGGAAAAGCGCCAGGGCTCCCTCGCGGTCGCCCCGTGCCCAGGCCACCTCGCCGAGACCCGCCGTCGCGAGGGCCTGGGCGCCCGGCGAGGCCGCCATCCGCCCGTACTCGAGGCCGTCCCGGAATTCGCGCTCGGCCTTCGCGGGGTCTCCGGCCGCGAGCCAGGCCCGGCCTATGGACACGTGGCAGCGCGCCACGCCCTCGATGTAGTCGATGGACTGGTCGGCCCCGAGGGCTTCCTCGTAGTACTTCGCGGCCTGGTCGTAGATGTTGCGGGCCATGAAGGAATCCCCGAGCTTCACGAACTCGGCCGCCTTGTTCCGGACATCGTAGACCGCGGTGGTCTTCGGCGCCGTGGAGCAGGAGGCGGAGACGAGGACAGCCAGGCCGATGGCGAGGATGCGCGGCGCGAGGATGCGCGGCGCGAGGATACGCGGCGCTAGGATACGCGGCTCCGAGGCACCGCGGCTGCGGGACGCGCGGCTATCGCCGGCGCCGGCGGGGTTGACGGTTCGTGTCATCGCTGCCTCCTCCTCAGAATTCCGCATCGCGCATGCCCTGGTAGAGCTCGCCCTGGTC
>Ga0116171_10005059_pt1 | contig 11667 bp, 8 predicted proteins | sample AD_JPNHW2_MetaG_FD_89798 | JGI IMG/M metagenome (GOLD analysis project Ga0116171, IMG submission 89798) | Active sludge microbial communities of municipal wastewater-treating anaerobic digesters from Japan - AD_JPNHW2_MetaG | ecosystem: Engineered > Bioreactor > Anaerobic > Digestate | place...
GATATGGGAGGGCAGCTATTCAACGTGGATGCGCGCCCGTCTGACTGCATCGCCCTGGCGGTACGGGCACACGTGCCCATTCTGGTGGACCGCGAGGTGATGCACGAGGCAGCCATCGTTCCTGAGCCGGACGTCCAGGCACAGGTGCTGAGCCCCGAAACCGAAAGCGAGCTCCCGCAGGAACCTGAGATCCTCCCTGAGGAAGCCCGCAAACGCTTGTCAGTGTTTGAAGATTTCCTGAAGAATGTTAACCTGGGGGATGAGCCCGGCGAGGACTCCTCCCCGGATGAACCCGGGTCCGACCCGGGTAATAACAAGTAAACTACTATAAATTGAGAGTCACTCCAATCATTAGGTATAAGGATTCCCATGGGCAATTTTCCTCCTTACGAAGATGAATCAACCACTGTCATCCAGTCCCAGCCTAACAGCCCGGAAGCGGAAGAAGCCGTGCTGGGTTCGGTGCTGTTGAATCCTGAATCCTATTACGAGGTGGCTGAAATTCTGCAGCCGGATGACTTTTATATCGTCCGCAACCAGTGGATCTGGAGCTCTGTCATCCGCCTGCACGAGCGCCGCATTCCCATAGACATCCTCACGCTCAGCCAGGACCTGGAGGAGCACTCCCAGCTTTCCGAGATCGGTGGGCAATCGTACCTGCTTGCCCTGGTGAACCAGACGCCCACCTCCCTGCATGCCGAGGCCTACGCCCACATCGTGGAGCAGAATTCGATCCGCCGGCGGATGCTGGCTTCCGCCAACGACATGGCCAAGCTGGCGTACGACCAGCAAAAATCTGTAGATACCATCATCGATTCAGCCGAGAAAGCCGTCTTCGGACTCAGTTCGAGGCGCGTGCGGCATGACCTGGAACCCATTCACGAGGTATTGAGCACTTATTACGACCAGGTGGATGAGCTATCAAAACACGATGAGGATATTTTCGGTGTAAAAACCGGCCTTAAAGACCTGGACAAATGTCTGGGCGGACTGCAGAAATCCGACCTGCTCATTGTGGCCGGGCGGCCGGGCTCCGGTAAAACAGGTTTCCTGCTTTCGGTCGCCAAGAATGCCGCACAAACTTACAAGAAGAACGTGGCCATGTTCTCGCTGGAAATGTCCAACACGCAGTTGGTGCAGCGCCTGATCGCCCAGGAGACGGCCATCGACACGCAGCGTTTGCGCACAGGCAAGCTCAAGGACGCGGAATGGCCGTTGTTCACCCAGGCCATCGAGGTACTGGGAGACGCCCACCTGTGGCTGGACGACACGCCTGCCATCACGCCGCTGGCAGTGCGCACCAAGTGCCGCCGTCTGCACATGGAATTCGGGTTGGACCTGATCATCATTGACTACCTGCAGCTCATGGGCAACGACTCGCGCAGCGAGAACCGCGTGCAGGAAGTCTCGTATATCTCCCGCAGCATGAAGCAATTGGCGCGTGAATTGAACGTCCCGGTGCTGTGCGCTGCGCAGCTCTCGCGCGCTGTGGAATCGCGCCAGGACAAGCGCCCCGTGCTTTCAGACCTGCGCGAATCGGGCAGCCTGGAGCAGGATGCTGATATCGTCATGTTCATCCACCGCCAGGATACCGACAAGGATAACCCGCGCCACAACATTGCCGAACTGATCGTGTCCAAGCACAGGAACGGTCCAACTCACTCGGGTATCGAGGTGGTGTTCATCGAGAACCTGGCCAAATTCGAAGATTCCATCACTATGACCGAACGACCGTTCAAGGATAAGCGCAAGTAGGGCAGCCTTATGACATTTAAAGGCTTTTCTTCCGTGGACGAAAAGAGCATCCCCGTTCCAGAGGTCTTCTTCACTGACCTGCTGCCGGAGATCGAAAGCGCGGGTGAACTACGAGTTTCGCTGTATGTATTTTGGGCGCTGAGCCTGCAGCCGGCCGAGCCGCGTTTCGTACGCCTTTCGGACATGAGCAAGGACGCGCGCCTGATGGCGGCCTTCAGCGCGGACGGTGACGACCAGGCGCAGGCATTGCAGTCCGCTCTGGAGTCCGCCTGCCAGCGGGGAACACTGGTGGCGGCTCAACTTGAAGAGGATGTTTTCTACTTCCTCAACTCGGAGCGCGGCCGGGCCGCCTGCCAGGGGCTGCTGGACGGCAAATGGGATGCCGACAGGCAGGAGCATGTGTCCGGGGTACTGCCACCCGAACGTCCGAACATCTTCGGTCTCTACGAGCAAAACATTGGTCCGCTCACGCCCATGATCGTGGATACCTTGAAAGAAGCCGAGCAAACTTACCCGGCTGAGTGGATCAGCGATGCACTACGCATCGCCGTGGTGAAAAATGTGCGCAACTGGCGCTATGTGGAAGCAATCTTAAAGGATTGGAAAGAGAAGGGACGTGATGGAGCCGATCGGAGATCCGCTAAAGAAGGTCGCAAAAGGGACAGCGAAGGGGAGTATGCCGACTACGTCCAGCACTGATCCTCGCCAGCCCACTGGCGACGTATGCCCCATCTGCGGCGGCATTGGATTCCTGCGCCGTGACCTGCCCGTTTCCGACCCGGACTTTGGCAAGCTGGTGCCGTGTGTGTGCAAGCAGAGCGAAACCGCGCGTTCCTCCCAGGCCAGGCTCTACCGCATGAGCAACCTGGAAGCCTTCAAGCACATGACCTTCCAGAATTTTTCCGTGCAGGGGCGCATGGGGCTGGGTGACGAGCAGATCCGCTCGCTGCAATATGCCCTCAGCCAGGCGCAGCAATTTGCCGCCTCACCGCATGGCTGGCTGATGTTGATGGGCTCTTACGGCTGCGGCAAGACGCACCTGGCGGCCGCGGTGGCCAACACCTGCGTGGAATACGGCATGAACACGCTCTTCCTCACAGTGCCCGACCTGCTGGATTGGCTGCGGTATTCTTACGACTCCAGCGATACCACCTTCGAGCAGCGCTTTGAAGAGATCCGCAACGTGGGGCTGCTCGTGCTGGATGACCTGGGTTCGCAAAACTCCACCAAGTGGGCAGCGGAGAAGCTGTTCCAGATCGTGGATTACCGCTATTCGCGCAAACTTCCATCTGTGGTGACCACCAACCTGGAAATTGAAGACCTGGATGACCGCATCCGCTCACGCCTGCAGGACCCCGACCTGGTGACCCGCGTGAAGGTTACCGCCCCGGATTACCGCTCGCCAGTGAAGGACAGCAAGGATCCGCTTTCCTACCAACTGCAATTGCTCAGCGACCGTTCCTTTGGCAACTTCAGCCTGCGCGAACCCGAGGGGCTTTCCCCCGAGGTGCAGATCAACCTGGAAAAAGCCTTCAGGGCTGCCCAGGAGTTCGGAGAGCACCCGCGCGGCTGGCTGGTGCTCACCGGCACCTATGGCTGCGGCAAGACCCACCTGGCAGCCGCCATCGGCAATTACCGCAAGGGCATGGGCGATTCACCCGTGTTCGTGGTGGTGCCGGACCTGCTGGATCATTTGCGCGCCACCTTCAGCCCGGCCAGTCCCACCTCGTATGACGAGATGTTCAACCGTGTCAAGTCCGCGCCCATCCTCATCCTGGATGACCTGGGGACGCAGAGTGCCACCCCCTGGGCGCGCGAAAAGCTCTACCAGATCTTCAACGAGCGCTACAATGCCAAGCTGCCCACGGTCATCACCATGTCCTCCAACCTGGAGGACCTGGATGCTCGCATCCGCAGCCGCATGCTCGATACGCGCTTGTGCACCATCTTTGAGATCATCGCGCCCTCCTACCGCGGCGGGGGCAGCCGTCCGGAGCGCGGGCGGAAAGTCAAACGATAAGAATATTACGAGGTCTCCTGGTTGGGAGACCTCTGTTTTTAATTATGTTGAGCTGATGCCTGTTATTCGACGGGGGTAACTTCTGACGTGCAGTTGGGGCAGCGGGTGGCCTTTTTAGCGATCGTGGTCAGGCAATGCGGACATTCGCGCGTGTCGGGGGCAGGTTCAGGTTTCTTCTTCGATAGCTTGTTCAAAGCTTTAATGATCATGAAGATGACCAGGGCGATGATCAGAAAATCGATGATATTATTGATGAAAAGGCCGTAATTGAAGGTGGGGGCTCCAGCCGCCTGGGCATCCGCCAGCGTGGCGTATTTCTGCCCGTTGAGGCTGACAAAAAGGTTGGTGAAGTCCACCTTACCCAGGATCAGCCCGATGACCGGCATGAGGATATCGCTCACCAGTGACGAGATGATCTTGCCGAAGGCACCACCGATGATGACACCGATGGCCAGGTCCATCATGTTTCCACGCGTGATGAATTCTTTAAATTCCTTCCACATATAGTCCTCCTTTTTTGATAACTTTTGATGCCATTATTATGACACGTTTTCCTGCTTTGCGACTGATTATCAGGTCGGCATGATAGAATTATGCCCGTGATTTCCCGGGTGAAGAACGTACTGAACACCTATCCGCGTCAATTCTGGCTCATCTCGCTGGTCATGCTGGCGGCCTGGTTGCTGCACAGCATGATGTGGTCCTACCTGATGCTGTTCTCCAGCGAACGCCTGAGCCTGCCGCTCACCTCGGTCACCTGGCTGATGACGCTCAACGCCGCGTTCGGGTTGGTGACCACCTTCGTGGGCGGCGCGATCGCCGACAAGTTCGGGCGCAAATGGGTGCTGGTGTTCTCGCTGCTGCTGGCAGGCATATCCTGGTACTACTTCCGCTCCGCTTTTTCCATGCCCGTGTTTGCCCTGCTGATCGCCCTCACCGGCGCAGCCACCCCGCTTTACCGCCTGGTGGCGGACGCCATGGTGGCTGACCTTGTCCCGGAAGCTGACCGCCTGAACGCGTACTCTGTGCTGCGTATGGGCAACAACCTTGGTGTCGCGCTGGGACCGGCCATCGGCGGCTGGCTGGTGGCGCGCTCTTATAACACGACTTTCACCGTCATCGGCGTTGGTTTCGTACTCATCGGCATTTTCTCAGCTGTGCTGAGCGCGGAGACCCGACCAGCAGCTGCGCATGACCGCGAGCGCGAGGCTCCCCTGGTGGGCGGCTACCTGGAGATCTTCAAAGACCGCCTGTTCCTGGTGATGGTGGCCGGGCTTTCACTCAACCGCATTGCCACTTCAGTTTTATGGGTGCTACTGGCAGCCTATAGTAAGCAAAATTACGGCTTGTCCGAGGGCATTTATGGGTTTATCCCTGCCACCAACGCGGTCATGGTGGTGCTGTTCCAGTTACTGGTCAGCCGGAAGGTGAGCAGGCACAACCCCAACGCCGCCATGGCCCTGGGCGCGTTGATCTATGCAGTTTCAATTTTCAGCGTTTCCTTCTTTAACGGATTCTGGGGTTTCTGGTTATGCATGGTGGGGTCCACCGTGGGCGAGATGATCCTGGTGCCCACCGCCACGACTGCCATCTCGCGTATGGCCCCCGCGCATATGCGTGCCAGGTACATGAGCAGTTATACCCTGGCGATTGCCATCGGCACGGGGGTGGGGCCATTGGTAGGAGGCTGGGCGGAAGCGCTCTTCAATCCGCGTGCCATGTGGTACGCAGCCGGCCTGTTCGGAATCGTGGGCACCTGCGTGCTGTTCTACTTCTCACAGGTGAAGAAGAACAACCGGGCAGCATCAACTGCAAAGGCAGGTGAGGCATGAATTTAGTGCAGCGGCTGCGCGCTGTTATCCGCCAGTACCCCGGGCAGTTCTGGCTGCTGTTCACGGGCATGCTCATCAGCACTACCGGTTCCAGCATGATCTGGCCGTTCCTGATGTTGTATGTGTCCAAAAAACTGGCGCTGCCCCTGGCACAGACCGCCACATTAATGACCATTAATGCGGTCATGGGGTTGGTCTTTTCTTTTGTGGCGGGGCCGATCATCGACCGCCTGGGGCGCAAGTGGGTGATGGTCATCAGCCTGGTGGGCAACGGTTTCATGTATATCCTGTTGAGCAATGCGACCACTTATGCCGGCTTTGCCCTGGCCCAGGCGCTGACAGGTGCGCTGAACCCGCTCTACCGCGTGGGCGCGGATGCCATGATGGCCGACCTGATCCCCGCGGAGAAGCGCCCGGGGGCTTACTCCATCATGCGCATGAGCAACAACACCGGCGTGGCCATCGGACCGGCCATCGGCGGCATCATCACCTCCACTTCCTACACGACCGCCTTCTACCTGGCCGCAGCCGGCATGGTGCTCTATGGCTTGTTGGTGGCGCTGCGCGCGCACGAAACCCTACCGCAGCAGGCAGCCGCCAGCCCGCGCGGCAACCTGGTGCAAAGTTACGCGCATATCTTCCGTGATAAGGCCTTCATAGGCTTTGTGGGCTCATTCACGTTGACCTGCATGCTGGCGTCGCTGGTCTGGTCGCTGCTGCCGGTGTATGCCAACACCAGTTTCGGCATCTCCGAGAGCCGCTACGGCTTTCTACCCACCACCAACGCCCTCATGGTGGTGTTCCTGCAGTACGCCGTGACCCAGGTGACCAAGCGTTACAAGTCACTGCCGGTGATGGCGGTGGGGACGGCTTTCTACGCCCTGGCAGTGAGCCTGGTGGCGTTCAGCCGCGGTTACTGGGGTTTCTGGATTTGCATGGTGATCATGACCATTGGGGAGCTGATCATCTCGCCTACTGCCACTACCTACACGGCTGACCTGGCTCCGGCGGACATGCGCGGACGCTACATGAGCATCTACGGTCTCACCTGGAGCGCAGCCATGGGCATTGCCCCTGTGATGGGTGGTTCCCTGAGTGATAATTTCGGCCCGCGCAGCACCTGGTACGGCGGAGCGCTGCTGGGCCTGGTGGCGGTACTGGCATACATTGTGTTGAAAAGGCGGAGTGAACGAAGTCTGGAGAACGGAGAACCGGGAACGGAGAATAGTTAGTAATCAGTAATTAGGCACTTAATAATCAGGTGATTGGTGATTAGGGACTAGTGATTAGTGCCTAGTGAATCGGGATTGGTGATTTGGTGGGAAATTTCCCTTTGTAATCAGGAGCTGGTCTTTCCTAATTACTGATTACTGGTTACTCAGGGCGTATCACTACTCACTAATCACGAATCACTACTCACCACTCCCTCTCTATTGCGAATAGCCGAATAAATCTGTATAATAAAAATGAGATGAAAAGGCTCAGGATTCTTATAGTCATTCTCCTGCTGTCCGGGGCGGCGTTTGCAGCCTCGCAGGCGGTCCGCGCCCAATCCTCCGACTCGGTATATGTCTCCGAGACCGGGCACTGGATCTGGGGCGAGTTCCTGCGCACCTACAATAGCGTCTCCGACCCGCTACTCTATTTCGGCTACCCCATCACGGATGACTTCACCGACAGCGTCACCAACACGCGCGTGCAATACTTCCAGAAGGTGCGCTTTGACCTGGTGGACACGGGGGACGGGCCGCAGGTGAAGTTGGCACCGCTGGGCGAGTTGCTGCACGAATCCGGCGCGCAACTGGCTGATATTCCATCCGATGGCCCCACCTGCCGGGCCTTCGACAGCGGCTATTCCGTGTGTTATGCCTTCCTGCAGTTCTATGATGCCTACGAAGGTGCGGTGCATTTCGGCAACCCCATCTCCGATGTGGAGCTTATCGACGGACGTTACAACCAGTACTTCGAGTATGCGCGCATGGAGTGGTGGCCGGACCGCGCCGCCGGGCAGCGCGTGGTGCTCTCTGACCTCGGGCGCATCTACTTCGATAAGGTGGTCGCCAACCCGGAGCTGCTCAAATCCAGTGCGCCGGCCAATATCGCCGGAAAACTGCTCAAACCGCAGGTGCGCGTGTTTGCCCTGCAAGCCTTGATCGGCGCGGGCGAGCAGCAGACCGTGTACGTCATCGCGCAGGATCAACTCCTGCGCCCGATCGAAAATGCACAAATCGGGGTGACGCTGGTCTTTCCGGACGGCACAAAGGAGTTCTACCGCCTGCCGGAATCCAACCAATATGGCATCAGCCAATTCTCTTTTACCGTGGGTGAGTTGGAGCTGCGCTCAGTGGTCAACATCGAAGCGGAGATCAGCGTGCGCGGCGAGTTCGCCAAAGGCAGGGGCTGGTTCCGGGTCTGGTACTAAGCCAACTGATAGATATACAAACCGGCTGCGGAGTTACCCGCGGCCGGTTCTTTGTTAAATCGTGATCAGGAGATCACTTTCAGACTGCCCCAGTTGAGTCCGCTGCGCGCCTCAGTGAGCAATGGAATTTCCAATTGGAAAGCGTTTTCCATCACCTGCCGCACCAGCTGCACCGTGGCGGCCAGTTCCGCCAGCGGTACCTCCAGTACCAGTTCATCGTGTACCTGCAGCAGCATCCTGGCTTTCAGCAGGCTTTTCGCCAGTTCCTTGTGCAGGCGGATCATGGCGATCTTCATGATGTCCGCGGCGGTACCCTGGATGGGTGCGTTGATGGCCTCGCGCTCCTCGCGGTTCTTGAGCATCACATTGGCGGGGTTGGCCAGGTTGGGGAAGTAGCGCCGCCTGCCCAGCAGGGTTTCCACGAAGCCCTGGCGCGCGGCCAGTTGGCGGATGCCGTCCAGGTAGCGCTTGACACCCGGGAAGTGTTGGAAGTATTCCTTGACGAAGTTCTCGGCTTCTCCCAGGGTCAGGTCAGCGGAGCGGCTTAAACCAAAGGCACTCATGCCGTAGATCAAGCCAAAGTTGATGGCTTTGGCGTGCCGGCGCTGTTCCTTGGTGACGGACTGCAGCGGGATGTCGTAAATAGCCGCTGCGGTGGCAGCGTGGATATCCTCGCCCTGGCGGAAGGCTTCCAGCATGGCCTGGTCGCCGGACATGTGCGCCACAATGCGCAGCTCGATCTGCGAGTAGTCCACCGAGAGCAGCGTCCAGCCCGGGTCAGAAACAAAGCCCAGGCGCACACGCTGACCCAGCTCTGTGCGCGTGGGGATGTTCTGCAGGTTGGGGTCGGAGGAAGCCAGCCGCCCGGTGACCGAACCGGTCTGGTTGAAACTGGTATGCACCCGTTTGGTGCGCGGGTTGATCGAGAGCGGCAGCGTATCCAGGTAGGTGGATTTCAGCTTGGAGAGTTCGCGGTACTCCAGCAGCAGGTCCACGGCGGGGTGCTTGCCGGAAAGTTCGTCCAACACCGAAGCGGCGGTGGAATAATGCCCGCTAGCGGTTTTCTTGCTCTTGTCCGCCGGTTCCAACTTGAGCGTTTCAAAGAGTACCTTGGAGAGCTGCTGGGTGGAATTGAGATTGAAGGGGTAGCCCACCAGGCGGTAGACCTCTTCAATGATCTCCTGCAGGCGTTTGCCCATCTCAGCACTGAACTTCTTGAAGAAGCCGTCATCCAGGGCGATACCTTCGCGCTCCATGCTCATCAGCACGGGCACCAGGGGCATTTCGATCTCGTTGAATATGGCGGTGCAATTGTGGCTGAGCATCTTCTCCTGCAGCGGTGCCACCAGGCGCAGGCTCACCTCGGCATCCGCAGCGGCGTAAGGGGCAGCGGAAGCGATGGCTACTTGCTCCATGCTCACCTGGTTCTTGCCGCGTCCGATGAGCTCCTCGATGTGGGTCATGCTGATGCCCAGCATGGTATCCGCCAGGTCCTTCAGCCCCAGGTTGTGCGAGGCAGGGTCGATCAGCCAGGCGGCGATCATGGAGTCAAAGCTGAGCGGGGTGACGTTCAATCCATTACACCCCAACACGAGCGCGTCGAATTTCAGGTTATGACCGGTCTTGGTGATCTTCGGGCAGGTCAGCGCCGGGGTGAGCGCATCGATCACGCTCTGCACGGGCAGTTGCGGCGCCTGTCCCTTGTGCCCCACCGGGATGTAGTACCCCTCTCCTTCGCGCACCGCCAGGCTGATGCCCACCAGGTCGGAATTCAAGGGATCAAGCCCGCTGGTCTCGGTATCCAGGGCGATCATCTGGCTGGCTTCCAGCACGGCTTTCAACTCTGCCAGTTTCTGCGGAGTATCTACGACCTTCACCTTCAACTGGTAGCTGGAAGGCAGACCAACCGTTTTTACTTCTTCACCAAACAGCGAGAGCTGCGGGGTCACCTGGCTGGCCAGCGGGGCGGCGATGCTGCGCAGCCTGGGGATAAGCGTGCGGAACTCGAGCTCGCGGAACAGGGCTTCCACCGCGGGCACGTTGATGTGGTCGGTTTTGGCATCCGCCAGCGTCAACCGGATGCCCACATCCGTGCGGATACGCGCCAGGTCCTGGCTGAGAAAGGCGGAGTCTTTGCCATTCCTGAGCTTTTCAGCGGTCTTGCCCGGGATCTGGTCGATGGACTCGTAGATGGCTTCCAAAGTTTTGAACTGTTCCAACAGGGAGACCGCTGTCTTGGGGCCGATGCCCGCCACGCCCTTGATGTTGTCGGAGGTATCTCCTACGAGGGCTTTGTAATCCACCACCTGGCTGGGATCAACACCGAAGTACTCGCGCACGTCAGCGGCAGCGTAATTCTTGGATTCCGCCAGCTTACTGCCCGGCAGGCTAACGAGAATGCGCTCGTCCACCAGTTGCAGCAGGTCACGATCGCCGGTGATGATCTTGACGCCGAAGCCTTCCTTCACCGCCTGTGTGGCGATGGTGCCCAGCACGTCATCTGCTTCTGCGCCTTCCACTTCCAGGCGAGGCAGGTGAAAGACATCGATCATCTCGCGAATGCGCCCGATCTGCGGGCGCAGGTCATCGGGCATCTTGGCGCGCGTGGCCTTGTACTCCGGGCTCAGGTCGTTGCGCCAGGTCTTGCCGGTGTCGAATGCCACCGCCAGGTATTCCGGGTGTTCCTGCTCCAGCAGGCGCAGCAGCACGCTGGCGAACCCGAACACCCCTGCCGTGGGTTCCCCGCTGCTGGTCGTCATGGGTTCGCGCATGCTGTTGGTGAGGGCAAAATAGGTGCGGTACGCCAGGGCGTGTCCGTCGATCAGGTAAAGGATGGGTGGCATAAGCGTTTCCTGTCCGGTCAGGCGAGGGTGCAACGCGCTGACCTTTTGAAAAAGTGTATCACGTGCATTTCCGGTATGCAAGCCGGGGCTGTCTTTTGCCTTGCTAAGCCGCCGAAAGCTGTGGCATAATCACAGGATAGTTCAGGTTCACAAAGGATAAAGAATGAAATTTGAGCATATCTGCGTTATCGGACTGGGATACATCGGGCTGCCAACCGCGAGCACGTTTGCGACCCACGGCATCAAGGTCACCGGGGTGGACAGCAACCCGCGCGTGGTCACCAGCCTGCAAAACGGCAAGACCCATATCTATGAGCCCGGGCTGAACGAAGTTGTCAGTGAAGCGCTGCAAAGCGGCATGCTGCGTGTAGCCTCGCTGCCGGTGGAGGCGGATGCCTTCATCATCGCGGTGCCCACGCCCTTCTATGGTGACAAGAAAGCGGATATGAGCTACGTGCGTTCCGCGGCGGAATCCATCCTACCGGTGCTGCGGCGCGGCAACCTGGTGGTGCTGGAATCCACCTCTCCCCCGCTCACCACGCGGGACATCGTTGAACCCATTTTGGAACGCTCCGACCTGAAAGCCGGCGAGGATTTCCTGCTGGCGTATTCCCCCGAGCGCGTGCTGCCCGGGCAGATCCTGCACGAGTTGATCAATAACGCGCGTGTCATCGGCGGCATCAATCCACAATCGGCTGAAGCCGGGCGCGACCTGTATGCCATCTTTGTAAAAGGCGAGATCGTGCTCACGGATGCCGTCACGACCGAAATGGTCAAGTTGATGGAAAATACCTA
>Ga0116171_10005060_pt1 | contig 11666 bp, 6 predicted proteins | sample AD_JPNHW2_MetaG_FD_89798 | JGI IMG/M metagenome (GOLD analysis project Ga0116171, IMG submission 89798) | Active sludge microbial communities of municipal wastewater-treating anaerobic digesters from Japan - AD_JPNHW2_MetaG | ecosystem: Engineered > Bioreactor > Anaerobic > Digestate | place...
AGAGAAAAGTGAAAATCAGAAACTATAAAAACAAAGATAGCTGCAAGGTTAACCTTGCAGCTATCTAATAATCTTTCTATTTTTGTTCTATAACCTGTAACGGTTATTTAGGACTAGTCATTTAGCCATTTATCAAGCCAACCTTTAAATTCTCGCTGCCAAAGAATTCCATTCTGCGGTTTTAGCACCCAATGGTTTTCATCTGGGAAATACAGGAACTTACTTGGGATGCCCATCATTTGAGCGGTATTGAATGCGGCCATCCCCTGCGTGTAAGGAATTCTGAAGTCCTTACCGCCATGTATAATTAGTATTGGGGTATCCCAATTCTTAGCAAATTTATGAGGGCTTTGAGCATAGCTATGCATAGCTACTGTATTATCAGTTTCCCAAGGTGCACCACCATTTTCCCAATCGTCAAAAAACATTTCCTCGGTTGTCATGTATTCCATTTCAGCATTATAAACACCGCAATGCGCAATAAACGCTTTAAAACGTTTATGATGATTTCCCGCTAACCAGAATACTGTTTCACCACCATAGCTTGCCCCAATAGCACCAAGGCGATCTTTATCCACCCAAGAATCTTTGCAAACCTCATCAATTGACGAAAGTAAATCCTTCATTTCCTGTCCTCCATGATCCTTGCTGATCTGATCGGTCCATGCCTGCCCAAAGGTTAATGTTCCTCTACGATTTGGAGCAACAACAATGTAACCGTTGGATGCCATTATCGAAAAGTTCCAGCGATAGCTCCAGAACTGGCTAACAGCTTCTTGCGGGCCACCTTGACAATAAAGCAGTGTTGGATATTTTTTCGATTTATCGAAATTTGGAGGATAGATAATCCAATTAAAAACCATTTTCCCATCAGTAGACTTAACCCAACGCTGCTCAACGGTTGGCATTGTAAGCTGGCTAAGAATATCTTTATTGATAAAAGATATCTCTTTCTCCTCACCACTGGATGGATTAATGTTATAGATTTCGGCTGGTTTGGTTATCGAAACCTTATCGCCAACAAGGACATCACCTGCAATTTGAACTGAATGGTAGTCGTGGTTACCCTTTGTCACTGGGCTTAATGTTTTAGAAGCCACATCCATTTTGTATATCTGATAGGTTGCATTTACTCCTGCAATCATATACAATGATTTTCCGTCTATAGTCCATTGAATATTCGATACCGAGTAATCAAAATCTGGGGTCATATACGTTTTCTGCCCATTTGCCATATCCATAATGAACAAACGATTCTTATCGGCCTCAAAGCCTGCGTGTTCCATCGAGAGCCATGCCATTTTTGATCCATCGGGCGAGAATACTGGGGCTTTATCATATCCCATCATTCCTTCGTTTAGATTCTTAACCTCACCATTCTCTATATTATAGAGGTAGATATCAGAGTTGGTGCTAAATGCATATTTTTTCCCAAATAACTTTTTGCAAGTGTATGCAATCTGCTTACCATCTGGCGTCCAAGAAATCTGCTCCATCCCATCGAACGGTTTCAAAGGTGAATCATAAGGCTCACCCTGCATTATATCTTTTGCATTTGTAACCATGCCCTTAGAAAAGTCAGCAACAAAGATATGGCTATAAAGCCCGTCCTCCCATGAATCCCAATGGCGATACATTAAATCGGAGAACATCGTGCCGCTTGCCTTTGGCAAGTCGGGATATACATCTGCTGTCGATTTATCTATTTTAACCTCGCTTATAAAAAGGATTTTATCTCCTTTTGGTGAAATCTGAAAACCATTTATATCAGAATCGAAAGAGGAAATCTTTTTCCTATCTGAACCATCAATATTAATTGTCCAAATTTGTGCGGTTTCACCCTCGGTTGATAAATAAGCAATAGTATTATCATTTACCCAAACAGGGTTAAACTCAATTGCAGAAGTAGTAGTAAGCTGTTTCTTATTACTACCATCAACATTCATTATAAAAAGCTCAGCGTTACTAGAGTTCTTATCAACAGAGTACCAAGTTACAGTATAGGCAATCATCGCTTTATTCGGAGAAACAGCAGTTTCCCCCAGTCGACCGAATGACCAAAGAACCTCAGGGGTTAAAATTCCATTCTCTACCTTTACCGATTGTGGTCCAATAACATCCACCTTCGGTTGCTCTGTGTTGACGCAAGATGAGAGTAGAATAAACAGTAAAACAATAAAAGATAATTTTGACTTCATAAATAAGATTTTAGTTTTAAAAAAAAGAGTATGATAGCTAAACGCATATTAGGTTTAACAAGGTAAATAGAACACCCTTACTTATATGAATCCTCTTCAAGAAACCTTAAACCTAAAACGGTGATATCGTCGCGTTGGAACGCATTCCCTCGATAATCTTCAAAACTATTATCAACTTCCCTTCCCATCTCTTCCATTGACAAATTTATATTTGCTAAAAGCGATGCATGGAATCGGCTAGCGGTATATTTTTTTCGATCCTCGTTATTTTGATCAACGATTCCATCGGAGTTAAGGAAGAGTATATCTCCAGGGCTAAGATAGATTCTGTTATTTACAAATTCAGCATCCACGTCAGGCATAATTCCACCGATAGTTTTACGGTTTCCTCTAAGCGCTTGAATCTTGTGGGTACCCTTTTGATAATAGTAAAGTGCCCGGTTGGCTCCAGCAAAAGTAACTAAATACTGGTTGGATATTTTATGTTCAATTAGACAAAGGCAAGCATCCATACCATCAAAACTTTCGCTAACATCTTGTCTTAATGCCTGATTTATTGAATGGTTTAGTTCAGTAAGAATATCAGCCGGACTCTGAAGTTTGCGCTCGTTAACAATTTCGCTTAACATCCTGCTTCCAATCATCGACATAAAAGCCCCCGGCACACCATGTCCTGTGCAATCGACAACAGCAACATAAATTCTCTCTGTCTGTTTAGTTTTTGAAATAACTCTTGATATCCAGTAAAAATCACCTGAAACAACATCCTTGGGTTTGTAAATGACAAAATGTTCAAATCTATCTCGCAAAGCATTGAGATCAGGCAGGATTGCTTGCTGTATTGTCTTCGCATACTCAAGGCTTGCAGAGGTTTGTCGGTTTTGTTCGTGTAGCTCATCGCGCTGCACTTGCATCTCCTCCTTTTGCTGCATTAGCTCTTCGTTTTTTTCTACAATATCTTTCTGGAATTGAACCAGCTCCTTCGTACGTTCCTCAACCAACGCTTGTAGTCTAATATTAGAGCCCTTTAATAGGTTTGTTTTAATTGCAACAAAAACCCAAAATAGCGCAGCAATAATAAATATGTATAAAACAAATGAAAGAGGAGATAAATACCATGGTCGTTTTATATAAAAAGTATAGGAGGCGATTGGGCTTTCAGTATCAAAAACATTTTTTGCTTTTACAATGAATTTATAGCTACCATACGGCAAATTCGTATATTCCTTTTTTTGATCGGTATTCCAACTACTCCATGTCTTATCGTAACCCTCTAGAAAATAGCTATACTTCATTTTTTGGGTTTGCCCAAAGAATGGGGAAGAAAAATAGAAGATGATAGAATTCTCACTACTGTGAAGCCTACGAACGAGGTTATTTGTTTGGGAAAAATTTGTAAGTCGAAAATATGAATCTTTTACATTTAATGGTGATGCTCCGCTAAACACCACTTTTGTCTGATTAACAATGACCTTTCGAATTAAAAGTTTCATAATTATTTGACTCTCTCTATTCACAGAACCATCGAAACGGTAAAGTCCATCAGAAGCCGCAATCCAGTTAATATCATTATCCTCGCTAAGCACATCATTGAAAATCATGTCGGGGATTGTTCTAAACTGAGCAGGTACTCTACGATACGTTTTATCAGGGAATTTTACAGCTCTTTCAATCCAATGGTTTGGGTTTAAACGGTAGGCTTCAAACCAAAGGTTTCCTTTTTTATCCTGATCTAAAATTCTAATTCCTGTTTGACCATCGGTAAATTCAACGCCAAGGCTCGAATCGGGTATAAAGCAATCCCTTTTTTCCACATACCGACAAAGACCTTTATCGGTGGATACCTTAATTGATCCATCGATAAATGAAATGGACATATCGTCAAACCTAGGAGAGTAAGGAAGTTGTCCATAAAAATTAATATGCTCCATTACCAGCTGGTAAGGATTTACAACATTGCATTTATGAACACCTTTGTATCGCTCAGAGAACCACAAATAACCATTTTGATCTTCAGTTATAGAATAAACAGGCCCCTTAGTCTCTTCAAATTTACCAAGATAAATCCATTCTCCATTTTGATATTTAAGTACACCGATGCCGTCGGTACCAACATATATAATATTTGGAAATATTTTTGAAGGGCAAAAAGTGTAAGAAGCCGTTTTAATATTTTCTAACTTTCTGACATTATCCCCTTCAACAGCGTACAAACCATCAATGGCCCCAACTAAAAGACTAGATTTTCCATCACTTCCTGTAGCCTTTAAGAGTTTAAATGAGAATTTTGTAAACCCCTTAACCTCTTTTAGGCTTCCATCCACCATTCTAAAAAGACCAATGTTTGAGGTAACATACAAGTTGTTATTGAATCGAATCACCGATTGCAAAGTACCTCTCAACCCTGAATCTTCACCCCAACTGGTAAGCTGTGAATTTGTAGAAGTATAGGATAACCCATTATTTAAGGCCATCCAAAGATTACTATGGCTATCTAAACAAAGATTCCATACTGCTTCATCTTGTAATCCCGATTTACGATTAATTTCTCGAATAATTGTACCTCTTTTATCGATAATTACTGCACCTTTTCGATATGTTCCTATAGCAAACTCATTGTTAGGAAGGGTTAGTCCACTATAAATCATGTTTTCTTTAAAAAAGCCTTCATTTTTGGTAGTGACCCTATAAATTGTAGAATCTTTAAGTATCGTAGTATCGGCCCTAAGTGCATTTAAATTGTACAAATAAAAACCATCGGATTGGCTTCCAATTAATATTTTATCCTTTGAATAAGGAAGTAAAACGTAAACCAACTTGCGCGACACATCTTCTGTTCGAGGAACCAACTTTAATGAATCGCCTTTCAGATAGGTAAGTCCATACTCTGGTTGATTTACAAATAATTTACAATTGGCAAAGAATGATCGATGAAATACAGTTTTGGGTTTCCAAACTTTGATCTTATTCTGCTTAATAAGAATCAAACTTTGATTTGAACAGAAATAGACCCCATCATCTGTAGCAAAGATTTGTTTTACTAAACCAAACGGAAGGTTATAAGAAGGAATCATCTTTACTAATGAAAAGTAGGCCATCGTACCGGTTGAGTCAGCTGCTAAATAGCCAACCTCATCCTGACCCCCAACCCAAATACGTCCTTCTTTATCGATATCCAAACAACGAGATAAAGCTCTATTAATTGAAATTTGTCGCCAATCACTGCCATCGTATTCAAGCACTCCATCATTATTCGCCACATAAATCAACCCTCGTTGATCTTGAACGATTGCCCAGTTCTGAGTAAGGCCACCATACTCACGATGATTAAAATTACGGATAGGATAACTACCCAACTCCTGAGCATTACAATAAAAATGTAATGTAAAAAGAAGTGAAAATGAATTAAGAAGAAATGTTATCCAAAATCTCATAGACCAGCAAAAATCTGAAAACAATATATCAATTTTTCAAGCAATAAAGGGAAAAAGGATAAAAATTTTTACTAAAAATTATATTCTCAAAAAAGCTAATCCTATTCAAATATACGTTAAACCAATTAATAAGGTTTGATTTTTAGCTCAATAGCACATTATATGAGACACTTCAAACTACTTATCGAATCGCTGCTTAACCTTATCCCATGTTGGAGTAATTAAGAAACTTTCCTCCATGTATGAAACCATTTTAATAAATTTCTTCATTGGAATCGCAAAAGATAGAGTATTTATCGGGACACAGGGTCTTGCCGATGGATCAAACATACCTAGGACACACTTTGGATTTTCCTTCTGATTTTCAAGGTAAGGGTAATGAATAACTGAGCCGCAACCAGCGCTAAACGGCGCAATTACACCATTTGGATCAACCTGATCAAAATTTGCAAGCGTGAATAACCCAGAGATGACCTCTGCTTTAGCAAAAAATATAACAACCTCGGGTTTATCCGATTCTTCAAGTTTATCCCATCGTTTAAAAATCAAGTTTTTACCTTGAACCGGAAGTTTTACTAAATGTTTTTGGGTTTCATCAACAACCTCTGGCGATATTTTATACCGCTCTCCCCTTACCTGCCCTTCTATTCCATATGACAAGAAATACCTAAAGGTTGAATTCATTTCAACGTTATAACCGGTATAACGCTTAGCACCACCACATGAAATAGAATCGGCATTGTGCAACAATGACTCTCCCTTACTCACTTTAGCTAAATCACATATTAAACAACCCCATCCCTTTGCTGGTTCAACTTTGGTTACCCCACCATTACTTTCTGAAAAGTAAAAAGTAATAGGCAAATCAATTTCTGGAAAAAATTTATTCCATAAATTGACAAACTTGTATTTTAATTGCATATCCATAATTACAGTATTTAAGAAATCAAGTTCATAATCTTGTTGAATTAGCTATAACAAAATAGAAACTGTTAATATAAGCTATTAGCAAGTCATGTAATTGTAAAAAGATCTTTTTTTACTTTATTTTTAGATGTTTTTTAGAGATTTCCATTAATGTATTTTTGATTAAGGTTATGTTACACATATTAAAAGAACGGAGCGTCTCCTTTATTCGTGAAAACGGTAAACTTGTTGGTCAGTTTATCCTAACGCTATTCTTTATTATTCTTGGAATTTGGTTTCTTAAGCACGAACAAGCAGAACTAAGCGATGTAAAAAACACGTTAATCTCATCGAAATGGCAATTAGTATTACTGGGATTAGTTGTCACTGGAATATACATAATCCTACAGGGACTAATGTATATTACTTCATTTGCATCAGTGCATTGTAAGGTATCGCTTAGGTCTGCAACTATTCTTTTTTTAAAAAGAAATTTCATAAGCATTTTTCTCCCCGCAGGTGGAGTATCCTCTCTAGCCTTCTTTTCCGGAGACATTGAAAACAAAGATGTTACAAAGTCAAATATTCATTTTGCATCTACAATTTATGCTTTTGTTGGCATTCTATCAGTAGTTGTTGTTGCAATACCCGTATTCTCATACGCTCTTTTTGTTGGAAGCATAGGTGCAAGCGAATGGTATGCCTTGGGTGCTGTTGTAATGTTAATCCTTACTGCCTTTTTATTGTACAAATTAATTGTAAATAAAACTTTTCTCTACCGATGGCTTCTAAAAATCTGGCCCACAATAGAGGTATTCATTGATGATTTCAAAAGCAAAAAAATTGATCGTAAACAGTTTATAGCTACCATTTTTGTTTCTATTATTATCGATCTAGTTGGGATTCTCCATCTATATATTGCAATGATGGCATTGCAACTTCCGACCTCAATATTCGCAGCATTAATGGGTTATTTGATTGCTGTAGTCTTTCTGATTATATCACCGTTTCTTAGGGGGTTAGGAGCAATAGAAGTAGGTATGTCATACGCTCTTGTGCAATTCGGGTATAGTAACGTTGAAGCCATTGCAATCACCTTCCTTTACAGATTCTTTGAATTTTGGATACCTCTTCTTGCGGGCATCTTGAGTTTTCTCACAAAAATTAACCGTTTGCTTATGAGGATTGTTCCAGCCTTACTGCTGTTCGGCCTTGGAATCATTAATATTATTTCTGTTTTAACCCCTGCCATTCCTGAAAGATTAGATTATATTCAAAACTTTATTCCAATAGATGCCATAACTACATCTAACTATTTTGTAATTCTTGCGGGCCTATTCATGTTAGTTACCTCAGCATTTATGCTAAAAGGATTGAGGGTGGCGTGGGGATTCGCATTGCTCCTTTCAGCAATATCCTTAGTTGGGCATCTAACAAAAGCTATTGATTACGAAGAAGCATTTGTCGCATTAGTTGTAATTGTTGTTCTTTGGAATTCAAGAAAAGAGTATTATGTCAAGACCAATCCCCGATTACGGTTTATTGGAATTCAAACTGCTTTATTTAGCTTGTTTGCAGTTGTTGCCTATGGCGTTGTAGGATTCTACTTTTTGGATAAAAAACATTTCAATATCGATTTCAGCATCTTGGAATCGATAAGATACAGCCTTCAATACTACTTTTTAGTTGGAAGCAACGATTTAGTTCCTGCGGATTCTTTTGCAAAGCATTTCCTTTTTTCAATCTACATAAGCGGTTTTGTTTCACTTTCATTTCTAATCTACACCCTAATTAAGCCCCTTGTTATTCACAATAATACCTCAAAAGAAGAACATGCCAAAGCCCTCGAAATAGTCAGCAAGTACGGGAATTCACCCCTTGACTATTTTAAAACGTACAGAGACAAAATGGTTTTCTTCTCTGATAATCTTGAAGCATTTATTGCATACCGTATTTCTGGTAATTACGCAATTTCACTTGAAAACCCAGTAACAAACAATCTTGATAACTTCAAATCAACGATTAAAGCCTTTGACAATTACTGCTTTGAGAGCGGGCTGAAAAGTATTTACTATAGGATACCCGAAAAAGATCTCTCGGTTTATAGCGAGCTGGGTAAAAAGAACTTATTCCTCGGACAGGAAGGGGTTGTTGATCTAAACACGTTTTCGCTTGATGGGGGTAGCAAAAAATCACTACGAAATGCTGTTAACAAGGTAATAGAGAGAGGTTATAAAGCGCAAATACACAAACCACCGATCAAAGATGGCGTAATTCAAAAAATCAAGGCGGTTTCAGATGAATGGTTGTCCGATACTGGCCGGGATGAAATTATTTTTTCACAAGGAATGTTTATTTGGGAGGAGTTAAAAAATAATACAATCATTACTGTAGAAAACAGCGAAGAGAAGGTAGTTGCCTTTCTCAACATTATTCCTGACTACGCCCCTGAAGAATCAACTTATGATTTAATTAGAAAAACTAAAGATGCTCCTAACGGAGTGCTTGACTTTATAATGATTGAGATGTTCAAATACCTCAAGTCAAGTGGGTATAAGTATGTGAATCTAGGGTTTGCGCCAATGTCGGGTCTAGATGATCCTCATACATTCTCTGAAAGATCGATGAAATTTGCCTATGAGAAAATTCGAGCCTTTTCTCATTATAAGGGGCTTAGAGATTTTAAAGAGAAATACACTCCGGTATGGTACAATAAATACCTTATATACGATAATGATTATGATTTAATACAAATACCAATGGCCTTAACAAAAGTCATAAAGGTCTAATGTAATGTTTTGCTAATTTTTCAAAAATGATGAACCATTATCAATTTGATGATGTTTTTATTTAAAAAACTACCATGAATAGCCAATTCACAAAAATATCCTTTTTGATCTGTCTCGTCGCATGCCTCGGGGATATTATAATCACTATAATACAAGGTATGCACTACCCTGAATATAGCCAATTACACGACACTCTTAGCCAAATGGGTTCTTCTATTAGTCCCGTATCAAGAATGATGTCAGTTTGGTGGACTATTCTAGGTTTTATGTTTGTTTTACTTGGACTAAGTTTCTATAAATCATTCAACATTACAAGCAAATACATAAAACTGGCTTCGTGGCTTTTTGTGTTTTATGGTGTTGGGGAGGGAATATGCTCAGGAGTTTTCCCTGTAAATTATAACGAAAGCGGTATTGATTTTATAAGCATGTTGCACGTTATATTGAGTGGTATTGGAGTACTTGCGATAATGATACTACCCATTGTTATTCAAAAAATATTTACAAAAAAGGACTTCCCTTTGTTTTATAATTACTCATTTATCGTAGTTGCTCTTGGATTACTTTTTATATCCCTATTTAGTTTAGCCAAATCGATCGATAATCCTCTAAACTTCTTTGTTCAATACAAAGGACTTTGGCAGAGAGCCCTAACGATAAACTTCTACATATATTTAACAACTTTAGTTGTTTTAATGAATAGATACAGATTAGATGAGAAAACCAGCATTTAAAACTTACTACATATAAAAGATGTTCAAGTTTCTTGAAAAAATCGACTCTAATTATAGGCCTAAGTTTGGCGGTGAGGAGATATTCAAATTCATCGGACCGGGGTTACTTGTTACTGTTGGATTTATCGATCCGGGAAACTGGGCATCAAACTTAGCAGCAGGAGCAGATTTTGGATACGAAATACTTTGGGTAATAACACTATCTACATTTATGCTGATTATTCTCCAGCACAATGTTGCCCATTTGGGAATTGCAACGGGCTTATGTCTTTCGGAAGCAACAAGTATGTACCTTAAACCAAAGTACGCCAACCTCCTCCTCTCAACGGCTATGATTGCATCAATCTCTACTTCTCTTGCAGAAATACTTGGCGGGGCTATTGCCCTAAATATGCTTTTTCATATACCCATTAGAGCAGGATCATTTTTAGTGCTTCTATTTGTTATAATAATGCTTTTCACCAACTCATACCGGGTTATTGAAAAGTGGATAATCGCATTTGTTTCTATCATTGGATTGTCATTTATTTACGAACTGTCTTTGGTAAATGTCGACTGGGAGCACGCAATCCAATCGTGGGTTACTCCCTCTTTTCCAAATGGTTCGATGCTTATTATTATGAGTGTACTGGGAGCAGTAGTAATGCCTCACAACCTATTCCTCCATTCGGAGATAATCCAAAGTCGACAATGGAACCTACACGATGACAGGGTAATCAAAAAACAGCTTAAGTTTGAATTCTTTGATACACTGTTCTCAATGCTGGTTGGTTGGGCTATTAATAGCGCAATGATATTGTTAGCTGTAGTTACATTTCATAAGAATAACATTCAAGTAACCGAGCTACAACAAGCAAAGCAGTTGCTCACTCCACTTCTTGGTAATAATGCCGGAATTGTTTTTGCTGTTGCACTTTTATTTGCGGGTATTGCATCAACAATTACTTCGGGGATGGCTGCAGGGACTATATTTGCTGGAATATATAAAGAGCCCTATGATATAAAGGACAACCACTCCCGACTTGGAGTATTAATATCACTTCTCCTTGCATTTGCAATAATCCTTTTAATCTCGAACCCATTTAACGGATTAATTATCTCGCAAATGGTTTTAAGTATTCAGCTTCCTATCACTATATTCCTACAGGTTAAACTCACATCTTCGGAAAAAGTAATGGGGAAATACAAGAATACCCTTTTTACAAAATCTCTCATATATATTATAGGTGGGGTAGTTTCAATTCTAAACATAATGTTATTCATAAGTTTTTTAACTTAAACTTCTTGTAATACTATTAATTACCAACCCATTATTTCATATACTTGTTTTTTTCTACAATTACCTAAATTTTTTATACTTTTATAGAATATTAAACCAATTAACTATTAAGCTATGTACTTACCTTTTATACTTATCGCAGCTGGTGTAATTATAATCCTATCAGGATTTGTTACCGTTCGTCAGGGATATGTTGCAGTTGTTACAATTTTTGGCAAGTATCGCCGTGTTATGGGCCCAGGATTGAACTTTAAAATTCCTTTGTTTGAGGTTATTTACAAAAGAATATCTATTCAGAATAGATCAGTTGAATTAGAGTTTCAGGC
>Ga0116171_10005062_pt1 | contig 11660 bp, 10 predicted proteins | sample AD_JPNHW2_MetaG_FD_89798 | JGI IMG/M metagenome (GOLD analysis project Ga0116171, IMG submission 89798) | Active sludge microbial communities of municipal wastewater-treating anaerobic digesters from Japan - AD_JPNHW2_MetaG | ecosystem: Engineered > Bioreactor > Anaerobic > Digestate | place...
AACAGGATGACGCCGCCGATGCCGAGGGCGTGCGCTTCCTCGCATTCCTTCACCAGTTCATCGATGGACAACTGGTAGTTGCCCGGCATCGATTTGATCTCGCGGCGGACGCCTTCGCCCTCGACGGCGAACAATGGGAGGATGAAATCGTCGGGCGCGAGCTGGGTCTCGCGGACCAGTCGGCGGAGAGATTCAGTCGCCCTCAGGCGCCTCATGCGATGAACAGGGAAGCCCATGAGCCGAGTATGCCACGGCGGGCGGGAGATGTTCGCCGGCTACTTGGCTGCGATAGGACCGGCGCGAAGAACCACTGTCTCGACTTTTTCGTGAAAAACACGGACTCTCACCGCGCCCGGTCCGTATTCCCGCCAGAACTCGTCCGTTCGTTCACTGAGCCGTGGGCGCGACTTGAGTGCCACCAAGCGATAGTAACCATCGGGGACGTCGGGGAAGAGGAATTCCCCTCCAGCCCTGGTTCGAGATACGCGGATCGCGCCGGGATGCTTCATCCATTCCGGGTAGGCCGTGGCCAGGACCACGAAAGCGCGCGTCAAGCCCTCGCCGGCGGCATCGACCACCCTGCCCTCGACGGCGCCAATGCCGCAACCGAGGGTGACGGTCATATAAGTTGCGCTCTGTGGCAAGAGAAGGAAATTCTCGTCGAGCGCATCGACCCCGCCGATTTTCGCAACGACGGGATGGCAGTTTCGGAGGTCCTGAACACGCAGAGTGTAGCGGCCAGGCGGAATTTGTCTAATCTGGAAAGTTCCATCGGCGTCGCTGACGCCCGGCACAGCCCCGTCCCCCGGAACTTCCGGCTCCAAAGCGACGGTGATCTTACCGCGGATGCGCCGTTTGTACACCTGGAACTCGCCCGAGATGTCGAGCCAAGCCGGAACGCTCAATGCCAGGTCGGCCACGCCGCGTCCACGCTCGACCGTCACAGGGACCACCCAGGGCAGGGAAGTTCCGATCGAGGGTCGGTAGACGAGCAATTCATAGTCGCCAGGCGAGAGGCCGGACAGGACAAATGCACCCGTCTGGGGATGGACCATCCGCTGGGAAATCACGTCTTCATGAAGGCCGTCGCCTGTCCGAAGGGCAACGCGCCCGGAGATCAGGGGCTGTTTGGTCTCAGCGTCGATCAACCGCCCACGAACAGAGAAGGTGCGCATCCGGCGGATGACCACCACACGGTTCCGCAATTGCGCTCCGGGCCAGACCTCAATCGGCTCCACCCAATGCTCCTCCTCGACGCCGGTGTGGTAGACCATCACTGGATAGCCGATCTCCTCGCCCGTCTCGGGGTTCGTTTGGCGTCCGGCGGCGCGCAAACGATCGGGCGGGGCGATCCAGAGACCATATCTGCCGGGCGGAACGTCATCGGCGGAGAAGGCGCCATTGTCGTCCGTCCTCAGCAGGATCGCCTGGGCGCGGCGGCCTGGTTCGACGGGGTACATCAGCAAAAGTTTCATCGGTGCGCGGGCAACCGGTTTGCCGTCCTCACTGTAGACGGTCCCATGCACCGTGCCCGTGGGCACCATCCGGGCCTCGATGGTGATGGTCCGCTGGGTCTCAATGGGGAGGTTAAAGTCCACGGTCCTCGATTGCGGATTCTCCGCGTCGGCATATCCTGTGCGGGTAATCTTGACAGAGTAGTAGCCCGGAAGCAGTCCAGGGAACTGGCACATTCCCGACTGGCCCGTCAGGCCGGGAGGAATGGGCCGCCCAGTGTAGCGTACGCCACCCAGGCCCGCTACCAGCCGCAACTCGACGTTGGCGTCTTCGAGGGGCGTGTCCGGGCCCTGCTCGATCACCCGGACGGTCAGTTGGGCAAACACGGTCTGCGCGAACAGAAGTGCAGCAAGCCAGCGCATTCTTCTGATACTGACGCACGGCCAGGCCCGGGCGTGCATCCGGAAACGGCTACCATGAGGAAGAAATGCCAAAACCGCAAACCAGGATGGCGCAGCATTTCGTCATCCACGGGCGGGTGCAAGGGGTCGGGTACCGTTCGTTTGCCGAGAAGGCGGCGTCGATCACGGGAGTCGGCGGCTGGGTGAGGAACAGGGACGATGGGACGGTGGAGGCGGTAGGTGCGGGGACAAGAGAGCAGCTTGACGCCTTCGCCGGCTATCTCCGGAGAGGGCCCCGCTGGGGCGAGGTGCGAGCGGTGGAAGTGACCGAATGCGCGCCACCGGCCGGTGCCAGATTCTCGGTCAGGTACTGACTTTCAAGGATTTGCGGACAAAATCCTGCTTGCGGGCAGCGATACTCGCTAGTGTGGGGCCGTGACCACGGGCGGTCAGGTGTGGACTTCGGCGGCGCCACCCAACCGGGTGCCAAGGAACTCAAGCATTTCCTGCTCATTCTTCAGCAAGTCGCGCAGGGTGGTCTTCGACAAGATCCCGTCGAGCGTCCTTTGCACCGCCGACCAGAGCAGGCGGACCGAACACTCGCCCGTGTGGGCGCAATTCCGGTCCAGTCCGGCGTGACGGTCGCAGAAGTGCGGACCGAAGAAACTCCCACCCAGCATAGACAGGATTTCGGAAACGGTCATCTGTTCGGCCGGTCTCGACAGCATATATCCGCCGGCTTGACCGCGGACGCTGTCAACGAGTCCGCCGAGCCTCAGAATACGCATCAGTTTGGCGACATTGGGCACGGAAAGGCCCTCGGCACGACTGATCTCAGGGATGCTGTGGCTGCGGTCCTCCCCGTGCTTTGCCATATAGAGCAGGCAGCGCAGACCGTACTCTTCCTGGGCGCTGAGCTTCATGACAGTATTGTACGTCATGACAGATCAAAAAGGAAAAAAAGATTTTGATATCTGGTACTCGTGAATCCTGATCACCCTCATGCGCCAGGCGCGCCCGGCCCTGCGCCGGCGATCTGTTATTCTTGGATCAGTCGAAGTGCTTCCGCGTCAGAGCCTCCACCCCCGTTCAAGATGCTGGTGCGCCCGCCGGGGAGATACGTTTCAACCATGGGATTTGAGATTCAACCCGTCCGAGAATTTCTGGTCAGCCCGGCACTCCCGGCGTCATTATCACGCCTGAGTGAACTGGCCAACAACCTGCATTGGAGCTGGGACTTCACCGTCCGCGCGGTGTTCCACCGGCTGGACGAAGCCCTCTGGAAGCAATGCGGCCACAATCCGGTGCTGATGCTGGCCCGCGTCCCGCAGAAGACGCTTGAACGGGCCAGCGAGGACGCACGGTATCAAGCCGTCTACCGCCGGGCCTGCGACAGTCACGACCGATACCTCGATGCCATGCGCTCGGCTCAGGCGCGCAAAGACTCGATGGCGGTGGCCTATTTTTCGATGGAGTACGGCCTGCTCGAGTCGCTCACCATCTACTCCGGGGGCCTGGGCATCCTGTCCGGCGACCACATGAAGTCGGCCAGCGACGCCGGCTTGAACCTGGTCGGGGTCGGCCTGCTCTACCAGACCGGCTATTTCCAGCAGCATCTCAACCCCGATGGCTGGCAGGTAGAGAAGTACCCCGAAAACGACTTCTACACTTGGCCGGTGCACCCGGCCCTGGACGAGAGCGGCGCCGAGATCCTGGTCCAGGTGCCGATGCCCCAAGGCCTGGTCCATGTCAAGGTTTGGGTGATGAAGGTGGGCCGGGTAGACCTGGTCCTGCTTGACACGAATGTCCCGGAAAACACGGTTCCGGAGCTGCGCGACATCACCGACCAGCTCTATGGCGGCAACAGCGAAGTCCGTATCCGCCAGGAGTTGGTGCTGGGCGTGGGCGGTCTGCGGGCGCTCAAGGCGCTCAGATTCGAGCCGACCGTCTATCACATGAATGAAGGCCATTCGGCGTTTCTCTCGCTCGAACGCATTCGCATCATGATGAAAGAGCAGGGCTTGAGCTTTGATGAGGCGCTTGACGCAGTACGCGTCAACAACGTCTTCACCACGCACACGCCCGTGCCGGCAGGAATCGACCAGTTTGACTCGCACATGGTGTTCGACTACACCAAGGGCTTTTGCGAACACGCCGGCATCGAGTTTGACCGCGTCCTCCGGCTGGGGCAGAAACACCCGCACTCCCGTTTCTCGATGGCCGTTCTGGCCATCATGACATCCTGCTACCGCAACGCGGTCAGCCGGCTGCACAGCGAGGTTTCGCAGGGCATGTTCCAGGATCTCTGGCCGAATCTGCCGGAGTACGAGGTCCCGATCACGCCGATCACCAACGGCGTCCATCTGCCCACATGGCTTAACGGCGACCTGGCGCGGCTTTACGACCAATACCTTGAACCGGACTGGCGCGACAGCTATCCCAGTACGCCCGTTTTCCATCACATCGAGGACATTCCGGCGCGGGCGCTCTGGGAGATGCGCCGCAAGCGCAAGCGCCAGGTCGTCGAGTTTGTCCGCGAACGCCTCACCATGCGCGCGCAGCAGCGCCAGAGCTCGTCGTTCGAGATGCGGCGCATCGGCGAGCTGTTTGACCCGGAAGTGTTCACCATTGGCTTTGCCCGCCGTTTCGCCACTTACAAACGCGCCACGTTGCTGCTAAAGGATGTCGAACGGCTGAAGCGCATCGTTTCGAACTCTTCGATGCCGGTGCAGGTCATCATCGCCGGCAAGGCGCATCCGGCCGACGATCCGGGCAAGGACCTGATCCGCCGCATCGTCCAGACCATCCGCGAACCCGAGCTCGCCAAGCACGTCGTCTTCATCGAGGATTACGACATCGAGGTGGGCCGGGAACTGGTGCAGGGCGTCGACCTGTGGCTGAACAATCCACGGCGCGGCGAAGAGGCCTGTGGAACCAGCGGCATGAAGGCCGCCCTGAACGGCGTGCTCAATCTCTCAGTTCTTGATGGCTGGTTCGACGAGGCCTACGAGATATCGGGAGGTTGGGCCATCGGCGACCGCGAGCAGTATCACGACTGGATGGAGGGCATCCACGCCACCGCCATCTACTCGCTCCTGGAAAACGAGATCCTGCCGCTGTACTATGGCAACCGCGAGGAAGGCGTTCCGGTGCAGTGGATCCAGCGCGTTCGGACGTCGCTCGAAAACCTCAGCGCCCAGTACAACTGCCAGCGGATGATTCACGATTACACCACCAGGCTCTACGAACCCGCTCACCAGGGCTGGCAGAATCTGAAACGCGACGCGTTCCAGGGTGCCCGGGAGAAGGCCCGGTGGCAACAGGAGGTCGAGACTGCGTGGCCCAGCGTCAGTATTGAGGACGCCGGCACATCGCTGGGTCCATGCCATCTGAGCGGCGCGATGCTTGAGTTGCGGGCCGCCGTCGGTCTGGGCGGCTTGAAGCCGGAAGATGTGCGCGTGGAAGCAGTTGTGGGCCGGATCGGCACCACCGGCCGCCTGGAGGAAACCAGCGTCCTAGTCCTGCATCCGTCCGGCGAAGCCGGTGGGAAACAGATCTTTCTGCGCGAGTTCGTGCCCCACCAGACCGGCCGTCTGGGTTATACTCTTCGCGTCAGCCCGAACCATTGTGACGATCCGCTCGCTCGTCCCTGCCATAGCCCGATTCGCTGGGCAGGACGGTAAGCGGCGACTTTGGCGGACTCCGGGCTGGATTCCCGGCTTGAAATCTGCTACATAAGAACTTAGCCGGGTGAGTTGGAACATTCGGACCGCGAACAGGGTCCGGAGTGGTGGGTGAGTCAGCACCCGGATCAGCCCGCCCTGGGCGACCCCAAATTGAGACGGGGTGAGCGCCAGGATCCCCCAGACGAGAACCGGTCTTGCCTGTGCTGGCTGGTGACTTCGGCCTGCGGCAAGACCATTCCCGAAGGAGCGTCCACATGGACGACGACCGCAAGTATAAGCAACGCGGCTACATGGATTCGAATGTCGAATCCAGCGGCCGCGACGACAGACCGGACAGAGACCGCAATCGCGGTCCACGTCCCCCGATCGACGTGACCGGACCTCGGTTGCCCCGCCTGGTCGAGGCGACCACTGCGTCGCGCTGTTACAACTGCGCCACCGCCCTGCCGCCGGGCTACGACTTCAATCAGCTTTGTCCGAAATGCAATGCCGCCCTGCACTGCTGCAAACAATGCAGCTACTTTGAACCGGCCACGCGTTTCCAGTGCGCAAAGCCGATCACCGAGCGGATCGCTTCGAAGGACACAACCAACTCCTGCACTTTCTTCCGGGCCAGGGTCACAGTGGCGCGCGACAGCGGGCCGCCCCCGGCGATCGTTCGCGCCGCTGGCCGTCCCGAAGCCATTGCTCCAAAGAGCTCTTCCGACGCCCGCATCGCCTTCGACAATCTCTTCAAGAAGTAGTCCGGCTGGTCTCATCCTTCCCGCCCGTCCCACGTCCTCAGCGGGCGCGCTGGGCCCTGCTATAGGACAATGAGATCATGGCAATCGCAGAACTGGCCGGTTACCGCCGGTTTGAGGTCAAACCCTATGCGCGGCCCCTGCCGGCTGCCGGAGAAGTCCAGGTCCGCATGGCCGCTGTCGGCATCTGCGGCAGCGATTTGCACCACTTCGTCGACGGCCACATCGGCGATAACGAGTCAGTGTACCCGATGGTGCTCGGCCACGAACCGGCCGGCGTAATCACCGCCCTGGGCGAAGACGTTACCGGCTGGTCGATCGGCGACCGCGTCGCCTGTGAGCCGCCCATCTACTGCTACCACTGCGAGTGGTGTATGAAGGGACTTCATAATCTCTGCGAAAACGTCACCTTCATGAGTAATCCTGGCGTACCCGGCTTCTTCCGCGACCACGTGACGCTGCCCGCCGCCAATTTGCTCCCCCTGCCCGCATCCATGAGCCTGGCCGAGGCGACCCTATACGAGCCCATCTCGATCATCCTGCACTCGTTTCGCTACGTTCAGCCGAAACTCGGCGATACCGCTGCGGTCTTCGGCGCCGGACCTATCGGCCTGACGACGATCTCAGCACTCAAACTCGCCGGCATCTCGCGGCTTTGGTGCGTCGAGCCGGTCGCCTACCGCCGCGTGATCGCGCTTCAAATGGGCGCTGACGCGGTCATCGACCCCAGTCAAGCCGATCCCGTCAAACAGATTTTGTGCGAAACCGGCCAACGCGGGGTCGATCTTTCGGTGGACTGCGCCTCGCAGGACGACACCGTCAACCAATCGATGTATGTTGCCTGTCCGGGCGGCCGCGTCGTCATTACCGGAGTTCCGCAGACCCGCCGCCTCGACAACTTCGACTTCCATCACATGCGCCGTAAGGAGCTGTATTTCGCCAGCGTCCGGCGGTCCAACAATAAGGGCCACGCGGCGCTCGACCTGCTCCAGCAGCACAAAGACCGCTTCCTGCCCATGCTCACCCACCGCATGCCAATGTCGAAAATCCAATCCGCCTTCGAGATGCTCATGCGATTCGAAGGCGGCGCCTGCAAGGTCGTAGTCGAACCCGAACAGGAGAACTGACGGCCCGTTATCCGTTCCGGTCGGGTTTCAAAACAGCGATGTAGGTGAGGTTCCGGTAGAGTTGCTTGTAATCCAGCCCGAAGCCGATCACGAACCGGTCCGGGATCTCGAAACACCTATAATCGATCTTCAGCGGTACGATGCGCCGCGCCGACCGATCCAGCAACGTGCAAATCGCCACCGAATTCGGACCGCGTCCGGCCAGCGTCTGCAACAGGTAGCGGGCCGTGAACCCTGTGTCGACGATGTCTTCGACCAGCATCACGTCTTCGCCTTCGATCGAATCATCCAGGTCTTTGGCGATCCGCACCACGCCGGGTGCGCCCGAGTGGTTTGAAAAGCTCGAAATCGCCAGCATGTCGATCTTCACCGGAATCGACAGTTCGCGGGCCAGCGCCGTCAGGAAGAAAATCGAGCCCTTCAGCACCCCGATCATCTTCAAGTTACCGTTGCGATACCGGTCGCTGATCTCAGCTGCGACCTGCTGGATCCGGTCGCGGATTTCATCTTCGTTGAAAAGGACCCGTTCGATGGCTGGAGCCGATGGTACCTTCATCGCTTGCCCTACTCAGCCTTCTGTTCGACGAGCCCATACTTAAAGATCAGGTCCTGCAAGTCCTTCTGATAGAAGACCTGGATCTGCACTTGCGGATAGATCTCGCGCAACAGGCGGATCTTGCGGTTCTTTTTGGTCACCAGCGATTGCTTCATGGTCGTCAATTCGACGTATCGATTCGATTCGGGCAAGTAGAAGTCCGGCGTGAAACTTTCGAGCACTCTGCCCTGTTCGTCCCAGGCGACGGGAAAGCTCTTGGGTTCGTACTCCCACTCGATGCGATAGAAGTCCAACAGGTTGGCGAAGATCTCTTCACTGGGATGCGAGAACTGCGCACGCCTGAAATCGGCCCGGCCCTTCGGGTGGATGCCTTCCTTGGACAGTTGCAGGCGAAGTTGAAACTGCTGCTGGGCCTCGGCCGCCTTCGACAACAGGCCATACTGCCTCAGCGACCTCACCTCGACCGCCGAAGCGGCGATCTGCGCCAAGTGGCCGCCGTCCATCGATTCGGCGTTTAGCACAAGATCAAAGGAGTCCGGCGCCGCCATCGCACGTCCAAATCTGGCCTTGCGCGTGACTCCGGCGGCGCGTTCCCGAATCTTCAACTGCTGCCGCGCCGCGGGCCGGTCAAGGCCGTCGTCCAGCATGACGTTGCCGATTCTGCGGTTCCTCGGCGCGACGATACGGATTCTCAGCAGGCCGGGATAGTTACGGAAGAGGTTCTCCGCTCCGTCAACACCCACCACGAGATCACTGTCGGTCGAATGACGCAATAGAATCGAGGCCGCCATCGCCGGCCAGGCCTTCTCGGGAAAGCTGGCCGCTGGACCAAACTCCTCCTCCAGCATCGCGTCCAACCGGCCCGCGCTGATCCGCTGGAAGCCACAACTCTGAGCTATGAGGCCGGCCACCTCGCCGCTACGGCAGCCAGGTTCGCCGGAGACCGTAATCACCGCCATCCACTCAGAATGATAGCGTATGAGCATGGCCACGAACCGGATTTCACGCCGCACACTTTTACAAACATTTTCCGCGCTGTCCGTTTCGGCTCCGTCCTGGGCCGTGTCCAACTCCATCCGCTGCGACGTCGCCGTCATCGGCGGCAGCACGGGCGGCTGCGCGGCAGCCCTAGCCGCGCTACGGAGCGGCATGAAAGTGGTCATGACCGAGGAGACCGCCTGGATCGGAGGCCAGTTGACCTCGCAGGCGGTGCCGCCCGACGAACACCCCTGGATCGAATCGTTCGGCGCAACTCGCGCCTATCGCGCCTATCGCGAATCGGTCCGCCGCTACTACCGCGACAACTATCCGCTCACCCGCGAGGCGTTGGACAATCCACGGCTGAACCCCGGCGGCGGATCTGTCTCAGTCCTCACGCATGAGCCCAAGGTCTCGCTCGCCGTGCTTGAGGCGATGCTGGCGCCGTACGTCTCAGCCGGCCAACTGGCCCTGTTGCGGCAGCACAAACCGGAATCCGCCGATGTCGAGGGAACGCGTGTTCGTTCGGTCAGAGTGAAGAGTCTGGAGACCGGCTCAGTGAAGACGATCGACGCCGCTTACTTCGTCGACGCCACCGAAATCGGCGACCTGCTGCCGCTGACCGGAACCGAGTTCGTCACCGGCTTCGAGCCTGCCAGCGAAACCGGTGAATTGAACGCACCCGCCGCTGCTCAGCCGGACAACCATCAGGCATTTACCGTCTGCTTCGCCTTGGGCTACGAACCTGGCGCCGACCACACCATCGACAAACCCGATGAATACGCCTTCTGGCGCGGCTACGTGCCCGCAATGAGGCCACCCTGGCCGGGCAAGCTGCTGAGTTGGTTGATGTCGAACCCGGTCACGCTCGAAGAACGAGCGCTGATGTTCGATCCGACGATTGACTCGATCCCCGCCGGCGCTGTCAATCTTTGGATCTACCGCCGTATCGTGCGCCAGCAGAACTTCCAGCCCGGTTTCTGCAAGGAGAGCGTGACGCTGGTGAACTGGCCGCAAAACGATTACTGGCTCGGCAATCTCTATGGTGGCACCGAAGCCGACGCCGCGCGCCACCTGAAGCGCGGCAAGAACCTGAGCCTTTCGCTCGTCTACTGGATGCAGACCGAAGCGCCGCGCCCCGACGGCGGCCAGGGCTGGAAGGGCCTTCGCCTGCGCCCCGACATCACGGGGACCGAAGACGGGCTGGCAATGTATCCCTACATCCGCGAATCCCGCCGCATCCGCGCCGAGTTCACCGTCGTCGACCGCCATGTCGGAACCCAGGCGCGCATGAAGGCGACAGGCAAGTCATCGGAAGAGGTCACCGCCGAGCGCTTCAATGACACCGTGGGCGTCGGCAGCTATCGCATCGACCTGCACCCATCGTCGGGCGGGGACAACTACATCGACGTCAGTTCTCTGCCCTTCCAGATTCCCCTGGGCGCGCTCATCCCGCGCCGCATGGACAACCTGCTGGCCGGCTGCAAGAACCTGGGGGTGACGCATATCACTAACGGCTGTTTCCGCGTGCATCCCTCGGAATGGAACATCGGCGAGGCCGCCGGCGCCGTGGCCGCGCATTGCATATCGAGCAAACTCACCCCGCGCCAGGTCCGCAACACCGAGAAACTCCTACGCGAGTTCCAATCATCACTGACGCGCCAGGGCTTCGAACTCGATTGGCCACGCCTCCGGCCCCGGTAATCGGCATTGTGGGGCAGGCATTCAACCTGCAAAGGGCTTCAACCCGTCGTTCGTGGCGCGGACCTCCAGGTCAGCCGTGTTGGCATTCTTGCCAACACGTTTCCTGCGTCACTGTCCAGCCTCCGTGGCTAACAACACCCACAAGCACTTGGCGGAGGGAGAGCGGAGCACAGGCGTTAAATTGAGCGCCCGATCGCGGGTTACTAAACGAAACGCCGTTACTCGTTCCCTTGCTGGGCCCGACAGCGCAGCCTGTGATTCTAATGGCACCGCGCTATGGATCTTCTCGATGCCAGATTGTATTGCGGCGCGTGTGCGGGCGGATCCACCAGTAACGTTGAGTATGGCTTGACTTCAGATGCGTCTATCCGATATCATGCCTAGGTAGCTAGGGCACATATGAGCAAACAGAACAATGACATTCTCCAGGGGACTCTTTCACTGCTTGTTCTCAGGGCTCTCGAGGCGCGCGGAAAGATGCACGGCTATGCGCTTACCAGCCACATCCAGAAGGCCTCGGCGGAACTGCTCCGCGTCGAGGAAGGCTCGCTTTACCCTGCCCTCCATCGGATGGAGCAAGACGGCTGGGTGCGGTCTGAGTGGGGCGTGACTGAAAAGGGCCGTAAGGCAAAGTTCTATTCGTTGACTCCCAAAGGCGAGGAGCAACTCGTTGTCGAACGCGAAAGCTGGGAGCGACTCACCAAGGGCGTTTCGCGCGCGCTTCGGTACGCATAGCCGGAAGGCCCCACCCATGGCGCTAAGGCATCGTCTCTTCAATCTCTTCAGCCGGACACGAATCTCGCAGGCCATCGACGATGAGCTTCGGTTCCACATCGAAGAACGCGTGGACGAACTCATAGCTGAAGGCTACAGGAAGGCCGACGCGCGTCAACTTGCCAACCGCCAGTTTGGCAACGCTACGCTCTACCAGGAGAGGACCCGCAACTCGGACGTGCCGCAAGCCCTGGAAGATCTGTTTGACGACGCTGCCTATGCCATACGATCGCTGCGGC
>Ga0116171_10005065_pt1 | contig 11657 bp, 12 predicted proteins | sample AD_JPNHW2_MetaG_FD_89798 | JGI IMG/M metagenome (GOLD analysis project Ga0116171, IMG submission 89798) | Active sludge microbial communities of municipal wastewater-treating anaerobic digesters from Japan - AD_JPNHW2_MetaG | ecosystem: Engineered > Bioreactor > Anaerobic > Digestate | place...
AGTCACGCTGGCAAAGGAATTTTTCAGGGATTCATGGCAGATGAATTTCCGGGAACTGAATGCATCCGACGAGCGCGGAATCGATGTCGTACGCAACCAGATCAAGCAGTTCGCACGGACAACCCCCCTCGGGGATGCCAGCTTCAAGATCCTCTTTCTCGATGAGGCCGATGCGCTTACGACCGATGCACAGGCTGCCCTTCGGCGGACCATGGAAAGTTACGCCCAGACCTGCAGGTTCATCCTTTCCTGTAACTATTCCTCGAAGATCATTGATCCGATCCAGAGCAGGTGCGCCATATACCGGTTCAAACCGCTGGGCGCCGGTGCGATAAAAGAAGAGATCCGCCGCATTGCCACCCAGGAAAACCTTACAGTTACCGATACAGCGATGGATGCGATCGTCTATATCGCGCAGGGTGACATGCGAAAAGCGATCAATGCCCTGCAGGGCGCTGCTATTATCCGGAGTTCGATTGACGAGAAGATGATCTATGCCATCACCTCGACGGCACGCCCCGATGAGATCAACGACCTCCTTGCCCGGTCACTGAAAGGGGATTTTGACGGGGCCGAATCCCTCCTTGCCTACCTTCTCCATGAACGCGGTATCGCCCCCAACGAACTGATCAATCAGTGTTACCGGACGATCCTGAAGATGGATATCGACCGGAAACTCAAGGTCCGGCTCATCGATCATCTCGGCGAGACTGACTTCCGCCTGTCCGAGGGGGCAAACAGTGATATCCAGCTGGAAGCCCTAATCGCCCGCTTTGTCGTATCATCGGAAAAACACGGAAACTGACCATGGAGAAAGAACAGGGTCATAACGATGCGGACCGGACCGGGGACTGGAGTCGGCTCCTTAAGACCCGGTACAAGAAAGAACTGGGAGAGATCTCCCGTGAATACCCCCACAAGCGTTCGCTCTTCATCGATTACCGGGATATAGAACGGTTCGGGAAGGTGGGAATCTCCCTTGCCGACGAACTCCTTGAAAATCCCGGGAAAGTCCTCGAGGATGTCTGGGACGCGATAAAAAACGACCAGCTGATCAAATCCAAGGACGGGAAAGAGCCGCCCAAAGGGATCAATATCCGGTTCACCAACCTCCCGAGAAAAACCCTTATCCGGAATATCCGGTCCGATGACATCAACACGTTCATTTCCTGTGAAGGGATCCTGCGGAAGACCACGGAGGTCAGGCCACGGATCGTTGAAGCGGCGTTCCGCTGTCCTGCCGGTCATTTTACCATAAAGAAACAGAAATACGGGAAATTTATCGAGCCGGAAGGATGCGCAACTGATGGCTGCACGTTCAAGAAACTCGAACTGATGCCCAAGCGATCCAAATTTGTCGATTCCCAGAAACTGAGGATCCAGGAATCGCCGGAAGGGTTGCGCGGGGGAGAACAGCCCCAGACGCTGGACGTGGACGTAACGGACGACCTTTCGGGACAGGTCTCCCCGGGAGACCGGGTCATCATCAACGGTATCCTCCGGTCCATGCAGCGGGTTATCAAGGGAGAGAAGAGTACGGTCTTTGACATCTTCCTTGAATGCAACTCCATCGAGATCGCAGAGAAAGAGTTCGAGGAGGTCGAGATCGACGAAAAAGCAGAGGACGAGATCCGGACCTTAAGCAAAGATCCGATGATCTATCGGATGATCACCCACTCGATCGCGCCCACGATTTACGGGAGTGAGGACGTTAAACAGGCAATCGCCCTCCAGCTCTTTGGCGGCATTGCAAAGGAGATGCCGGACGGGAGCCGTCTGCGTGGGGACATCCATGTTCTCCTCATCGGGGACCCGGGTATTGCAAAAAGCCAGCTGCTGCGATATGTTGTCAAGCTCTCGCCGCGGGCAATCTATACGAGCGGACAATCCTCCACTGCCGCAGGGCTTACCGCAACCGCGGTGAAAGACGAGTTTGGCGAAGGCCGGTGGACGCTGGAGGCTGGTGCTCTGGTCCTTGCCGACATGGGGGTTGCAGCAGTCGATGAGATGGACAAGATGGAGAAAGGGGACCGATCCGCGCTCCACGAGGCAATGGAACAGCAGTCCATCAGCGTGGCAAAAGCAGGAATAACGGCGACCCTGAAATCACGATGCGCCCTCCTCGGTGCGGCAAACCCGAAGTATGGCCGTTTCGATATGTTCGGCGATATCTCCGACCAGATCAACATGCCCCCCTCCCTGCTGTCCCGGTTCGATCTCATCTTCATCATGACCGACCAGCCGGAGCAGAAGCGGGATCTCGCCATCGCAGAACATATCCTCAAAGCGCACAGTACCGGGGAACTCATCGCACAGCATAAAAAAACACCCATACCCGGCGTTACCGATGAATACATTCGGGAGCAACTTAAACCCGTTATGCCGGATATCGATCCCTCCCTTTTCCGGAAATATGTTGCATACGCAAAGCGTTCGTGTTATCCCATTCTGTCTGCCGAGGCAAAGGACGCGCTGGTGAATTATTACCTGAAACTGCGGGGGATTGCAGAACCCAATAAACCGGTGCCCGTGACCGCGCGCCAGCTGGAGGCGCTGGTCCGGCTTGCAGAAGCCAGCGCCCGCATCCGGTTATCGAATACTATCGAGCCGGGCGATGCCGAACGGGTCATCCATATTGTGGATGCCTGCCTGCGCCAGATCGCGTACGATGCACGTACCGGGACCTTCGATATTGACAAGATTACTACCGGGATCTCCAAAGAGAAGCGGGATATTGTCCGTGTTATCAAGGATGCCATCCGCGATATCGGCGGGGAAGGGAGACGTGCCGGCATCGACCAGGTGATTGACGCGGTCAGCGGGAAAGGGTTCGCGCGGGAAAAAGTGAAGGAAGGTATTGACATGCTGCTCCGGCATGGTGAAGCGATGGAACCCAAGAATGGGATTATCCAGTTAATCTGAGGATGATAATATGACGAGTGACCGTGAACAGGCAATCTTCGAGGCGGGGATCAAACTGGGGGCACTCTACCACCAGTGGGTGGGTACCCCCATTTCCCGGCAGTCGGCAGCAAGTGTTGAGACCGCTATTGAGAAAGCTGTAATTCTCCAGCCGTTCGTTGAAGAGATCACGGTGAAACTGGACCGGACCCTCATGGCAGAGAACCGGTTCGGCTACAGCGAGCTCTCCGGGCTCATGTTCGATGTCGGGATTGTCACCCGCGTGGGATTCACCTATTGCCGGGCCCGCCTTGCACCGGAGAAAGGATACCCGTTCATGCGGGTAGTGGAGTGTAATGAAATCTCCGGCTTATCCTGTCACTGACGACCATATCCATTTCGATCCGGTCAACGGGAGGGGGCTTGAGGCAGCAAAGGATTTTTTGCGGGCAGGGGGGACGCACATCTTTCTCGTTTCCAAGCCATCTTGGTCGCTCGATGTTCATCCTTCGTGCGGAGGGGATTATCGAAAGGTCTTTGACGAAACCCTCCGGGTTGCGGAGATGGTCCGTGAGACCGGACTTGTTGTCTTTCCGGTGCTGGGTGTGCACCCTGCAGAGATCAGCAGGCTTACGGAAAGGATGTCCCTTGCAGAAGCAACCGCCGTCATGAAATCCGGGCTTGACTGTGCTGCAACCTACGTGCAGGAGGGAACAGCGGTTGCCCTTAAAAGCGGCCGGCCCCATTACGAAGTGAGCCCGGATCTGCTTGCTGCATCGAATGAAGTCCTCGCCCATGCCCTGCAGCAGGCTGCCGGGTGTGACTGCGCGCTCCAGATCCACGCCGAGACCGGCCCGTGCGCCGATGTTGTGGAGATGGCGGGGGGTGCCCATGTACCGGTGGAACGGGTAGTGAAGCACTATGGGTCACCGGATACTCCACTGCATCCATCGCTCATCGCAAAACACGAAGCCCTGCCCCAACTGATCCGTGAGCATCGTCGTTTTACCATGGAGAGCGATTACATGGACGAGAACTCCCGGCCGGGTGCAGTGATTGGCCCCAAGTCTGTACCCCGGTATACCAACAAGCTTGTTACATCCGGGCAGATGACCATTGAAGACTGCTTCTTTGTCCATGCTGAGACGGTTGAGAGGGTATATGGCGTGAAGGTGGAACTGAAATAATAAGATCTTATTTAATAAAAAACGGGGACTGCAGACACGAAATACGTTTCAACACTTGGTTTAGGATGAACACCGCCGCTTCGAAGAAACCGATGGTGCTTCTCAAACCGGTCCTCACTCATGCGACAACCGATGCCTCGAAGGAGCACTCCTGCAGCGGATCAGGACGGGATTATATACCGGTAATTTGCCTTTCCGGGTTCAAAGAATCCGATAATTCTTCTCAATTTCATGGTTCTGATGAACCATTCAATCCTTGGAGAGGCCCTGATGCGGGGAGCCCTCATAACAGAATAATTTTCACAATGAATCCTTCGAAATTCCATATCTTTCAACAATCACTTTTTTTAATGACTCTGAAATTAACCTTGTCGACAAAATCTGCTTATCAATAGATCCAAACTCACCTTTTTTATCCCCTCCCGCCAATGCATACACAATGTTTCTGAAGGTCCATCGCTCGCGGGATACAGGAGACGTTGTTGCAGTCTGTGACCGGGAACTGCTGAATACGACGGTACATTATGAAAAAATCACGATAATTATCTCGGATTCGTTTTACGGCAATACTCCCGCAACGGAGGATGAGGTTAAGACTGCGCTGAAATACGCTGGCAACATCAATATCATCGGTGAGCGCTCGGTCAGGGTCGCCATTGACATGGGTCTTATCACAAAGTCCGAATGCATGATGATTGGAAAAGTGCCCCACGCACAGATCTACCAGTTATGAAAAAGGATATTGTAGGTAATTTCTGCCCGAAATGCGGGAAACCCTCAGAAACTGACGGGTTGTGCAGCCAGTGCAGGATTGGCAGTACCCCCTGGTACACGTGCGACAACCGCGTCCAGAGCACCAACTGCCCCAGCTGCGGTGCAATAAAAGTGGTGAATACCTGGACGGATTCTGCTGCCGAACGCGCTGATCTTGGCCCTGAAATTGCCAAATCCGCGGTGCATTTCCATACGGACGTGAAAAAACCCACTATAGAGGTCACAATACGGGACCTCACCATAAACCGTTCACGCGCGACACTTGTCATCCGGGGTGTCCTGTACAAAAAATCCGTCGAAGCGACCTGCACGGTTGAAATTCTCTGGCACAAGGAGCAGTGCGACCGCTGCAACCGGATCAGCGGGAGTTATTATGAAGGTGTAGTTCAGGTGCGGGCCGAAGGACGGATTCCCAGTACCTTCGAGATCCAGACCGCAGCCTCCGTTGCCCAGCAGGTCGAGGATACCCTGCAGGCTGGCGGGGAACGGCTCTCGTTCATCTCGGATATGAACGTGATCCATGATGGTCTCGATATCATCATCGGGTCGCAGCACATCGGGTTTCTCATCTCGCAGGGAATCGTGGCCCAGCTGGGAGGACGGTACACGACACACCCCAAACTGGTCGGGGAGAAGAATGGCAGGCAGCTCTATCGGATAACCTATTCCGTCCGGCTCCCGCGGTTCCAGAAGAATGATGTCATTAAGATCAGGAACCGCTACTACGAGGTCCAGCGGGTAGAGTCCCATCACCTCCAGACCATTGACCTCAGGGACGGGACCGTGAAATCGATCCGGGAGAACGATGTTGAGAAGATCATCGGCAATTCACGGAACGCGGAGCCGGGCCTCGTTATTTTTGCTGACGGGAAAAACATGGGGGTACTGGATCCCGTCAGCAGCCGGACACGGGAATATCCCCAGCTGAAATGGATCGAGGTCCGGGCCGGAGAGCACATCCGGTTGCTGCGGGACGAAGACCAGATGGTTTTTGTCAGGTAGAGTATGCGGGTACGGGCAGTCCGGAAAGAAAAATTCATGGAGATATGCACTGCTGACTGGATTGACAGGACGCGGAATCCGTATGCAGAGGGTGACACGCTCTGGGTACCCGTTATTGCATCCGAACCCTGCGACCGTGTGATCGCTGAACAGCAACGGTACCGCGGGCGGGGATATTACATGGTCGGCGACATCGCGGTCCTCCACGGGCAGGAACCAACCCGACGGGAGATAGAAGAAATTGCCGGTTTTCGTCACCCGCGGGGGATCCTCTGGATCAAAGCACTGCAGGATATAACGAGAACTCCGGAGACGCAGCTTGTCTGGGGGTGCGGCGGGGAGGTCTGCCATAAGGAGGCCGGATTTTCCTATATTCTCGATCCGGAAAAAGTGATGTTCTCGATGGGGAACCGCGAAGAGAAAGCCCGGATCGCCAAGATGGTGGAAAACAATCCCCGTCCTGAAAGGATTGCCGACATGTTTGCCGGTATAGGTTATTTTTCGATTCCGCTTGCCGGGACGGGGGCATCTGTTCACGCCATGGAGATCAATCCCGTTGCATTCGGGTATCTTGTCCGGTCCATTGAGGTAAATGGCCTGTCCGGCAGGATCACGCCATCTCTGGGAGACTGCCGCCAGCTTCTTTCCGGCACGTATGATCGCATCGTGATGGGCCATTTCGATGCGGTTACCATGCTTCCCGATGCATTGCGCTATGCGGCGCCCGGAAGTGTCATCCATGTCCACAGCATCGGACCGGTGGAGGAGCAGGTCCGGGCGCTTGTTGAGGGCGCAGGTTTTTCTGCCACTATCCATGTACATAAAGTAAAGAAATACCGGCCGCATGCATGGCATATGGTCCAGGATGTGTATCTCGCATGACCACCGTTCAGTCCCTTGCCGGAAAACAGGTTGTTGTCGCAGTCACCGGCAGCATTGCCGCAGTCGAGGTCATCAGGCTGATCCATTCCCTGAGACGGTGTGGTGCGGTGGTCCAGGTTGTGATGAGTGAGGCCGCAACCGGGATCATCTCCCCCGAATCCCTGACCTACGCCAGCGGGAGGCCTGCGATAACTCACCTGTCCGGCATGGTGGAGCACGTCACGTACTGTGGCGACGGGGGATCCGCCGACTTGCTGCTGATTGCTCCCTGTACCGCAAATACCATTGGTAAAATTGCCTGCGGCATCGACGATACACCCGTAACAACATTTGCCACGACAGCTCTCGGGTGCGGTATGCCGGTCCTGGTTGTCCCGGCTATGCATCACAGCATGTACCGACACCCGGCCGTACGGGAGAATCTGGAACGCCTCAGGTCATGGGGGGTTGGTGTCATCGACCCGCGGATCGAAGAAGAAAGGGCGAAGATCGCGGACAATGACACAATTGTCCTGAGGTGCGAGAGGATGATCCTCGGATATCCCCTGAAAGGAAAGAAAGTTCTCATCACCAGCGGACCCTGCCGGGAGGAGGTGGATGATGTCCGCGTGCTCACAACCCGGTCTACCGGTCTGATGGGGCGGGCACTGGCCCTCGAGGCATTCCGTCTTGGAGCCGATGTCACAGTCGTCCACCGCGATACATTTCCCTGTGTAACGAACATACCGGTGGATTCATCTGCGGATATGCGTCTTGCAGTGCACCGCTGTTTTTCAGAGGGGGGAGGTGCGGATATTTACATCAGTGCAGCCGCGCTATCGGATTTTGCCCCTAAGAGATCCAAAGGAAAGATCCCGAGCGGGAAGAAGACCTGTCTTGAACTGGAACCCCTGCCAAAACTGCTGGACGAGGTGATCCACCAGTGGGCACCCCGGACCGTGGCATTCAAACTGGGAACGGCGCCGGAAAAACAATCAGAACGAATGCTGGAAAAGGGAGTTACCGCGGTCCTGATGAATTCCCCGGAAACAATGGGCAGCCATAAGGGGGACTACACGCTCTTGACAGCAAAAGGACGTGTACAACTGCAGGGATCGAAAGAGTATGTTGCCCGTGCATTCTGGAAAGAGATGACGGTACTCAAGTAACGTTCTTACCTGTTCATCGAATACAACATGAGGGAACTTTTTTGGCCCCTTTCAATTATTTAACCATAATTCATTCATCCGCGAACATTGGATACCCGGAATTGTTTGGATATTTTTATATGGTGATTATGTAAATACTGATACATGACCGCCATGAAAAGGACTGAAATTACTCCAGTCGCCGGAACTTTCAATTTGCCGATCCCAATATTCTATAAACTGATGATAAGTATGCTGTTTGTTGCAACCATACCCATGATACTGCTGGGTATCGTATCCATGGGAGGTACTACAAGTATTATTGCCAATATCGGGCTTGCCAACAGCATCTTCATCATCACGCTCGTGACCCTCTCGGTTGTGGTCATGTGGAGCTTCTTCCTCGCAAGCAGTATCACAAACCCGATTGTCAGGCTCTCGAAGATCGCAACCAGTATGAGCACCGGCGATCTCAAGAACCCCGAGATCGAACTTCTCAGTAACGACGAGATCGGGGAACTCCAGACCGCGTTCAACCGCATGGTCAATACGTATAAAATCCTTGATACCCTTTCAAAAGAAGACAACGAATAATCACCCACCGGAACGGCGGAGTATTGAGACCTGCCCCGACATTAAAAATTAAGAATGATGCAGTGACCGGATGAAATGATGCTGATAAAATTGAGGACCCGTGTCAAAGGGGATTGTGGATGCTCAAACAAATCCTGAACAAATTTCTTATCCTGAATGACGTGCAGGCTGCCATCGTTATTGAGGAGAACGGGGAAATAATCCAGAGCATGAAATCAGGGATCGTGATAAACGAGGAACTCCGGGATGTCATTGCAACCATCATGCTCGATTCGAAAAAAACTGCTGCACAGTTCGGGAATGCCTCCCTCTCCATGGTTTTTGTAGAATTTTCCGATTATTTCCTGATCCTCGGTCCTGTCATGGAAGAGTTCTATCTGGTAATCATTGCAAAAAACACGGCGAATATCGGGCAGATCACGTATGAAATGAAGAAGAACCAGGATGCAATCGTATCGCTCTTATGATCGACCAGTTACCTGAAGGAAAAAGTATAGGCTGGATGCAGGCGCCGCCGCAATGGATATTCACCCACACCGTCAGGTTCATCGGTGTTGTGCGGGTGGTCATCCAGGACGGGGAGGGGTTCATTCTTATCAAGAAAGGAAAACCTCTGATGTATTTCTTCAAACATGGCCGTATCGAACTCCGCGGGCATGCAGCGCTGGATTATTTTAACTCCCACCCGACAATTGAATTCAACCTTTGTAAATACACGCCGGAAGAGTTTGCCCAGGCACTGAAGATCTGTGAAGTTGAGGAAAACCTGCCGGGGACTACGGTGATGCAGGAGCCGGCTCCGGTTGCACCGGCACAGGAAGACGTGGCACAAGAACCCGCTGTGGAAGTACAGGAGATAAGCACGGATGAACACTTTCCAACCGAACTACCGGAAACACCTGAACCGGAAAGAGAAATACCTGTTGCCCCCGTCCCGACAAAACCCATGGCTGCAGTGCCGGCAAAACCCAAAGTTACAGTTACGGAAAGAGTCTTCGTCCCGCAGCCTGCGGTCCTCGAAGATCCGGACATTAAAATTATCGGCCAGATCAAGAAACTGAATGGTATTGTTGCCATTTCTGTTTTCAATGATGACCAGAACATCCTGCTCATGGGTGATGTCGAGATCGAACCACTGCTGAAGATTGCACGGACCATGCTCGCAACCACCAATAAGATCACCCCTCTCCTCTACTGGGGATCGTTTGTCCACATGACGCTTCAGATCCCGGAAGGTAACGTGATCATTGCGCCCTACCATGAAAACCACCTCTGTATCCTTACAACACGGACTATCAATATCGGCCATATACGCCGTATTCTCAGGGACCTCCAGCAGGACCGGAGCCAGGGCATAAGGTTGTAAAGTATCGTGATTCCTGGTGGTTTTACAGAATTTCTTAATGCCAGAACATGCCTACAGTAGAAGTACACAACGATATTTTCTGGTTTCCATGAAACAAAGGACGGTCACTGCATTCTGCCCGGGCCATATATCCGGGTACTTCAGGCGCGTCGAGGGGGGATCGGCAGCCGCTACCGGAAGTATCGGTGCCGGTATCGTGATCAGCGAAGGCGTCACGGCAACGGTTACCCCGGCAGATTTCACATCAATTTCTGTAAACCGTAAGGATGAATCTGGTAATATTGTTCATTTTTCCCGATCATCCCCACCGCTTGAATATGTTCTTGAAAAACTGGGTGTTACCATATCGGTCACAACCGAATGCAGACTCCCGATCGGTGCCGGGTTCGGCCTCTCGGCAGCAGCACTACTCGCCACACTCACTGCGGTCAACCACAGCAGCAGCCTCGGGCTTGACCCGCATGATATCGCTGCGCTTGCCCATGAAGCTGAAGTAGTCCACCGGACGGGTCTTGGCGATGTTGCGGCCTGCCAGGGGGGGGGAAGAGTAGTGCGGAACGGGCCAGGAATCGATGGCACCATCACCAGGTCTTTCGATTTGCCTGAACCGCTCTATGCCGTTTCGTTCGGCCCGATCTCAACACCCACTGTACTCGGCTCGCGGGATCAGATGGAGCGCGTTGAAGCTGCCTTTCCGGTAAGCCTGCCGGTAGATGCTGATGATTTTTTCAGGATCTCCCGCAGGTTTGCAGAGAAGAGCGGGCTCCTCACGACCGAAGCCGGCCCGGTGATCCGACAATGCATTGACAACAATATTCCTGCAAGCATGACCATGCTGGGCAACGGTGTATTTGCTTACGGGAAGAATGCACGGGACATCCTTTCAGCATCCGGTGAAGTATATGAATTCACTATCGCTGGAGAAGGTGCACGCATTCTCGGGGGCCGGCCATGATCCCGCCCGATCATCCCCGGTACCGTTCGCTGGTCACCCGCGAACTTCTCGCAGAGAGCGTTAAGAAAGGTATTGTTACCCTGGAGGGTCTGACCGCCCAGGGCAGAGGAGAGGCCTTCGATTATTTCATAGGGGAGAGGACCTCCGTGAGTGCTCTCCGTGCCGAGCGTACCGCGGCCGCACTGCTGCTCGCGGCCCGGCACCCGGTCATTTCCGTGAACGGGAATGCCGCTGCGCTGGCAGCCCGCGAGATTGCTGCGCTCCAGAAGGCCAGCGGCGCTCTTGTCGAAGTAAACCTTTTCCACCGGACAGAGGAACGGGTACGCCTGATTGAAGACCTGCTCAGGAGTGCCGGATCCGAAGTATTTTCCGGCCCTGCAGAGCGTCTTCTCCCCCTCTCCCATGACCGAGCCTGGTGCCGGCGTGAGGGGATGTTCTCTGCCGATGTCATTCTTGTACCGCTTGAGGATGGCGACCGTTGCGAAGCGCTCGTAACTATGGGGAAGACCGTGATCGCTGTCGATCTCAACCCCCTCTCGCGTACATCCCGCAGGGCAACGCTGACCATTGTTGACGAACTGACCCGCGCGCTCCCGAATATTTCTGAAGCCTGCAGGACCCTTACCCGTTCGGAACGACAAGAACTCAAATCATCCCTTGACAATAATTATCTTTTGTCAGAAGCAATACGTGAGATGACAATGAGGTTGTCTCATGCTCTGGACTGAAAAATACCGGCCGGTTACGTTTCCGGAAATCCTTGGCCAGGAGCAGGTCGTCCAGCACCTTTCTTCGTTTGCCGCATCCGGGACACTCCCCCACCTCATCATGACCGGCCCGCACGGCACCGGTAAAAGTGCTGCTGTCGG
>Ga0116171_10005067_pt1 | contig 11655 bp, 7 predicted proteins | sample AD_JPNHW2_MetaG_FD_89798 | JGI IMG/M metagenome (GOLD analysis project Ga0116171, IMG submission 89798) | Active sludge microbial communities of municipal wastewater-treating anaerobic digesters from Japan - AD_JPNHW2_MetaG | ecosystem: Engineered > Bioreactor > Anaerobic > Digestate | place...
CGCCTGACGCCTGACGCCCGACGCCTGACGCCCGACGCCCGACGCCTGACGCCTGACGCCCGACGCCTGACGCCCGACGCCTGACGCCCGACGCCTCTCTTTCACCTCCTCAGCAAACTTTTGTATCCTAGTATATACATTTTTGCTGACAGGCACGAGGGGAAGGCGTAAATTATTCTGACAGAGATTCATAAGGCTCATGAATGCCTTTACCCCGGATGGATTGCCATCGGTAAACAAAAGCTCAACCGCTTCCATAAACCTGAAATGCAGTTCCCGGGCTGTCTTGAAATTTCCTTTCATTGCATTGCTGACAATCTCACTGCACTCTGAAGGATATGCATTGGCAAGAACTGATATCACACCCGAGCCGCCAGCAGCAATAACAGGTATTGTAAACATATCATCACCCGAAATAACCAGGAAGTTATCGGGTTTTCCCTTTATTATTCTCATTATCTGGGCAATGTCGCCCGATGCTTCCTTCACGCCAATGATGTTTTCACACTCATGTGCAAGTTCAAGGCATGTGTCGGAGCTGATGTTGCAGGCTGTCCTTCCAGGTACATTATAGATAATTACCGGGAGAGGACTGCAGGCAGAAATAGCTTTGAAATGACTGAAAATACCTCTCTGGCCTGGTTTGTTGTAATATGGTGCAACAGAAAGGATGGCATCTGCCGACTGCAGGTCAAATTCTTTTATCTGGTTGATCACTTCCTGTGTGTTGTTGCCACCGATCCCTACCACCAGCGGTACACGCTTGTCGACAGCTTCTGAGACATAAGAAAGAACAGCATGCTTCTCATCTTTTGTCAGCGTGGAGGCTTCTCCTGTGGTTCCCATAACCACAATGTAGTTAACTCCCCCCCTGATTACATGATTAATAACTTTACCTAGAGCCGAGAAATCTATGCTCGAATCATTCTTAAAGGGTGTAATTATAGCAACACCGGTTCCTCTGAATCTTTTCATTTTTATTGGTTAGCAACTATTGATTGTGAGCCTGAGTTAATTTTTTCGAGGTAAAATATGATCTGGGTGAGGTAGTCCTCTACCGCGACAGGTTTTTTCATTTCCATCATTAGATCAAATGTCGAAGAGTCATTATCCGAACAGAACAGACCTGTCTTAAAGCTTGCTTTTGAAAGACCTGTGATGTACCTCAGCTGAAATATCCTGTTAAAATTAATGTCGATGAGAACATCGAATTTTGTTTTCATGAAGTGCTCTGCTTCGGGTGATATGGGAATATAAAAAAAACTGAGTTCCTTGCGTCTGATGCATGTGAGAAAGCGTATTGCCGTGTACTGGTCGGGAAGTTCTTTCCCGGGAAAATAGCCAAGAATGTTGACATCGATATTCCGTTCCAGCATTTTCTGGTGGAATTTTGATAGTGCAGCGAACTCTGCGGTCCTGGATGCGTCCCAGACAATACCGATTTTTTTCACTTCACTGATACCTCCAAAAACACTTTTTCTGCCTGACCTGGCATTATTTCTGGAGAAGATTGAATTTCCGATCTTCAACCTTGTATTTTCAAAAAATTCCATGTTGCAAACCTAACAGTTTTTTATTAATCTCAATATCGTGTGCTTATTATTCTTCACCGGTCATCTTAAGGAATTCATCCTCATCGATCAAAGGCACTCCCAGTTGTGCCGCTTTCTCCTTTTTTGCCGGTCCCATGTTTTCACCAGCCAGAATAAATGAGGTGCCGGAGGAGATTGATCCAGTGTTTTTTCCTCCATGTTTTTCTATCATTTCCTTGTATTCGTCGCGGGTGTGACGTACGAACACACCTGATATCACAACCGACTTTCCCTTAAGTATGTCGCTCCTGATCTCTATATTTAATTCTCCGGAGAACTTTAATCCGTAATTCCTGAGCCGGTCTATTATAATCCTGTTATCATTGTCGGCAAAGAAGGCTATTATCGATGAAGCTATTTTCGGCCCTATCTCATCGATACTTGTAAGTGTTTCTGCATCTGCAGCCACAAGCTCATCAATAGATCTGAACTTAGATGCAATTGTTTTTGCCATTGTTTCTCCCACATGCCTAATGCCAAGAGCAAACAAAACCCTGTGATAGGGGACATTCACCGAGTTTTTTATTCCATTAATGATATTTGAGGCCGATTTCTCACCCATACGCTCAAGAGGTACGAGCTGGTCATTCTTCAGCTCATAGAGGTCAGCATAGTTTTTTATGAGATTCCGGCTGAACAAAAGATCGACTGTCTCCTCACCGATACCATCTATGTTCATCGCTTTTCTGCTGATGAAATGTTCGATCCGTCCCTTTATCTGCGGGGGACAATGCAGGTAATTGGGGCAGAAGTGATTTGCCTCGCCTTCATTCCTTATTAACATGGTTCCGCACTCCGGACAATGTGAAATAAAGCTTACCTCCCGGCAGTCATCATTCCTTTTCGAATGATCGACACCGACGATTTTCGGAATTATCTCACCTCCCTTTTCAACATATACCATATCATTTATATGCAGGTCGAGAAGCGTTATCTGGTCTTCATTATGCAATGTCGCCCTTTTAACGGTTGATCCTGCCAGGAAAACCGGTTCCAGGTTAGCCACTGGTGTTACATTTCCTGTCCGGCCTACCTGGAACGATACAGACATCAGCCTTGTGACTGCCTGTTCAGCCTTATATTTATACGATATTGCCCACCTCGGTGATTTGGCAGTAAAGCCAAGTTCCTCCTGCAAGGCCAGGGAATTCACTTTAACCACAACACCGTCAATGTCGAATGGCAGATCCTTCCTGCGCGATTCCCATGTGTGAATATATTCTATGACCTCATCAATATCTTTGCACAGCTTAATGGTGTCAGGTACTTTGAATCCCCACGACCTGGCTTCCGACATATTATCATAATGTGTCTCATGGGGCAGCTCAGAGGCTATGAGGAAATAAAACATGCAATCGAGTTCCCTGGATGCCACTAACGAGGGATCAAGCATTTTCAGGCTGCCGGCAGCAGCATTACGCGGATTGGCAAAGGGTGCAAGGCCTTCGAGTAGTCTTTCTTCATTCAGCTTTTTAAAGACATTATGGGGCATGAGTATCTCGCCTCTCATGACAAACTCATCAGGAATCTTTGTTGCTTTAACGACAGGAGGAATGCTGTTTATCGTTCTGATATTTACTGTCACGTCATCGCCCCTGGTGCCATCGCCTCTTGTAAGCGCCCTGAAGAGCCTGCCGTTTTTATATGTTATGCTTATTGAGGCGCCGTCATATTTAAGCTCACAAACATATTCGGGTTGTGAGATGGTGGTTTTTACTACCCGGGCATTGAATTCCAGGAGCTCTTCCTCATTGTAGGTATTTCCAAGCGACAGCATGGGATATTTGTGTTCATACTGAATGAATTCCCTTGTTATATCGCTGCCTACCTTTTGTGTGGGTGAGCCTGCTGATGCATACTCCGGGTGTTTTTTTTCAAGTGTTGCAAGCTCATTCAGCAGCAGATCATATTCAAAGTCAGTGATTACTGGTGAATTGAGAACATAGTAATTGTTATTATGTTCTTCAATCTCCTTTCTTAGCTTTTCAATCCGTTCTTTTATTCCTGGGTTGTTCATGTGTTGCTATTAATTTTTCAGCTCCATATTCCCGGTATGGAAATTCCGCAGTTGCTGCATCTGCCTGACGAAAGAGTATTTTCTAGTACTGTAAATCCAAGCCTTCTGACAAGGGTCGTTCTGCATGAAGGGCAGATTGTATCGGAAATGTCATTGCCGGGAGAATTTCCGGTATATACGAACCTGATACCCTCGCTATTAGCGATTTTAACGGCATTTTTTAATAATTCAACGGGGGTTGACGGAAGCTGCTGAAGCTTATGAGTCGGATGAAAGCGGCTGAAATGAAGTGGGGTATCCCTGAATCCGTTACTGCTGAGCCATTTGCACATACTTCCTATCTCATCAATATTATCTGTCCACCCTGGCACCACAAGGTTTGTGATCTCGAGCCATACACCTGCATCCCTGTAAGTTTTCAGAGAATCGAGTACAGGCTGCAGCTTTCCTCCGGTAAGCTTAAGGTATGTACTTTCATTAAAACACTTCAGGTCGATGTTGGCACCATCAAGTACGCTGCACAGCTTTTTCAACGGATTACTATTTATATAACCATTCGATTTTACAATATTCTTAAGTCCCGATTCTCTTGCAAGCGCAGAACTGTCGAAGGTGTACTCGTAGAAGGTCATCGGCTCAGAATAGGTGTAAGCTATCGTCCTGCACTTGTTTTTAATGGCCTCTGCAGAGACCTTTTCAGGAGGCAGGCTGTAATTCCTCGTTTTGTCAGGACTTGTTTGCGAGATAGTCCAGTTCTGACAGTTCAGGCAGGCAAGGTTGCACCCCGCAGTGGCGATTGAGAAAGCCCTTGATCCGGGAAGAAAATGGTACAACGGCTTTTTTTCTATGGGATCAATGTTTGCAGAACAGGGATTGCCGTAAGCCATTGTGTAGAGTTTCGACTTGTACACTTTCCTGTTTTTGCATTGGCTCGTTTCGCCTTCCCTGAGAACACATTCATTAGGACATATCCTGCACATAATGCCACGTGGAGTCTCCTCCTGGTACATGGCAAGCTTCCGGTAGATGCCGGGATCCTGCTCAGCGATGCTGCCGGCAGCAGCCATAGCACGGTAACAGATAAGTCCTGAAGAAACCGAAAGGCATCTTTTTATGAAGTCACGCTTTGAAATATCTCTCTTTAGACCGTGGTTGTCCATCGCTCAGGCAGGAAAGTTAGTACCATGCATAAAAATACATAAATAAATAAAACCGGCATCACCTATTTTTTGTGCCTGGAAGTATGCCGGCCAGGAGGAGCAGTGCCAGCAGGATTATGGAATTTCTGATCCCTAAGGCAGGCACGGCAACTCCGGAAACAAGGATGAACCCAAGCGATGAGCCTGCAAGGTCGGCACTGTATGTCTGCCCGGGTTCCTGCGGCGATGTCGCCTTCATAGCCTGCACACGGAAAACATATCCTGTCATCCAGGCAGGCGGAATCACTGAAAGAATGATAATCGCCGATGAAATGAGGGTGCCGTTAATGCTCAGGATAAGATTGAATATTAATGCCAGCAGGAGGTAATAGAGGACCATTATTGATGAGATAGTTTTCAGGCCTCTCTTCCGGAGAATGTTTATTTCCAGGCCGGCGCCTGCAGCCAGACCTGCCATCATTACAGCAATCACAAGACCGGTAAGCTGGTATATGTTCCCTGCAGTTAGCTGAAGTAAAAGAAGGACAATAATTTCATATCCGGCCAGCGCCGCCGCATTGAAGTACATCAGCCGGTTTCTTCTTCTTACTGCAAAGACCGGAAGGGCGAATGCAACAATCATCAACAATATAACCGGTATCTTTTCATTAATGGCCCTGCTGATATTATAGGATTGAAAATGAAAACAGGCTATGGGAAATGCCGTTGTGTTGGGCTTTGTATCCTTATCAATCAGCGCCCTGATCTCTGAGCTCCTTTTTTCAAAGATGTCATCAGAAATGAATGATGAACTGACATACATGTTTTCAATTCCCTTTTCTGCCGACAACTTAGCATATGAAGCCGACAACTCATTTTCTGATGCCACAAGGTAGAGCTTGCTGCCGGGTATTGGATTAACATTGCTGAAAACAGAATTAAGACTTTTATAAATCGATGAATAGAGAGCTACTGCCTCATCATTGAAATAGTTGTCATTTGGTCCGGGTGAACAGAGAAAAACTCCGTCAGCAGCCAGGTTCTTCTTTACATCCATAAAGAATTCGGTAGTATAATACCTGTTTAGCGCAAGAGTAGATGGTGGTGGCAGGAGCATAATGATCGCATCGAACTTATCATTGTTTCTCCTTAAAAAAGTGTATGCATCATTGTTTTCAATAGTTAATAAATCTGCCGGAGCCGCATTATCTGATTTTATTTCTTTAACAATACCAGGGTCCCGTTCAATGAAAACAACCTGCGATACATCATATTTCATTATTTCAGGAAGATGCGACTTCAGGAAACCGGATATCAGCAGTACTTTCTGAGGATTAGTTGTTTGCAGCATTGCATAGTGAATATCTTCCTCTCTTTCTGTAACATCGTCGTTGTATGAAAGAAGTCTCTGATTATAATAATAGCTCTTTTCACCGCCATATTCTGCTTTCGTAATATTACCATAAGGAGTGTCAATTGTCGCTGTGACATCAACTGCCGGTAGCAGCAGCTGCCTGACGAATAAATCTGGTTCTGTAATGACTACTGCAGAAATGATAATTGCAAAAAAGCACTTCATCAGGAACTTCATTTTCCTGTTTTCTATATACCAAAACAGAATTGTGTATGAAAGAAACAGCAGTATTATTACCAGGAGCAGCTTGTAGGTACTGAACATTCCGGAGGTTAGCAGGGTGAGGATTACACCCGAAGCAATTCCACCGGTCGTTTCCATGGAAAATGAACGTCCCGGCGCCCGGATACCTGATTCATTGGTTGTGCTCATAAGTTTAGCGAAGGTGAATCCGTTGACCAGGCAGAAGGGCACAAGTAGTATAAATGTAAAAATTATCCCCTCCAGGAGTGAGGGTATTTCTCCTGTTCCGAGGAAAAGTCCCGAAAGAAGGATCATAAATGCAGTGCTTATAAAGGCGCCGGTGATAAATAGCAGATTTATCTTCCTGAGATCGTTTAATGGCGAACGACCCGCCAGGAAAGCACCAGCCGATGAAGCTATCAGCCATGATCCCAGGAAGACCCCGGAGATGAGCTCATAACCTCCGGTAATGTTCATCAACTCCCTAATGAGAAGTATCTGTACTGAAGTTCCGGTGAATCCTGTCATGAATAGATTCACTGACAAAGCTGCCTGGTCCGTTTTCAGGTTATGATATATGCTACGCTCTTCTTCCTTCTTCCCAAGGGATCCTGTGAAGTAGGGGAGGTGCCATATAAAATGGAATAAGCCGGTTATACCAAGGGCAATGCCGGTCTCGACGTGCCATTTCAGAAGCCAGTCTGAAAATGGAATGTTCCATTTATACCTGATCTGCATTGCCATGAATATGCCGGCTAAGGCAGTGAAGAGGAATGTTGCAGCAAGGAAGATGTTCCATATCTTCCTGTGCAGGGCTTGTGAAAACATTCCGGCCCTGTACATGAAGAAGCTAAGAAGATACAGGATGGCAACAGTGATTATTGTGCCGGTAACATGATACATGATTATTTTTCCTTTTCTTCAAGTACCAACCCCTCGTAAATAAATATTTCTGCATTCTTCCAGCCGTCCCAACCGAGACCAGCCTTATCACGGGAGGTGTATCCAAGAAACTCTTCGAGTGTCCATCCGTATTCTATCGGAACCTGTGGCAGCATAGTACCTGCTCTGAAATCTTTTTTAATGTAAATTCCGTGTTTTCCAAGCTTTATTTCACTTATGCTGCTGATCTTTTTCATCGGGCCCAGGACAGTTATTTCCATTTCGATCTTTTCAAATTCGCCTTTCGTAAGCTCCGGAAAACGATGGTCTTCGAAAGCGGAGGAGAGAGCCGATTCCCTGACAACCTCGTACAGAGGCTCTGAAGATACGAATCTGCCGATGCATCCGCGGAGCACACCATTTTCCTTAAGTGTTACGAAGGCGCCCAGAGGCTTTCTCAGGGATTCGGTAACCTTCTTTTCATCGGTCCTGAATTCAGCTCCGCCGTACAGTTTCGATCTTATTGCATTGCGGGCTATATCGAACATAATATCCTGCTCTTCTTTTGTAAAGCTGAAATCAGAATCTTTACCCTGGTCACCAGACTTCGGCCTTTGTACAATGGCTATGGCATGATACCCTACAACTTCATCCTTGTTGCCGTAGGGGGAATCACCTGAATTGCAATAAGCTAATCTCCGGAATTCGAGGTCCTTATCGTCCTGGACCAGGTATAGTAAAGCCAGTCCTGAGGTCCATCCGCACATACTCGTGGCAAGTCCGTCAATTGCGGCAGCAGAGTTTTTTTTCAATGTCTCAAGGAAAACATCAGGATTACCTGAGACAAGGGCTGTTGCTGTAAGGTCATCTGTCTTATTGCCATCGTGGTATGATGGATAGTGTGAAAAATCACTGCTGATAACGAAAAGATTATCCGGGGTAAAGTATGGTTTCAGGGCTTCCGCGATCTTCTTTATTGTGGCTGTGTTTGTAGTGCCTATTATTATTGGTACAAGCTTAGGAGTGACAGTGTAATAATACTGGATAAAGGGTACCTGCACCTCAAGGCAATGATCCTGCAGATGTGCTGTAACAGGAAAGTCAAATACTTTATTCTCATTTTTAAGTTTTTCGCCGATCTCCCTGTTTACGACAGCCCTTCCCAGGGGGGTGATAAAATCACCTGTATTGTATACTGAGGCACCGTCAAATGCCATTACATGGCTTGAGCCGATCAGAAAAATATTTTTGTAACCTTCCACCCGCGATGTAGAAGAAAAGGCCGATGCTGCAGTCCTGCCTGAAAAAACATATCCGGCATGTGGCGAAATTATAGCCCTGGTCTCCATCTCCTCTGCAGATTTTTTGCAGCCGGCAAATAGATCCGAAAGTTCGTTCTTAAGCACTTCCTTGTTGGCAGTATAGAAACGTCCGGATGCAACAGGTTGTCTGTCAACTTGTTTGCCTTGTGGGTAAAGATTCATGGTAATGATAATTAAAAGCACAAACACATATACTTTGCGCATGGCACAAGATTATTTTAGCGTAATAAAGTTAGGCCAAAATAATGAAGAAAAATATGTTTGAGAGGAATTGTTGGCAGTTAAATAAGGACCATCGATTCTTTGAGTATCTCTCCATTGTCGCCGGTGGCATAGATTTTTATTCCCAGGCTTACGACCGGTGTGCCTATCATGTCGATGACCGGGCTCAGGTTCTCTTTGAGGTCTTCCACTTCCATGCTGTCGAATTCTTCGATATTAAAATAGAGGTGGATCATAAGGGTGTTCTCCGGTTCCTTGATTGAGCAGAGGCTCTTTACTATCTTCGCCAGCCAGATTGACGAGGCGGTGTTAAAGTACTCCAGGTTGAGCCTGAGATTTGTAGTCTGACGCGGGCTGGTTATGTATTGATTTATCCACTTAAGGACTTTATCGTAAAGCTCAAGAGCATTTTCCGGTATCGATCTTCCTGAAAAGATTAACTCTCCTGTAAGATGATTAAGATCAATCTGGGGAGTCTTGGCCGTCGCCTCAATATACATCGCTTTCAATTCCACAACTTTAATTTCTGCCAAAATGTATGACTAGTTGAACCAGATCATAAAATTAGAATTCTTTTTATCATTATGGAAACACTTATTCATTTCTTCATCAATAATAATTGTTCAATTGTCAAATTTTTCGAACCTTTTGCATAAATGAATGATTTTTCTCACTTTCCCTCTATCCGGGTTTTAATGGTGTATGCTTCAGCCCATTGTTTTAAAATATTATCTTTGCGGCTGAAATTTGAAATTTAATGGAGAATATTCTTAAGGGAAAGATCAGTGAAGCGGTTAAGCTTCTTTTTAATTGCGACGTCGCCGATGAGCTGATCCAGCTGCAGGAAACACGAAAGGATTTTAAAGGCGACTTCACTCTGGTAGTTTTCCCGCTGCTCAGGTATTCTAAAAATACACCGGAGAAAACAGGTGAAATGCTCGGAAACCATCTCATGTCATCATTCCCCGCAGTTTCCGGATTTAATGTTATAAAGGGTTTCCTGAACCTTGAACTGTCAGCACAATGGTGGCTTGAGTTCTTCGCAGGCATGAATTCCCGTAAAAGCCTCCTGGAAGAATGTAAGATCAAAGATCCTTCTGTAATACTGGTAGAATATTCTTCACCGAATACAAACAAACCACTTCACCTAGGACATATACGCAATAACCTGCTTGGATATTCACTCTTCAGGATTTTATCTGCCTGCGGACATAAGGTCGTTAAGACTAATATTGTTAACGACAGGGGAATTCATATCTGCAAATCGATGCTGGCCTGGCAGAAGTACGGAAATGGCGAGACACCGGAATCATCAGCCATGAAAGGCGACCACCTTGTAGGAAAGTATTATGTGATATTCGAGAAAGAATATAAGCAGCAGATCGAAGCCCTTACCTCGGAGGGAATGGCCGTAGACGAGGCCAGAAACTCGGCTCCCCTAATGAAAGAAGCAAGGGAGATGCTCGTGAAATGGGAATCAGGCGACCCTCAGGTGATGAACCTCTGGAACATGATGAACACCTGGGTCTATGCGGGATTCGATGAGACATATAAAAAACTGGGAGTCGATTTTGACAAGATATACTACGAATCGGAAACTTACAAACTGGGACGCGACCTGGTGCTGAAAGCACTCAACAATAAAGTACTATATGCCAATGCCGACAGCTCAATATGGGTCGATCTGAGCGGTGAAGGCCTCGACCAGAAACTGTTGCTCAGGAACGACGGCACTGCAGTTTATATGACACAGGACCTCGGTACTGCTGTCCTCCGTCATGATGAGTTCAGCTTCGACAAATGCCTTTATGTTGTAGGCAACGAGCAGAACTATCATTTCCAGGTGCTGAAAGCCGTTCTGAAAAGAATGGGATATAGCTGGTCTGACGGATTGTACCACTTTTCATACGGCATGGTTGAACTTCCTGAGGGAAAAATGAAATCACGCGAAGGGACAACAGTTGACGCCGACGACCTGATCGCCGAAATGAAAGAAACGGCAAGGGAGGTATCGAATGAACTTGGGAAACTGGCCGACTTTACCTCCGATGAAAAAGAAGAAATTTTCAGAAAAATAGGCCTCGGTGCACTCAAGTATTTTATACTGAAGGTAGATCCGAAGAAGAATATGACCTTTAATCCCAGGGAATCGATCGATTTCAATGGAAACACCGGTCCATTCATACAGTATACTTATGCCCGCATAAGATCGGTATTCAGAAAGGCAGAGGAAACAGGAGCAGGTTTTGACGCGAAGCAGCTTCTGAAAGCTTCCGCAGGAGAAAAGGAGCTGGCGCTCATCAGGATAATAAGGAGGTTTGCACCAACAGTTTCCGAAGCCGCTTCTGTTTACAATCCTGCCCTGGTGGCAAATTATTGCTATGAACTGGCACGTGAATACAACCAGTTCTATCACGATCACAGCATCCTGGGCGAGGCAGATCAATCACTGAGGAGCCTGCGAATGGCTTTATCGGAAGTTACAGGTGAGGTACTTAGCAGGGGAATGTGGCTGCTGGGAATAGAGATGCCTGAACGTATGTAAGGAATTAAAATACAAAATCAGATATGTTTGAGAATTTAAGTGAAAGGCTGGAGAGATCCTTTAAAATGCTTAAAGGACAGGGAAGAATTTCGGAGATCAATATCGCCGAAACACTTAAAGAGGTACGAAGAGCCCTTCTTGACGCTGACGTCAATTTCAGGATAGCAAAACAATTTACCGACAGTGTCAAGGTAAAAGCTATCGGACAGGAAGTTATTAAATCGGTGAATCCCTCCCAGATGATGGTGAAGATCGTCCACGATGAGCTGGCAGAGCTCATGGGCGGCGATAAGACCGATATCAATATAAAGATAAATCCTTCTGTAATACTTATAGCCG
>Ga0116171_10005068_pt1 | contig 11653 bp, 11 predicted proteins | sample AD_JPNHW2_MetaG_FD_89798 | JGI IMG/M metagenome (GOLD analysis project Ga0116171, IMG submission 89798) | Active sludge microbial communities of municipal wastewater-treating anaerobic digesters from Japan - AD_JPNHW2_MetaG | ecosystem: Engineered > Bioreactor > Anaerobic > Digestate | place...
CACCACCAAGAGCTGTATACAGTATATCCGCAACTTCGAACGTACCTTTTTTTAATTTTTTGTCCCATACATATTCTTTTAAGATTCCTGCCAATACAGCAATAAAGAATCCAGAAAAGAATAACCAGTCTATTTCAGACCATCTCACAATTATGTATCCTGACGATGCAGAAATAAGAAACCCAAGCAATACATGTAAAAATTTATCTCTTGGGATGTGAGTGTAATGAGTTATTGTATCTAATATTTTATTAAACATATCTACATAATTAAAAAGGGCTGGGCATTACCCCAGCCCAAATCAATTAATATTAAATTACATATTCTACAAATATGTCCATAACACCAGCTGTAAGAGCTTGGGTTGCAACTGTAACCGTAAGTTCTTTATTTGCTGATAATGCAAGAAAACTAGCAGCCTTCTTTGCAGTATATAATAGAGCTGTGCCAGCATTCAATGTTGAAGCGTCGCTACCAACAGCCGGAGAGCCTATAAGACCACAATGTATACCAGCATCCCATACATCACCTGCAGCACTAACTGCAATAGCAGCTTTAACGTCTCCTGCAGAGGCAATTGTCAAAGCAATTGTACCAGCATCTGCACTAGCTGTAGTGAAAGTAGTAGTCACATTATAATAGCAATCTGTAACGACTGCTCCTTTAGGTATAACTATACCAGTACCATAAGAACCAATAGCTTTACCACCTGTAGCATCAAATGTTGCTTTAGCTACTCTTTTTGTCAAAAATTCCTGTGCCATATTATTATATTATTTTATATTATTACATAGAAGTTACATTGGCAAAACCAGCCGGAGTAGAAGCCATCCAAGGATTTAACTGAGAAAGAACAAATGCTTGCTGTGCATCACCATTGGTACCATCAATAAATGCTATAATTGTTTTAGCCTGAGTAGTTTCAGAATAAAGATTATTAGGAGTTTTGTAAGGAATATCATGTTCTATAATCAAAAGGTTATAGTTTGAACTCTTAACTGTCCTAAAATCAGGAACTGTAACAGGGAATTGAGTTCTATTATGAACTCCTTCATATGCCCAAGCTTCTTTTTCAAGATCTCTCATAAGTTCCCATGTACCTGTACCTGTTGAAAGATTAGTGGCTATTGTAAAGTCTACAAATTCCTGCTGGTTATTATTTGAATCTACATAGTTAATATAAGGTTCAAAACTTACCATATGGAATTCATCAATATCACTAAGTCCTGTAGTACAACCTGGGATTGCTTTAGCCGTAAGAACAAAAGCATCTGAGCCAGCTGTATAAGCAGCAGTTACACGACAATTCGAATCACCATTAACAAGAGCAACAAGAGCAGCCCCCATAGTATCCTGATCTGTAGCAGTTGCTGTATAATTATATGTCTGCGTATAAAGACCTGGATGTTCATAAAGATCTTTGTAAACAATACGAAGAACATATTGCCTACCTACTGTAGTAGCTGTAAAAGTAGCTGTCCAAGCTTGTTCTGCTTTGGCAGCATGTACTTTACCAGAATATTTCTTTATATAATTAGCTTTAATAGGATCTGAAAGTTTAATCTTCCTAGCAGCAATACTAGTACCAGCTTCATTAACAACTGTATATGTAACGCTATGTCCCATTGCTACATAGATAGTATCTGTGTCAGCAACAGTTGAACCAGGTGTTAATACTTTCATATTCTTATCAAGTATAACAACGTCACCATCCTGAAGAGGAGTAGAACCTGCTGTATTAATCATAGCAGCAAGAGTTATACCACCTACAATATCAGTATCTCTAGCAACATCCTTACTTATAAAGAGTTTAAAAGGTTTTGTAATCATTTTTATTATTATTTAAAGTTAATATTACTCCATTTCAGATACCTTAGTAGGGTATGTCTGAACTCTTGGAGATTCTATATTTTCTATTGCAAAATTAACAGCCAATTTTACAAGTTCTGAGTGAACATGACTTGGGAAATCAGGAGTACTCGTAGATCCTAAAACGGAAAAAGAAGTAGGTTGTTTTATATATCTTATGATATAATTCAATATAGAATATGTACCATCTGTTATTAATTCAACTATATTCCCTTTTATTAGTCTCAACGGAGAAGCTGTATTATAGTGCAATATATGAGGAGAAAGAGGGTCGTGTACTTTAGCAATATATGTATTAGAATTACACTCAGTAATAGGTTGTATCTTATTCACAGGAAGATTTGTAATCCTATCTGTATATGTGATAGTACATTCTTCCCCTATAGGATACATATATACATATGTGATTAAATCTGATAAATCAGCTACATAACAATTTGCTTTTTCAGAATCTGAACCAGCAGTTGTTACAGTTAATACATCTTCTACTATTAGCATTCTTAAATCATCAACCCTTTTAGATGTTTCTTCTATAGATAACCCTAAAGAGTTATGACCTGTTAACCTAGATTTAATGAATTGTTCCTGAGCCCTATCAAAAAAATATGCCCTTTCTGCATCAGTAAACGAAGGATACTGCAAAGAATCAATTTTATCTAATTCAATACCAAATGCTATATAGCAATTTGCCTTAGTCATTTTCTACTTTCTTTGTTTTAATTTGTTTAGGTTTAGGAGACTCTTCAGCTAGTAACGATTCTTTTACTTGTTCTTCTGTTACTTCGTTAGATAAATGAAGGTCTTCATTATTACAAGCCTTCATTATAGAAAAACGTATATCCTGATTTGTAGGATTAGATAAATATACAATAGTATCTTGTAAATTATACCCTATAATTTCAGAACCAAATCTATAAATAGTCTTATTCTTTGTTAAGATATTTTTAGATATAGCTGTTTCTATTAAAACTTCAATATCCCTATTTGAATTCTCAACCCATTTTTCCATAAATTTCTTTGGATTAGCTTCAACAAGTTGATATAATTTGCTTTCAACTACCTCTGATGACATTGATTCTGCATTGTAACCAAATAACCTAAGTACTTTACGCATTTCTGTAGGTGTAAGTTTATCAAATGCTTTTATAGCATCACGTTTAAGTCTATTAACTCTATTTTCAACAATTGCTTCTTCATCCCTATTTATTAATACAAAGTCAGCTGAAGGTTTATTCTCTAAAATAGAAGTTTTAACCCTTTTATGACTTTTAAGAAATAAGTATCTAAGCTCATCCATAGGATCATCTGTATCTAAAATTATATCATTTATAGATGTCCTAATTGCAAAATTAATCCAAAATGGATTTTTATTAGACCTACTTAGATCAACACCTAAAATAGCCCCTAACCTTTTTTCATCTTCAGGGGTAAGCCCTGTATACATGGCTCCTGACCTTGTAAGATATGGCCCGAGGTCGTCATAACAACCTTTGTATTTCAACGCACCTGACCATCTGTTCCACCCTATTGGGCGCAATATAACTCTCATATTAGTTATAGATTAAAAGTTAATAATATAAGGGGCCGTGTCGAACGACCCCCTACGATTATAATTTATTCAGCATCACAATAAAGAATACCACTTGTAGTAGGATCTGCTAACATGATACCCTGTTCCGTTAAGAAATGAACTGAGTAGCCGTCTTTAGCGTTTGCCCTAAGTGTATCTATTGATTTAGCGTGACCTGCTGGTGCTACTGCACCTGCTGTATGCCATACAACGAGTTCACGATCTCTACGAACAACTTTACGTAAATTAGGTTCACCATCTCTCATACTTGTGTCGAGAAGAATCATTTTGTATGATTCAAGTGGTTTACCTGATACCGGATGAAGTTTACGATTGTGAATTGTGTCATCAAGGATAGGCAGATGTTTAAGAGTTAATGTAATACCATTAAGACCCTTATATGTTGTGAACTGTCCACCAAGAGTAAGTTCCTGACCTGAACCTGAGATGAATACTGATTTGTCCATAAGAGTATAGCCAGAAGCTACTTCCCTAAGAACTCTATCAAATTCACGGAAGGCCATTTCACCGCATAAAGCGAGGAAATTACGATCAGCAAATCCACGAATATTGAAACAAAGATCTGATAAGAAATTGTTTATAATATCGAGTGTAAGTGTTGTATATGATTTCTTATTTGCAGGAGAAATCTGTTCTAACAGACCAGCACCAATACGAACAGGCCGACCGTTCGTACCTTTAAGTCTGATAGTTCCGTCTTCAGCCATATTATATCTCGAATAGATGTGCCATCTGTCGATACGTTCGTACCACTGACGCCAAGCTGTCCATTCCTGATATACTGACCAATATTTTGTTTCCTTCTTAGTTTTTGGATCTCTAAGTGAGATTATCATTACAGAAGAATAAGCATCACCACTGATGTCATAAGAAGCACGAATAATGCTAAGTTGGTTCCTCAATTTGAAAGGAGTCTGAGCATTAAAGATATCTGCTTCGTCTGACCATTCTTCATATGCTGAAGCAAGGCGACTTACTCTACAACCCGGAAGGAGAAGTGAAGGCGGGGTAAAAGATTCATCTTTACCATCTGTACATACGAGTGTATATACATAATCATTACCATCCATATAGGGTTCAGAAACAACCCTAGCCTGATAGTTATTATCGTCAAATTCTACAATTGCACCAGGGCCGAACCATTTTTCACCAGTCCAAATCTGATATGTAGAACCTGCTATACCAGGCATAACGGATAAATCACTAGATGTAACTTCTGAACCATTGTATACTGCACGTTTTATTGTGATAGCCTTGTCATGTTCAATCATAACATCCCACTCATATGTAGGCTGTTCAACTGTAACTGTTCTACCCATACCATTGGTAATATAGTCAACAACGTTTCCGCTATCGTATCTACCAAATAAATAGGAGATGACAGGAGATATCTTTTCCGGAGCAGTAAGCAAAAGGTTAGATAATTCCATTTCGCTATTTAACTCTGAAGTCCACTTTCCCTTATAAATTTGTAGACTATTAAGAATACCGTCAATCATTAGTTTAATTTATTTTAATTTATGTTATTTAAAGAAAGAACTTAACGATGATAATGATTGTGAAGAAGCTTTACCAAAACTTGTATTGCCCCCAGCACTACGTTTGTCTTTGCCTGCTTTCAGCTTATTTTTCACTTCTAATAGAGCATCGTTAGCTCCTTGTTTTTTTGTATTTGTAAATAATTTATTAGAAAACTTTCTAATAAAAGCTCTTTCAAGTAGATCATTGACTTGTGCTTCAGGGTCTTGTAACTCTTTCTGCATTTGAGTAACGCCATTTTTATCTACCTTGAAAATATAGTCTAACATTTCCTTCTTTTCATCTTTTGATAACGGAACGTTTAGGATAGAATTAGACTTCTCTACTGTATTATATACAGTGTCAATAAAAGCTTGTTTCGCTTTTTGCTGATCCTGATAAAACTTTTCTTGATCCGCTAATAGCTTTTTTGCCGTTTTTGTATTGTAATCTTTTAATGCTTCTAGTGCGTCTTCAGCTTCTTCTTTAAGCATTCCTGCTTCTTCATAACGCTCAATTGCCCTAGTTATTTTTTCATCTTTAAAGCCTTTATTTCTAAGATGTTCTTTAATTACTGACTTTTGATCACGTTCATTTTCAATATCCACCTTATCTACATTTAGAGAATCAGCATATAACTCTTTATAGAATTCTCTAAGATCACCACCCTCTTCTACAAATTTATTTAAAGCAGCTACATCATCATTAGCAAATTCAGGAGTTGAATTGTCTTTAATTATATTTAACATTAAATCTATTACATCCTCCATTTTCTTTGCCTCATATTTTTCAGGCAAAGTTATATTTAATTTATCTGCTAAGTCTGTAGCAAAATATTTACTTGCTGCTTCTTCATATTCAGATACATCTTCAGTTTCTTCGTCGTTAGTAGGAGTTTCATCTCCTTCTTCCTCTTCTTCCTCATCAGATTCATCTTCTTCAGGTTCAACCTTAGTAGTTTTTGTAGAAGATTTAATACCTCTACTTTTTCTAAGAGTTTCTATATCAGGGTCATCTACTTCTGTAGTAGATTTTATTTCTTCTTCTTCCTCTAGTTCTTTCTCCTCAACTTTAAGAGGGGGTTTATTACTAGCCAATCCATCGCCAGTACCTTTCACGAACATATCTGAAAGTGACGAGATTGCATCAAATCCACCGAATAAATCGTTGTTATTACTCATTGTTATTTACTATTACTTGGTTTTCTACTTGCTTGCTTTTTACGAATAGCAAGTTCTTGTACTTTTTGTTTTTCTGCAACTTTATTCTTACGTTCCACCTCTTGTTGAGCTCGTTCTGCAAGTTTTAAGTTACGTTCATTTTGGATATTATCCAAACGTTGTTTATCTTTTTGAAGTTCTAATTTCATTCTTTCTAATCCATTGTCACCAGTGTTTTCACCAGATTGTTCACCACCATCTCTCATAGATGCTATAAGAATATTTGTTTCTGCTTGACGAATAGAGTCTTCCTCTTGAATCCTTAGATCTTCCATCTTAAGATTATAATTATCTTCATTAGCTTGTTGTTGTGCAGCAACTTGTTGCTGAGCAAGCTCGTTTTCTTGCTGCTGTTGCATTTGCATTTGCTGATCTCTACGTTCCTGTATTTCAGATAATTTGTTCTTTATATTACTCAAATTATTACTTGTTAGTATTTCTACTGCGTCAAGTAATGTAGCACCATTCTGCATAGCTGGCTGAAGTAATGTCCTAAGAGCTTCAATATTCTGTGAATCCTTAGTAGAATCAGTTACAAATATATCAAGATCTGCAAATATGAAATCATCTTCTATAGCTAAGAACTTCCTAGCGCCATCAGATAATACAAATTGAACTGCCCTATCATTAGTATTTGACCAACAATATTGTGCTATATTTATAAGGGAATTATAACATCTACGCTTACATTGATTATGTAGATAGAATAATGGCGCTGTAGTATAAGAAGTCTGTTGAACAGATCTCTCTACATTACCAACTAGTTCAGTCCTATCAATATTGCCTTCCCTTTGTTTTGACACACCTACTATTTCACCTATCATATCTTCAATCTTGATTAATAACTGAATATATGAATCAATAGTTCTTATAGTAGATAAGTCTTGAGCAGATATAGCGTTATATGCAGCTGCTTTACCACCTTCCCTGCCAGGAATATCCCAACCTTCTTCATAAGGATTTATAAAGTTAACCCCTAGAGCATTTAAATAATGAAGCCATTTATCAACATCAATACCATATTTTTTAGGTATTTGTGTAATATCCATATTTAATACAGCCCCTTTATCTTTGGCTATAGCTAACTCTATCCTATAGAATATAACCATATAAAGATACTGAAGAGGTTTCATTAATTCAATAATTGATTTACCATATGAATTTGTAGAGTTATATACTACTCCTGTATATGGTAACCTATTATCATTTATAGTATCAATTGATTGATGTTGATATGGTAATGGTCTTGCTACATAGATATCATTACCTATTTTATAGCCCTCCCATATTTCATTTATCCATTGCCATTCTATTTTATCTTCCGGCATTGGCTCATATGATTCATCTACAAGTACTGTTTCCATAGTACCATCCTCTTTAGGAACACTAAGAAAACCTAACTTTGTAAATGAACGCCATGTTACATGCTGACAATATAACTCGTCTGAGGCAGATTCTTTATTATCTCCCCTTAAAAATCTATTAGCTAAACTTTCATCAAATCTTATACCACTTTGTCTAGTGTCAGTCTGAGTACCTATAGAACTCTGATTAATCATAGATAACATTTTATCTAAGTCATCTTCGTCTAACATATCAGTTAACCTATCATATATAGCATAAGGAGACATATAAAAAGAACGCCTAAACCAGTTTTTCTGATCTATAAAATCAGTAGTACCATCTATATCAAAATCACAATCTCTAGGATCAACTCTCTCAAATACTGGTTTACCATTAATAACACCTTGATAGTATATTTCCATTCTGGCAGCCATCAGATCAAATAATCCCCTAAGAAATTCATTAGGTATATTTAGTTTTTCTTTATAGTATTGAAGTAAGTTAAAAGCTATTTCTTCTGCTGTAGTTTTATAATTGTACCTCATATATTTTTGTACATCATTAACTGTAGCAGGATATTGTTCGCCTTTAATTTCAGCATTTAATGCTTCTATTAACCTAGCTTTATATTCTTCTTGTATCTTTGATACTACATTATAATTAGTTTGAATAACTTTTTCATCAGATCCCCTATGACTTTCCTCACCTAATAATAAGTCTATTTTAGGTCTAATCCTATTATACATCTGCATATTAGCTGGAAAAGTATCGCCAACATCAAATGGATCTGTTACATATTTGAAGTCGCTTTTATCAAATTCGGAATCATACAACCCATAGGCTATATCCATCCTTTCGTATTTAGTATGTTTGCTGTCACCACCACCAACACCTACCCTACCGATATAATAATCAATAGTATCAGATTGCCATTTCTTATCCTTTTGTTTTGAAGAAATCTTTTGGTTTGGTAAACCCTGCGGATTGCTTGTCATATCTTAAAATATTATAATTTGGTACTTTATTTGAAAACAGAGGTTTTGGAAATAAATACATATTGACCTTTTCCTCATCTGTTAGTTTCTTTACTTTTATATTATATAATTCCTCCCTATATAATAAACAAAGTATAAAGGCAATTACCCTATCGAAGTTACCATTTATAGGGTCATAACTTATTAATTCTTCTAATAAAGGTTCAGAATATATCTTTAATAAATTCTTTTTACCTTCTTCGTATTCTTCTCTTAGATATTTATTCACTAGACCTTCCCCATATTGTTTGATCTGAATATTCATATGGGTACCTTTTCCCCTATTAACAGTCAAATCCCTTATTATATCTTTCAATTTTGTAGGTTGATCTGCTAATAAATGTTCACAATGCTTATTGGAAAAGTATGTAAATAAACCCTTTTTCTCATTTTCATATAGGATTGTAGCATGATAATACATAGATAAAAGTCTAACTATTTCATAGAAAGTATCAGCTGTTTCAGGCCTACCAGTATATTCTGCTACTGGCATATCATACCAAGTATCTAATCCTATAATTCTTTTAAATATAAATACTGAACCTAGAGAAGTAGTTTGAGAACTATCATGATCGTATGGGTCACAGCCACCTATATATAATCCCCAAGGGGGATCTTTTATAGGATGCTCCCATATTGTTACGGCACCTTCTTTACTATCTTCTGGTAATAATCTATATTTAGTAATATCTTTTAATTTAGGATCTTGATCAAATTTTACCTTACCTAATTCATCAAAATATAATCTACCAACTTGCTTCATACCCCTAATTGATTCATTATTCCTAATATTTGCAAGATGCATAATCATATCTTTTTTAGGGAATATATTGGTACTTATGTTAAGGGTAGCCTCAGCTGGAGTAAGAGGTTGCTCACATATATGCCTATCTATAGAAGATTTATCGGATGAATTATTTATTATCTTTTCCCTTTCAGCAACTATTAGTTTAGTAGCTTCTACAAAGTCAGTATTACCATTCTTATCCATACACTGCTTCATATTAGCAGATTGAGGTATAAAGAAACCACATACTGTACCATTTGCATTCTCATCCCATATATTATTTATAGGAAGACAATTATATACTTCTGGTTCATAGAATAATGATTTAAGACCAGTATAATCAGCATCTTTAGTACCACCAGTACCAAAGGCTATCATTAAACCAAATGCTTCACCATCCTCTTCTACAGAAGGTCTAGCTACCTGCCATGCTGTCTTTAAGTTTGGGAATTTACCAGCCTCTTCAAATAATATTAACTTACCACGTTTACCACGAGCTTTCTGAGGGTCGTTACTAAGGGATATACCTATTATTTCTGACTTATAACCTTGTTCTGTAGGTACACCATTTACTTGTTCTATAAAGGAAGCACGCCTATGTAGGTTACTATTCTTTACTTGTCTATGTTTAAACCAAGCAGTATTATTATCTATAAAGTCCATCATATCCCAGGCTTTAGATAATATACCATCTTTGGTTAAAAACTCAGCGTTTGATGCTATAGCATATGATACTGATTCCCTAAACATATAGAAGTTCCTAGCTAGCATAGAAGCACCTTTGAAGGAGTAGCCTTTACCACGAGCTTTTATTACGGCTAAGTGGTGACTATTATGTTCTGCTTCTTCAACAGCTTCAAAGTATGCCCTATCATAGTCCCAAAAATTAGGAAATGATTCCACTCTTTCCCTTTTACGACGAATAGAACCATTAAAGGATTTTACTTCTACATCCCTAACTACTATAATTCTTGAATAGTTCAGATAAAAATAAAAGTAACCGGGTATCCAGTCACCATCCTCCGCTTTAAAACCATACATGCAATACTCTGCTTCTTTTTGCCAGTACTCCATATATTCTGTAGTACCTGGTGGTGCAAATGTATATGTATTATGTTTATCAAAAAATATAGCGGGCTGTCTAAACTTATCTGAATTGTTTGTTTTCTTTATTTCTATATTGTACATATTTACCTTTCAAACATACCTAATCCAGAACCTCCTCGAATGGAACCTTTTTCCATTTGCTCCTTTTCAACTTTCTCTTTTATTGTTTCGAGGGATGTTACAATATCACCAATTTCTTTCATAGTATCTCTTACTTCCTTTACGGTATAAACAGGTCTACCTGAATTATCTTTCAACCTTAGATCCACATCATTTAAATAATCTGTCATTTTATCACAACAATCCATTGATGCTTGTAGTAACCTAAGTATTGGTGAACTTTGTAGTTCTTTGAATTTATTTATAGCAATCTTTAAGTCTTCGTCTGGTTCCCATTTTGAAGAACCAAAACAATCCTCCTTTATACGTTTCTCCCTATCTGTAGAAGAATATGCTAAATAAGGAGATTGAAAATCATATAAAAATACTATATATGATATTTCATTAACTGCTACTTCTTTATGTTTTGATTTATCCCTATCCCATATTTTACGGAATTCTGGCATCCATAAAATAGTAGGGTTCATAATTACTTTACCTTGTGTAATGTCAAATAGTTTCATACCTTAAATATTTTGTTTTAAAACTAAGCCTTTCTCATAGATATCATCTATGAATCTAATCTTTTTACCACTTAGATAATGTCTCATTGTAGATTGGAAGGCTTCTTCTGTAGAAACATCATAACCCAATTCCCCTATTAGTACTTTGAAATCATCATAGTGTCTGTATATATATGAGAACTTCCTACTACGTTCTTTAGATTTTTTGGACTTTAATACAAAGCAACCAAAATACCTAATACGTATAGGACGTTCATCATTATCATCTTCCATAACCCTTTTAGCAAACAACAAAGGGTGATATACTATTTTCTTTATCACCCTATCCTCTTTCATTGTTAAGAGGCCAATTGTATGTACTAAATTATCCTGCCATTTAGTCTTTGTATATATCATTATTTATATCTTTAAATTTACCTTCATCTTGCATTCTTAATAAAGTACCAGTCATATATCCTGCAAAACATACTCCACAAATTCCTAAAAATATCCAAAAATCTCCCATAATTATAAATTTTCTAAATATTCTTTTACTATACCTTCTTTATATAATTGATCTA
>Ga0116171_10005070_pt1 | contig 11650 bp, 9 predicted proteins | sample AD_JPNHW2_MetaG_FD_89798 | JGI IMG/M metagenome (GOLD analysis project Ga0116171, IMG submission 89798) | Active sludge microbial communities of municipal wastewater-treating anaerobic digesters from Japan - AD_JPNHW2_MetaG | ecosystem: Engineered > Bioreactor > Anaerobic > Digestate | place...
AGATCGGATCCGCCTTCAAATGATCGCGAACAGAAACCGGCGAATCGTAATAAAGCCTGTCATAAAGCCGTTTGTCATAAGTAAAATCAAACCCGAGCTGCATAAGCGCCCAGTCAAGATCCCAGTAAACTTCTCCCATGAAAATAAAATTGGGCGATATCTGCTTCACTCGGGGGATCACCTCGGCCCAAAATTCCGTCTGCGGCTGCGTATCCGAGATATGTTCTCCCCAAACCTCCCGAAAAACTTCGTTGAGCCCGAGCATCGCCATATCGCAACGCACACCGTCGGCAACCTTGGCGATTTTCTGGAGCGTTTCGAGCCAAGCGCGGCGGAGATCGGCAGACCAGAAATTGACCTGGGCCGTATCGATCCACGCCGGAAAATAAGGGTCCCGGCCGTGGGCAAGCTTTTTTCCGTTCGCGGTATTAAAAAACCACTCCGGATGTGCCTTCAGGATTTCCTTCTTACCGGACACGAAACGCCGGGAATGTTCGACGGTCCAGGGATGATCGAACGCAAGATGGTTGGGGACAAAATCAAGAATAAGCCCTATCCCCATACCGTTCAGCTTCATCTTGAGCTGGAAAAGCTCATCGGGGTTGCCGAGATACGGATCCAACTCGTAATTGTGGATCGCGTACGGGGATCCCGCAACATCCTCTTTCTTCCACCCCGGAAGGATCATGTCATAAGCGTGGACAAGATTGGGCTCCTTCTGGGCGTGCGCCCGCGAGCCTGGGCTCCGTTCCCAGACGCCCATCAGCCAAAGATAGTCAAATCCCCTGTCTGCGAAGACACGCCACTCTTCGTCCGGGACCGTGGAAAGCGTCAGCTTGCGTCCGTATTTCTCGGACATCCTGGAAACGAAGAAAAAGGCGTTCAACTCCATTAACTGCGGATGTTTGCGCATAACCGTGCCTCTTCCCCTCTTTGGTTATATGTATCGGTTCCCGGAGGCATTTCCTTAAAAGAGATCCACACCATTTCAAAGACTCGGTCTCCGAACCGGTAAAAGCCGGGTCCTGCGTGGGAAGCCAGCCATAGACATAAAAAAAAAGGCGCGGGACGTTGACCGCCCCGCGCCTCAAAGCGCTTGCAACCGGGATGCTCCTATTTCAGCAGGGAAATTTTGACGTTTTTGCCCATCTTGTTGAAATTAATATTATTTTCACGGGCAAGCCATCCGACCGCCTGGTTGAAAATGTCCGCGTCCGCGCCAATATCTTTCTGGACCTTCGCAAGGGTCTGCTCCCCTTTTTGTTCGAGACATTTGTAGATCTTCCCCGCCGTTTCCCCGATTCCGTAATACTGTTCCTGCATGGAAATTCCCTTTCTTATTTGAGTAGGATTAAAAGACTTCGTGATCCACATCCGGGAAGATATTGTTCTTCCCTTCCAGCTCCCGCAACCAGCTTTCGTCCAGCCGCCCCCCCATCAGATCTTCATAGAGACGCGTAAAATTAAGCAGGTGATCCTTCGTACGCTTCACGGCATACGGAACCATCGTTCCGGTGTGCATAATAAAAGCCCAGTCGCTCGACTGCGCAAGGAACAACTCGCGGGCTGCCTGCTTGAGGGCCCGGCTCGCGATCCCGTTCTGCCCGCGGAACTTTTGAGTCATCTCGGTCATGCGCAGCGACGCCTTATGCAAATGGCGGTAAATCCAGTCGTTCGCGCCCGAAAGCCAGGTCTCACTGAACCCTTTCCAGCCCCAGCTCGAAAAAGACGGCGTCGAAACCTGGTTGACGGGATATTCCTTGAAATAATCTGACGGCGCGATCAGGCGGAACATCTTCTGATCGAACGCGGTTTTTCGCACAAAAAAATTCAGGAAGTCCGGCCCCTCATACCACCAGTGACCGTAAAGTTCGGCATCATACGGCGCGACGATCAGGGGCTTGCGACCCATGAAATCGTGGAGGTATTCGACCTGTTTTTCACGGTTAAACATGAAATTGCCCGCGTGACTCGCCGCCTTGTGCATCGCCCAGGAGCGAACATACGGTTGCTTGTCCTCGGTATTCCCCGTAATGCGATGGTACTTGATCCCGGTGTTAATCCTGAGACCGTCCGGAGAAATATACGGACGAATGTAGTCCCAATCAAGTTCAAAACCGATATCGCGATAGAATTCACGGTAGTCCGGATCACCCGGATAACCTTCGATGGCAGACCAAACTTGTTTGGAAGATTCCACATCCCGGCCGAACGCAGCGACACCGCTCGGACAGAAGATCGGGGCAAACACACCGTACTTCGGCCGGGGCGAAGCATGAAGTATCCCGTGCGTGTCGGTGAGAAAATACCGGATCCCCTGCTCCTTGAGATACTTGTCCACGCCCTGATAGAACCCGCACTCCGGAAGCCAGATACCGATAGGCCTGCGGCCGAGAACCTTTTCATAAAGATCCGTAGCGGTCTTGATCTGCCCGCGAACGGTCCCTTCATTGCGGCTGATGAGCGGCAAGAATCCGTGGGTCGCCGCGCAAGTGATGATCTCGAGATGCCCGTGGTCCTGGAATTTCCGGAACGCCTGGGTCAGATCCTTGTGATAACGGTCAAGGAAGGTCTCTTTCGCCCGCGTAAACTCCCAGTAATAATGCAGGGCGGTTTCGTGATACTGCGGCTGAAAACGCGTCCGCTCGATCTCTTTATTGGCAAGCTCGATCAGCTTGTTGAGATGGGCAAGATAGCGGTCCTGCAAAAGCTCGTCACGAAGCATCGACATAAGCGACGGCGTAAGAGACATCGTAAGGCGCCAGGGAACCCCGTCCCGTTCCAGACCTTCAAACATATGGATAAGCGGGATATAGGTCTCGGTAATGGCTTCATAGAGCCAGGTCTCTTCGAGGAAAAATTCGTGTTCAGGATGGCGGACGAACGGAAGATGTGCGTGAAGAACTATGGAAAGAAATCCCTTTTCCATCGCTAGCTTTTCTTTCCTGCCTTAAAAACAGGAGCGGGCCTTTCGGTGTTCCGGCTGACGATCGGGGTAATGACCCTCTCCTCGATGCCGTCCGCGGATTCGGCGTGACAATCAAAAACAAATTTTCCGTCAGGAAGCGCGTAACGGAACGTAAATGTCCCGTCCGGACGAAGCTGAACCGGCCGTCCCTGCATCGTCACCTTGGCATCCGGTTCAGTACCACCGTAAATGATCAATTCACACTCAAGCCAGAAATGAAACCCGCGCTGCTTGATCCTCACGGGACTGGCCATGCTCGATATGGCCCCGGCACCGGAACCCGAGGTAATGGCGCCTCTAAGGCGTTCCTCCATCATTTTACGAAGCTCGGCGGAACTCTTGCCAACCTGAAAACCGCCCGAAAGCGCGTACATTTTTTCAAAATCGACCGACATCCACTGGTCGTCGATCACCTCGGACATCCCCGACCGCGGTGTAGTCACTTCATTCGAACGTGCGAGGCAAATGAAACGGCCATCCTTGTGAAGCAGTCCGAGCTCGACAACATAGCTGTGATTGGGTTGGACGTTTAGGTACCAGGCCTTGACCATGTTCTGGAGAACGATATCGAAAAAAGGCGCCGCTTTTTTCGAGTCCGTAATGTCATAAACGCGCAACACGGAAACAACCGAATCCCAACTCCCGCCAAGTTTAGCGAGATTCTTCATCTGATGATCGTGCTGGATCTCCCAATAAGAGTAAACCCAGTAAGGATCGCGGACGAGCAAATAAATCTGGTTATCACCGTAATTGTCGGGCAACTCACGAGGCATTTCCACGGAACGAGTTTCGGCTTTGGGGCACACCGACTCTTCAGGAAGCGGAGGAATTTCAAGCCTCTCGGCCATCGGGGCATTAGGTTGGACCTGCGGGACTGCCTTGGGGTAACGGCTGGCAACTTTGCGTGCGCCGTTCGTACGTCTCGGCTGAGACGCAGCCGCCTTTTTAGCGGGCGCTTCTTTTTTACTTTTGGTCGTTTTCTTTTTCCGTGAAAACAATCCCATTTCCCAATCTCTCCGTTTTAGAACAACCTCTTCCAAAAATAACGACAACACTTCGTAATGCTAGCATGTGCGAGAATAAACTAAATAAAGACAACGATAAAATCGAATCCAGCAGTTTTCAGAAGAAACGAATATAACGGAAAGTGATGTCAATATACCAAAACATCTATGCCAAGGCAACCAGAGATTTTCAAAAAAAAGGTCCCCCTCGGTCTCCGCGGCGTTTTCCCTATAGCAAACCGAACCTTAAGATATTTTAAACTTCTCAAAGATCAAAAAAAGAGCCACAAGGATCAATAACGCCGCCGAAAGCTTGGAAGTAACGCCGGAATTTCTCTCGCCCCAACGGCTCAATCTTTTAAGAAAAATAAACGCCAGCGGGCCAAACCACATCCCCGCCCCGATCGGATATCCAGCGAGAAAAAACTCCTTGGCCCACGGCTGCCTCATCTCCGGGAAATGGGCCATAAAGAAGCTCACCACGCCCATCCAAAGCAGAAAAACGGCCGGATTCGTCATCACGACAAGAAACCCCACAAGAAAATTTTTGGTCGGGTTCCTCTTCTCGACTTCCTCGATCTCCGGACGTGATTTCCCGTGCGCCAGCAACGTCCGCGCCGCCAGCGAAAAAAGAACGACGATCCCGACCCAGCGAATGATCCTCCACCAGTCCGGATGCATCAAAAGGGGCGCCGCCCCGGCAAGACCGACATAGAGAAAAATCATGTCGGCTGCCACCGAACCGAACCCGACAAGAAATGCCGCCATCCGGCCACGTCTCAACCCGCGATTGATCGCGATGAGATTGATCTGCCACCCCAGGCTTGATCCTAAAAATCCGGCAAGGATCCCGAACAGCATTTCAAGATTCCTCTTTCTCGCCGTTCGCCGCGGACGAGCCTTGATCGCTGAGCACCATGCAATAAAACGGCGACAGGATCAGGAACGCCAGAAAAACGATCGCAATGGCGCTTTCAATGTTCAGATAAACGTAAGTCAGGATCAAAAGCGTAAGCTGCACGACAAAAAGCGTCCGCCAACTGCGAAATTTGATCGCCGAAATCTTGGGATACGGAATATCGCTGCTCATCAGGAAAGCCAGTGCCGTCATCAATACCAGGCAATAGGAAGTGTGTGATTCCCAGTGATTCTTATGGAATGCCACCAGGGTCATGAGAAGCGTCAAAGCCGCGGCAGGCGTGGGCAATCCTTCGAACGCTCCCCCGGCTGTCGTGGGGTTCACATTAAACCGGGCCAGACGGAAGATCCCGGAGCAGAGGTAAAGAAGAATCACAAGGAGCATCACCATGGAAAGCTTCGGGGTGAACAGCATCGCCACAAAAACGCAAGGCGCCAGCACAAAGGAGACCGCGTCCGAAAGCGAATCAAGCTCCCGTCCGAAGATCGTTTCATTCCCAAAGATACGCGCCACGTGACCGTCAAAAGAATCAAGAACGAGCGCCAGAAGCACGAGCCACGCAGCAAACTCATACTTTCCGTTGATGCTCATGAGGATCGAGAAGAATCCCGAGATCAAATTGAGCATCGTGATCATGTTCGGGAAAGCAGCTGTCGCAAAATAAAAACGGCTTTTCGTGTTCTTGGGCTTAATGTCCATTAGTCCACTGTCCCAGAACGGTCATCCCCGCCGCAACATGCTGCCCGACGGAAACGCCCGGTTGAAACGACCTTTGGGGAATGAAAAACTCGACGCCGGAACCGTAGCAGATCATTCCGACCTTCTCGCCTCGTCCGACCACCTGGCCAATTTTGACATCGGAGTAAATGCGCCGTGCGATTGCCCCGGTCATCTGGCGGATCAGCACACGGCGTTCATGGTTCTCGATCCCGATCCAATTTGATTCGTTGTACTCGAATGCAAGTTTCCGGAGAGCGTTGAAAAACTTCCCCTTCACATAGTATTGGTACTTCACAACGCCCGCAAGCGGCGAACGGGTCACGTGCACGTCAAAAACCGAAAGAAAAATGCGAATACGGATCGCTTTTTCGTGTAGAAATTTATCCTCAAAAACCTCGTCGATCCCTATGACCTTCCCATCAGCCGGGGCGAAGAGACCCTCCCCCTCCGATGTTCGAACGGGATCGCGAAAAAAGAGAAAATGCGCGACCAGCAGGACTCCAAATACGGGAACAAGGATTCTGAGGTTGAAGAAAAGGGCCCCAAGGATCAGTACCCCGAGAAGTATCGCTCCGGGCCAGACTCGTTCGTCGAAAGGTATTAGTCGCATGATTTAGGGGTTCAAAACCAGTTCTTTGTCCGGCATCGAATCGGGATCCTCTTTGGCCGCATCGACCGGAAACGGCGGCTCCGCGGGATTCATGTCTTCTGGATCCCCCTGCGTCTCGGTCACGTACTTCCGGAAAGCGCGGTGCGTCGCAATCCACCGGAAAAATTCCAGCCATTTTCCCACCGAAAAAGGCCCGCCGGTCGCCACGCGCAAAAATGTTTTAAGAAAAAAATCACGGCGTTTTTTATCAAAGGTAAAAACGTAATATAGGATAACCTTCGTCAAAACCCCTAGAAACTTGAAATCCAAATTGGCCCGTTTGTGTTCTTTATTACGGTTCTGGAAACGATTGAGCGCTGTCACAAGCCGGTCTGCGTAGCTGTCGTACCGGTAAAGGCAACGGCTCAGCCAGTTGTACCCCCGGCGGATCTCCTCCACCGTCATGTGCTTCGGTACAAAATTGCAGTCGGACGCACCATGCCCGTTCATCTCGGTCCATTCACTGTCCAGCAAACGGCCTTCGGCCTCAAGACGCTTCGCAAGCGGTGTCTTCGGAAGCGCCATCAGCGTCCCGCAGGTGGTAAAAGGAATCCCGAGCTCCTCGAGAAAATCGTACTGCTCCTTGAAGATCTGCTTGTCGTCGGAATCAAATCCCACGATCATTCCGGCCACGACGGAAATGTGGTAAGACTGGATACGTTTGATGTCTTCGAGAACGTTCTCACGGGTGTTCTGGGACTTTCCCGACTCCAGAAGACTTGTCTTGCGAGGCGATTCGATCCCGACGAATACGGAATAAAAATTCGCGGCCTGGAGTAACTCGAGAATATCCGGATGATGCGCCACGTTGATCGTCAGCTCGCAAGAGAACTCGATCGGATAACCGTTCTTCTTCGAATACTCCGCCAATCCTTTCAACATCTCGCGGGCAAACGGCAAGTTCCCGATAAAATTGGCATCCCCAAAAACAATATAGTGCGCTCCCTGTTTCACGCAATGGTCGACTTCGTCAATGACCTGCTGGACCGTCTTGGTGCGCGGCACGCGGCCGTCCATGATAATGATATCGCAGAATTCGCAGTTGAACGGACAACCGCGGCTCGTCTGAAGGGAAAACATATTGTAGCGATCGCCATGGATCAGGTCGTAACGCGGAACGGGACTTTTGCGGATATCGACCTTTTCTTTTCGCGCCGTATAACATTCGCGGGCTTCCCAGCTTCAAAGTCGTTCAGGAACTCCGGCCAGATCTCTTCGGCCTCACCGACGATCCGGTGATCACCTTTCCCTTCAAAAGCTTCCGGGAAAAGACTGTTGTAGGGACCGCCGAACGCGATTTTTTTACCGCGTTTTTGGAATTCCGCGGCGATCTCGAGCGCACGGCGGTACTGCACATTAAAAACCCCGATCGCGATCAAGTCGGCGTCCGTCTCAAAATTGATCGCTTCCACGTTCTCATCGGCGATCTCGACTTCCCACGATACCGGGGTCAGGGCCGCCACGGTAGCCAGCCCCAGCGGCGTCGTGGAAAAACGCGTCCCAGTGAACGGTTGGAGACCTTCGAAGGACCAGATCGTCGGTTCAAATTTTGGGTGGATCAGATAAACCTTCACGAGGATCGTCGCTTTCTTTTACCGGACCTGTCTTCAGGTCAGGAACGTGTCAGATTTGACAAGAGAACGGAGGAAGCGCAGAAAAAGGAACGCTTCCTCAAGCCAGGTCCGTACGAGCCGGAAGTAATCAACTTTAAAGATCTTGCCCTGTTTAAAGTAAGTGCGCGCCTGTTGCCAAAACCGCCGCATCGGCACCCGGGTGAACGTCAATTTATCATAAAAAAGATTTCCCTTAAGAAACCAGAGCTGGATCCGAGACGGCACGCGGATCTTTTCAGTCCCTTTTCTAGAAAGGGCCTCGGCGGCTTTTTTATAAAGCTCCTGAAGCTCGGAGATACGCAGGTCACGCCATTCTTTTACGCTCTGAGTGATCCGGGCCAATTCGGCGATAACCTTTTCCTCGAGAGGACGGCGTTTCCGCGTTGCCAGCCAGACTTCCTCAAGCTCAAGAGACAACCGAAACCACCCGACCACTTCATCCCGGACCTCAACAACCCTGCGTCTAAAATGTTTCCACCGCCCGTCCACGGGGTACCCGGTCCGGCGGTCAAGGCGCGGCTTGAAACGGACGAATCCGTGAAGCATCGGGTGTCCCCCTTCCACCTGAATCGAGTTCTTGTACCAGACAAAGTTAAAGAAAATGCCCCAGTAGTTGTCAGGTCTCGCGAACCGCATGATCGTTTTCATGTTCTCGATATTATAAAAACTTTTCCACGCCTCCTCGTAAGCCCGCTGCCACTCGCCCGGTTTCATCCGGGGATGACGGTGCGTTTCGTGGAAGGTGTCGTAATTGTTCAGATCCGCATCCAGAAGCACGCGTTTTTCACGAACGTTTTTGTAGTCAACGGAACCGGGCAACGGCGTCATCATAAAAAAAGACGCCTGTCCGGCATGGAGCGTCATGAGCTGTTCGACATCTTTTTTGACCGAGGCGACCGTATCGAGCGGAAAACCGATGATATAAGCCAGGTGGCAAATGATCCCCGCTTTTTGAAAAGAATCCACGAGGTGTTTGAAATTCTCGATCTCGTTCTGGGTCTTCTTCGCGGCCTTGAGGTTCTCCTGATTCAAACTCTCCATCCCGATAAAAACCTGCGCGCATCCCGCACGGGCCGCCTTATCGACGAAATTGGGAACAAGATGCGACTGGGTGTCGAGCTGCATCATGAAAAGAATGGGCATCTTTTCCTTTTCACGCATCTCGATCAGCCCGTCAAAGATCGCCTCCCAGTTCTTGTTGCGGCAAAAATTGTCGTCAGTGAAAAAATAATGCGTGATACCGGCACGGCGGTAATCCCTGCGGATCTTCGCAAGGATCTGGTCCGCCGCGCGAAACCTCATGCGCCGGCCCTGCACATTGATCACGGTACAAAAACTGCAACCGAACGGACAGCCCCGGCCGCAATCAAGCGTGCCGAAATGCTGAAGCGAGTAATGCTTCCTGAGTTTGGGATGACTCCGCGGGAACGGTGAGCACGAGATATCGGGTAAATCATTTAAAAAATTATAGACCGGCTGCAACGAATCCTGAAGCGTGTCCCGCAACAGGTTCTCCCAATGCCCGCCTTCGGCCTCCCCGGCAACAATCGTCACACCTGCGTTTTTCAATGTTACAAGCTCCGGGGTAAGATCCGGAAGCGTCGATAGCACACCGCTCACATGAAACCCGCCGATCAAAACATCAATCCCCGCCTTGCGGAACTTCAAGGCCAGGTCGGACGCCCGAACGAACTGGTTCGTCTGGACGCCGGCCAGAACCACGAGCACTTTTGTTTTTTTACAACGGCTCTTACGGAAAATCTCCCGGTAAGGGACACTCTGAACTGAATCGTCGATCAGCTCGATATTCCACTTCAGCTGACTGCCCAGGACCCCCCGCTCCCGGACATCCTCGGTAAGCCCGTAGAGGCAGGCAAGCGTATTGCTGGGAAGGACCCCCTTCCAATAGCGAATGATATAGCCCTCGTCATCGTATTTGGAGGGCTTGATTATGTAGATCTGGAATCGCTCGTACCCCGAGATCGCGGCATGGGCAGACTTCGCCGCCTCAGAGTCAGCGGAAGCTTCGGACCAGGGACACCGGCCCTCTTGGACGGGATTTTCTCTAATGGTCATAGTTTTTCATTATACTTTAGTTCGGCGAAGACTGCTAGGAATGCTTTTAAGCCGGGAAGATTTTAAGACAAGCCTTCGAAACCTGTCGAATAAAATAATTACGAAAGCGACCATTTTTAACAAAAAAACTTTTTTGCCTATCAGGAATCTCGAATCCCGCGCCATTCAGACCTCAAGAAAGCGGAGACGCTCAATGCCAACTTTTGGATTTTGGGGGTTTTACATGATTTGAATTTGTAAATATAACCCCTCTATTTACCGATACTCTAACGTCGGTCCAAGCATGAACGCGGAGAACAAACGCTCAAACTCCAAAGGATCCATGACAGCAAAAGAAAACAACCGCACCTCAGAAATAGCCGACCTTGCAGAATCCCAGCTGCAGGTCCTGAAGAAAAATCTTTCCTTCATGAAAACGCCGGACCGCATCGACGTGCCGGATGCCAGGCTCAATTGTTGCGCCGTTCTCTCCGGGATGATCGCCCACCTGGATGATCTGGCATCCGTTTGCGACGACCGTCCTGAATCAGCCGCTTTTTCCGTACTGGATCTCGAAATGCAGCTTGAAAATATCAAGACGGAAGCAAACAAGCTGGCCACGGAAATCATGTCGATCTGGCCGCCCCCCCTAGAATCATGGTCCCAGCGAGTCGCTCTCATGGAACAATGTTTTTTAAAAATATGGGAGATCTTGAAAATCGATCCAACAACTCTTCCCACACGAAACAAACCCACTCCTTCCGTAGCTCAGGAACCCGTATCGCCCAGCCCGGAGGAACTCTCACAAACCGAAAACGAAAAAAACGTGCCGACCCCGAAGGAATTCACGGAGAAAATCCCGGGGGCCACGGATCAAGCGAAGGCGCCGGAAAAGGTAGAACCTCAGGTCGAGGGTTCTGAAGCACCCTCTCCCGCCCTCCCTCAGGAACCCGTACCGCCAATTTCCAAACCGGAAGGATCACCTGCAACCGGGAACGAAACGGCGCAGGAATTTTTTAAAAAGGACGAGAAGAAACCTGAGACACCGATTCCGGCACTTTCCGATTCACCGAACGTTGAAAAGATCGTACCGCCCCAAAATTCCGGCTCTCAAGCCTCAACAGAGGTCGCGAGATCAAGCCCCCCAACCGTTCCGTGGAAAAACACTGATCCACAACCGAAGCCCCCCAAGGTCGAGCCGGAGAAAGAAAAACCGTCAAAACCCGCTAACCGGCCTGGTAAAACGGCCCAACCTTTCCAGACTGGGCGACCCAAGCCTTCGACCACCCCCAAACAACAGCGCCAAAATCTTTCCTTCCTCATTCATCAAGCGGCCGAAAAGCATAAGGAGCTGACCCAAAAAAGCGCTCCGCAATCCGTACCCGGCCCTGAAAAGCAACCTTCACAACCGGAGCACGAAAAAAAAACGGAGCCCCCTCAAGAACCAAAGTTCCTCCCAGTTGATGAAGACTCTCATCGCGATTCCGCGATCGAGATACTCCAGGCTTTTGAGATCGAGATCGTAAAGAAAATGGAAAAAGTCGAGCGCCTTTTGAATGAACCGAAGGAAAATAACTCTTCAGACATCGTCGGCCTCTTCGCATCTCTTAAAAAACAGATCGCTGCCATGCTCGAGCATGAACAGGATCTTCAAACAGTGCTCCCGGACGGATTCCGTCCCCAAGCCAGCTCCTTAAACGACAGATTATCCAAAATCGAAGA
>Ga0116171_10005071_pt1 | contig 11649 bp, 8 predicted proteins | sample AD_JPNHW2_MetaG_FD_89798 | JGI IMG/M metagenome (GOLD analysis project Ga0116171, IMG submission 89798) | Active sludge microbial communities of municipal wastewater-treating anaerobic digesters from Japan - AD_JPNHW2_MetaG | ecosystem: Engineered > Bioreactor > Anaerobic > Digestate | place...
GATAAGGACATACTCCACATTCAGCGGATACACAACAAACCTGAAACGAACAACGCTGCACATAATGGACGACACACGGAGGATAGCAAGCGTACACAACTGGAGCATAGACGGATCCTTAAGCGAAATAAACAGCAGCAGTGAACTGAATACAAACAAGATCCGCTACCAGTACGGAAACCACATAGATTCGGCATCACTGGAGTTAAGCAGTACAGGAAGTATTATTTCATATGAGGAATATTTTCCATACGGAGATACAAGCCTCATAGCAGGCACAGCCCAGAAAGAAGTAAAGCTGAAAGAGTACAGGTACACGGGTAAAGAGAAGGACGACGTAACAGGCCTGTACTACTACGGGGCCAGGTATTATGCAAGCTGGCTGGGGCGATGGATGAGTACGGACCCTCTGTTCAGGGAGAACCCAAGCGTTTATGACAGGCCGAAGGGGAAGGATGAGGAGGCTGCGTACTGGGGCAAGGTGTATGGTGAGGGATTGAACCTTTATTGTTATGTGAAAGGGAATCCTGTTACATTAACTGACCCGAATGGAAGAGAGAGTGATTTTGTTACATGGCTCCATAGCTTTGGGGCTTCGGCTAATCGCTGGGGAACTGGTGTAACAAGTAATATACAGAACTCAGAAACAGTTCGCGGTTTGCATGACTACGGTGCAGAAATGGGTACTAGCGCTGGTGTTTGGAATAAGAATATTAATGGAGTAAAATCTAATTCATTTCTTGATAAAGTAAAGAAGAAGGTAGTAGTCTATGATGAGAAGTATACCGGAGGAAAAGACTATATACCTCTGGATCAGAATAAAGTTGATTGTAAAAGTCCGGATACAGCATGCGTTTTCACATCTGATTATATGTCGGCAGTATTGGTGTCGGGCAGAGGTGATCTGGTAGATATTAATACTGTGGCAAAGCTTGCTGAAGGTAAAATTACTACCGAAAAAATGGAGGTTAAGGACAATACTGCCATTGCTCGTTTAGCTGGCGCCATAAATGTGAATATAGAAAATTCAGCAACATACATTGATGATACATCACATGCAAGCAATAAAGACATTGTCAGTGCAACGGCTGATATGGTAGATACTATTAATAAAGGTGGAGTAATAGAAGCACGATTTAAAAATCCGAATAGCAAAAAGATCGGTCACATGGTAACAATAAATGGTTATTTTGTAATGAATGGAAAACTTTATTTTAAAGTGTTAGATCCAGATGATTCACCTGATTCAATCAGGTATTCTTATTACGATCCTGAGCAAAAAAGACTTTTTAATTTTAAAGATAATGTGCCAGAATATGATAAGAATAGAATTGTTAATCGATATTTAAGAGCTACAAGAAACTAACAATTTTAAGGAGAAAAAAATGAAATCAAAATATGAATTACTCGTTTTATTTATAATATCCGTAATTTTTTTAAATATATGTTGTGCAGACAAAAAAAGAATGCAGGAAAACATCACACCATATGGTGGGTTCCACTGTTTTAAAATTGGTTTTTCTAATATCATTTATAATATAGATGGGCATGAAATAAAAATCCCAATTTTTCAAGGTATAAATGGAGATATTGATTATAAAACATTTATTGATTATTGTCATGAAAACAAATTACTAATTAATAATGCCCGTGAAAGTGGATTTGCTATACAGGCCAAAAAAGGACAACTAAAATCTACACTGCATGACTTCATCAGGTTTTACAAAAAAAATATTCTTAAAGATATTGATATTGAAAAACCAACCTGGGTTGGTATTTCAGATGAATGGTGGTACATTTTATATGATTTTGAAGTTAATAAAATTCCATGCTATTTAAAAATTGAAGTTTTTGCAAGCAATGAGGATTATGAAAACTGGAATAAAGATAGTAAGTTAACTTCCCCATTTCAGATTAATCCTGATGAAACTATGAAAGATCCATATTTTACATATAGTTTTTATATAAATCAGAAATCAACTGATAAACCTGGTAGATTCCCGGGGCAGTGATAACAATGCGTTTATAATGAATATGATGTACATTTAGAGTTTACAGTGACGGTATTCACCCGACAGTTCAATAAAAAGAGAATAACGTTTATGCCACAACGGACATGAAACAAACACGACGTTTGCGACAATGGCTGAATCCCGCACGATGCGAGGACTCAGCCCAGTAAAAGTAAAGGCAAATACTGTGAGTCACACCAGCATATTAAGCAAAGATTGCATACAGTATAAATATATGTAACTGAGAGTGAGCCGTGCGCCGGCGAGGCGCAAAAGCCCCTGCGGCATTTGAGCAGCGGCCTTCTTTGGTTACTTTCTTTGCCGTAAAGAAAGTAACGCACCGCAGGTGTTGCAACACCTGACAATCCCATCCCGGCAGGAGTGCCGGGTAAACAAAGTGCAGTGAATGACACTGCATAATCATTATAAATGCTAAAAGGATATGACACACCGCGTCAGGGATCGAGACGGAATAAAACGGCCTTTTATAAACCAGTTTGCTGGAATAAATTTTAAGACCGTTTTATTGGAGTTGAGAGCCCGGCACTGAGCATGTAATATGCAATTAAATTAAAAACGGCCTGTGATATGACAGGCCGTTTTATTTAAAACACTATGGTGCGAAGTGAGACGCCCGGAACATTTACTTCCAGTTAATCTTCGCTTCACGCACCGGCACCCTGTGGTACCTGAACTGCGGGTAGCCAACAAGCATGCTGCCGTGTAATACATGCCCTTCGGGCAGTCCCAGCTTCTCCTTTAACGGTTCCCATGTGCCGGCTGCCCATGTGAGGAATCCGCCCCAGCAGCATCCAAGCCCGAACGACGGTGCCGCGATTTCAAAATGCGACAGTGCGATTGTGCACCCGATCTGCGCGTGCGGATTCTTTTTTAATCCGTGTGCGATGACTATTGCCGGTGAGTTGTATGTAACCACATCGATTCCGAATTCCCATGCCTTTGTTATCATGTCAAAGTGCATCGCTTTTGCTGTTCCAGGCTGGTTCTCCTTCATCCAGTTCATCCAGCCGATAACAGATGAGGCAATATCTTTTATTTTTTCACTATCAGTAAAAACTGTCCACTGCACAGGCCGTGAGTTGTGGCCTGACGGTGCGTGAGCTGCGACCTTGATAAGCTCTTCGATTTTCTCTTTTTCAACGGGATTTTTTTTGAATTTACGGATAGAACGGCGTGACTTCATATATTTGGAAATTGTTTCATGCCCCGGGTTCCAGTCGCCGCCAAGGGGTTCGCATGCTGCCGGGTCCATGGTGTTCAGTTTTAATGCGCCTGCAGGGCAGACCGCAACGCAGTGACCGCAGTTGATGCATATTTTTTCTGCCATTGCCGCGGGTACCGGCGTCTCTTCCGTGGATTTCATTATAATGATCTGCATGGGGCATTCCCTGATACAGATTTTATCCCTGAGGCATTTTGTTTCATCAACTGTAAAGAGCGGCATGGCTTCCTCCATATTTTTGATTACATGGGCAGGGTGGAACAGTCTTCTTTTTTGTCCATAATAAAATCGGGGTACCGGGTCAAAGGCCGGAAGTCGGTAACAGGCGTATTTTTGCAAAAATATTTAATATGCGCAGAATAATCGTTTGATTAATTCCGGCACTTATTGAAAAATGAAAGCTCATGAGGGGATTTTCAGCGTCTCTCCCCGGAATTCACCCCCCCAGGGATATTTACGTTTTAAAAGAGGATTTCCATGTTCAATAAAGAAATTGAAACAATGCCGGTAAAGAAGATGAAGGAGCTTCAGCTTGAACGTCTGAAGTGGTCAGTCAATCATGCATATTCCAATGTTCCGTTTTACAAAAAGAAGTTTGATAAGGCCGGGTTCCATCCTGATCAGCTGAAGTCGCTCGATGATATGAAGCGTATCCCGTTTTTAACCAAGCAGGATATGAGGGACAACTATCCTTACGGTCTCTTTGCGGTTCCGTTGAGCAAAGTCGTAAGGGTGCATGATTCATCGGGAACTACCGGAAATTCCACGGTAGTGGGTTTAACAAAAAATGACGTTGAAATTTTTGCAGAAATCGTGGCAAGGAGCCTTGCGTCGTACGGGATTACCGAGAATGATATAATCCAGAACGCATACGGCTACGGGCTTTTCACCGGCGGGCTTGGACTTCATTATGGTTCTGAAAAGCTTGGTGCGCTGACTGTCCCGATATCCGGCGGCAATACCCCGCGGCAGATCATGCTGTTTAAGGATTTCGGATCAACAGTACTGGCATCAACACCTTCGTATGCCCTTAACATTGCCGACCATATTGAGAAGAACATGCCTGATTTTGATTTCAGCTCAATTAAACTCAGGGTGGGTGTTTTCGGAGCGGAACCCTGGTCAGAGGCCATGAGAAAGGAAATTGAAAAGCGTTTTAAAATTGATGCGTATGATATATACGGGCTGAGCGAGGTCATGGGGCCAGGCGTATCGTGCGAGTGTTCAGAGAAATCCGGGCTTCATGTCCAGGAGGATTTCTTTTATGTTGAAATAATCGATCCTGAGACAGGGGAGGTTCTTCCTGAAGGGTCAAAGGGTGAGATCGTGTACACATCCCTCACCAAGGAGGCTTTCCCCGGTATCAGGTACAGGTCACGTGACATATCCATGTTGTACCATGACAGCTGCAAATGCGGCAGGACTCTTGTGAAAATGGAGAAGGTGACAGGCCGTTCGGACGATATGATGATTATCCGCGGGGTCAATGTGTTCCCCAGCCAGGTTGAAACAATTCTCATGGAGGCAGAGGGGACTGAACCGCACTACCAGATAATCGTGGACAGGAAAGGTTCAATGGATGACATCGAGGTCATGGTTGAGGTTAACGAGAAGATCTTCTCGGATGAGATAAGGGTGCTCGACAATCTGTCGAAAAAGATTGCGGACAGGTTCAGGAGCGTGCTGGGAATCACCGCCAAGGTGACCCTGGTTGAGCCGAAGACCATACCCAGGAGCGAGGGTAAGGCTGTCCGTGTCGTTGATAAAAGAAAAATCTGATAAAGGTCTGGAGGACTAAAATGAATGTAACACAGCTTTCAGCATTTGTATCGAACAAGCCCGGCCACCTGCAGAAGGTTCTCAGGGTGCTGGCGGACGAAAGTATTAACATTGTGACTCTTATAATCGCGGAGACTTCTGATTTTGGAATACTCAGGATGATTGTGAATGATTCTGAAAAAGGAATCAAGGTCCTGCGTGAGAATAACATCACATGTTCCGTGAACGATGTCCTGGCGCTGGAGATTGATGATAAACCCGGTTCGCTCTTTAAAGCGCTTGATGTTTTTGCGCAGAAGAATCTGAATATAGAATACATGTACGCGTTTACAGAAAAACGTGACGGCAAGGCAGTAATGATTTTCAGGTTCGAGGATATCGAGGCTGCCAAGAACGCCCTCACTGACAGCGGTTATAATATTGTCAGGAAGATTGACCTTATTGGAGAAAACAAATGACAAAAAAGGTGATGTTAGGAAACGAGGCAATTGCCCGTGGCGCATGGGAGGCGGGATGTAACGTGGCAGCAGGTTACCCCGGTACCCCCAGTACTGAAATTCTTGAAACTTTAGCAAGGGACTACCGCGACATTAAATCACAGTGGTCCCCGAATGAAAAGGTCGCCCTTGAAGTAGCAGCAGGATCTGCAATCGCGGGGGCCAGGTCGCTTGCCGCGATGAAACATGTCGGGCTTAACGTTGCCGCGGACCCGCTCTTTACCTTTTCATATACCGGCGTGAACGGGGCGCTTGTAATCATAAATGCAGACGATCCCGGTGCCTGGAGTTCCCAGAACGAGCAGGACAACAGGCACATTGCCCGTGCGGCCAAGCTGCCCATGGTTGATCCATCAAGCCCTGCAGAGGCAAAGGAATTCACAAAACTCGCTTTTGAAATATCTGAAGAGTTTGACAGGCCGGTCCTTGTCCGGATAACAACGCGTATTGCGCATTCACAGGGCCCGGTTGAAATCGGTGAAAGGAAAAATGTTCCGCTCAAGCCCTTTGTCCGCAATCCGAAAAAATACGTAATGCTCCCTGCCCACGCACGACTGAGGCACGTTTTTATTGAAGAGCAGATGATCAAACTGAAGGAATACTCGAACAAATCCGGTCTGAACAGGATCGAGTGGAAGAATAAAAAGCGCGGCATTATCGCAAACGGAGTCGCATACCAGTATGTCAAAGAGGTCTGCCCCGATGATTCCATCCTTAAAATCGGGATGGTTTGGCCTCTCCCCGATGATATGATCAGGGAGTTCGCATCACAGGTCGAAGAACTCTATGTTGTCGAGGAACTGGATCCGTTTATCGAAGAGCATGTTAAATCGCTGGGGTTTAAAGTAAAAGGCAAGGAACTTATCCCCATCTGCGGTGAGCTTACCCCGGAGATAGTTGACCTTGCGATCAATAAAAAGCAGGCGCAGAAGGCTGTTCCGGATTACACTGGTGATCTTCCAGGCCGTCCTCCCGGACTCTGCAAGGGATGCCCGCACGCTTTTGTGTTCAATACCCTGAAGAAACTTGATTATACCGTTAACGGTGATATAGGCTGCTACACACTTGGCGCTCTGCCGCCATACGGTACTATGCATTCACAGGGATGCATGGGCGCAAGTATCGGTATGCACCTGGGTTTTGAGAAGGCCAGGGGCGACGAGATCACAAGGAATTCGGTTGCAGTTATTGGTGACTCTACATTCATTCATTCCGGAATAACCGGTCTGATAGACATGGTCTACAACAAAGGCACAGGCACAGTGATGATACTGGATAACCGTGTCACTGCCATGACCGGTCACCAGGAGAATCCTGCGACAGGTTTAACACTCATGGGCGAAACAACATATGAGCTTGACCTTGAAATGATGGCGCGTGCCTGCGGTGTCAAACGTGTTGTGATGCTCGATCCGCGCGATGTTGATGAACTTGAACGTGTTATAAAGGAGGAGGTTGCCGCGAAGGAACCCTCTGTCATAATAACAAGACGTAAGTGCATTTTGAAGAAGTGAGGAAATTATGAAAAACATTATATTTGCAGGGGTCGGCGGACAGGGTGTTATACTGGCGAGCAAGGTGCTCATGGAAGTGTCCATGAAAAACGGCTTCGACGTGAAGGAGTCAGAGGTACATGGAATGGCACAGCGCGGGGGAAGCGTTGACTGCCACATAAGGTTTGGTAAAGAGGTTGCCTCCCCGTTGATTCCCAAAGGCGGGGCGGACTACATTATATGCCTTGAACTTCTCGAGGCCATGAGAAAACTCGATTACCTTAAACCGGGTGGAAAACTCATCGCAAACAGGGAACAGATCAATCCCGCACCGGTTGAGATCGGCGCAATGAAATACCCCGAAGACATTGAAGAGTGGATGAAAAAGAATTTTCCCGGAACCATAATTGTTGACACGACAGAAGCACTTAAAGAGGCAGGTACAAAGAAGGCCCTGAACATCATGATGTTGGGCTGCCTGTCAAAGTTTCTGGACTTTAAAGTCGGGGACTGGGAAGCTGCTATAAAGGCCATGGTAAGCGAAAAGTTTCTTGAGCAGAACCTGAAGGCATTCAGCCTGGGACGCGGGCTGGTGTAGGAGAGATTTTTCAGGATATGATTACCCTCTTTAAAAAAGGTCGCTCTTCTGCATCCATGCAGTCGCGACACTTGGGCATCCGTGCCCATCGGGGGATGTCGCGGTAAGCGGCAGGGGGATTTTTAATTTCATGGATCAAGAGATAAATTGAAATACTTTGTGTTTCATAAAAAAATCCTCCGGCCTTTCGGCCACCTCCTTTAATAAAGGAGGTTTTATTTTATACAGGTATTACAGGAAAGTCAAAATGGAAAATGAACTGAAAGAGAAAACGTATAACAGGATAAAGATCAGGCTCAACATAGCAGGGATGGTCATTGACCTGGGTCTGCTCGTGATCCTTGCATTCAGCGGGCTTGCTGTATTAATAGCATCCCTTTCTGCAGTAACTGGAAATGATTATATTAACTTTCTTGTTTTTGTTTTCCTCTGCGGGCTTCTGTTCTCTGCAATATCCATACCCATGGATTTTTACGGCGGCTATGTTGTTGAACACAGGTTCGGCCTGTCTAACCAGTCATTATTGAACTGGGTAAAGGAGAACCTTAAATCCACCGCGCTCAACATTGTTATAGGCGTGCCTGTTGCGCTGGCCTTCTACTGGTTCATACGGTCAACCGGTAACCTGTGGTGGCTCTGGTTCGGTATATTTGTTTTTGTACTGTCAGTTGTTCTTGCGCGCATAGCCCCGGTGCTTATTTTTCCCATATTCTATAAGTTTAAGGAACTTGACAACGGCGAGATAAAGGAGCGGGTCGAAAAGATCCTTGCTGATGTGAACATAAAGATCAGCGGAATTTTTTCTTTCAATATGAGCAAGGACACAAAAAAAGCTAACGCGGGGTTTACCGGGCTTGGTAAAACAAAGAGGATCATACTTAGCGACACGCTGCTTGAGAACTTTTCGGTTGATGAAATCGCAGTGGTTTTTGCGCATGAGGCTGGACACTACAAGTACCGGCATATAGTAAAAAATATCATGTTCAGCACTGTTATAATATTCGTATCATTCTACCTCTGCGGACAGAGCTACGCGTGGACTGTTTCTAAGATGGGTTTCGTGCAGATTCATGAATTTGCAGCACTCCCGGTACTCATGCTCTACCTGTCCATTTTTGGACTGCTGCTTATGCCGGTTACAAATTCTATTTCACGAAGGTACGAGTACCAGGCTGACGCGTATGCACTGCAGACAACAGGAAACCTCGAGGCGTTTGTTTCAACAATGGAAAAACTCGCGGCCATAAATCTTTCAGACAAGGAACCGAACCGTGTGGTTGAGTTCTTCTTCTACAGCCACCCTTCCATTAAACGCAGGGTCGAGGCTGCCAGGGCTTCGTTTGGCGCGGTTAACGGTTGAATTAGCACCGCCTGTCATTTAGAAGGTACGTGAGAAATCTCTTAAGTAGTTTTAAAAAGATTTCTCAGCAGCTGCCGCTTCTTCGATGACAAATCAAGTACTAAGTAAATCGTGAAATACCGTAGTTCAAAACCTGTCATTCCCGTGAAGACGGGAATCCAATAGAACAGATTTTATTAGATTCCGCTATTTTATTTCCTCTGCAGCAGCATAATGCACGATTTATGTTGTAAAAATCCGCACTGCAAAAAACTGTTACCTGCATAGTATTCCGAAATAATTTGGTTGATAAATTCCTCTTATATGATAACATCTGCAGTGACTTTAACTACGCAGATGTTATCATTCTGATATATTCCATAAGGAGTCTATAATGAAGAAGTTTATGGCAGTCATGGCTATAGTTCTGTTCTCTACAGCAGTTTTTGCACAGGGTGTAAAAAGGGATGTAAAGAAGGATGTAAAAACAGAAACGCCGAAACTGGATGTTGCATACAGCCTGTATGGTATAGCTTACAGTGTCTCAGGAATACAGGATGATTATGTGTACGATGTGGCGCATATAAGGCTGAATCCCGGGATTGTTCTCTCTTCCGGCGATATCAGGGGTGTTTTACAATTCGAAATTGACCAGGATTTCGGCAGGAATGGGGCCGGGGTTTCGGATACTGGAGCCGATCCGGGAACGGATAATTTTGTTGTTGGAGTAAAATGGGCATACCTTGAAGTTTCAAACCTGATCCTGGCGGGCATCACGGCCGGTGCCGGCCTTGATGCATACAGTTTCCCGCTGGTTGTTGATAATGATTTCGCGCTTTTCAGGGCATCTTATGATTTCGGCATAGGGAAGGCAGTTGTAAGCTACATCAAGATCAATGAATACTCACAGGTTGAAAAGGATGCTGCGAATGTTGAGGACAACCGGGACGTCGATGCTTTTGCCGCTGACATTCCGCTGAAGTTCGGAGTGTTTGGTGTACGTCCCGGATTGATTTTTGTAACAGGGGGCGAACAGTCGACAATTGCTTCTGATGCAAGGATTTTGAACTTTGCGCTGAATGTTACTGCTGATATAAGTGCCGTGAATTTTGCGCTGACCGGCGCGTATATGACAGGGGATGCTGACGCCGACACTTCGGCTTCAGCCTATGCGTTTGATGCATCTGCCGAGATAAAACTTTTCGGCAGCATCAGGGCGGGGGGCTTCTGTACTTATGGTTCAGGGGACGACGGAACAGGATCAGAGGATAACAGTTACTTTTATATGATGAACATGTTGTTTGGAACAACTGCGAAAAAGACAGGGGCGCCGGACGGAAGGCTCATGCTTCTTGAGAATGCCACTGTTGCGAATTCAACTGCTGCAGGAAATGCTTATGATACCATGGATGATTCAAGGGGCTACATGTCTGCAGGTGTTTTTGCCGAAGCAGAGTACATGAAGATAAAACTTTTTGTGCAGGGGGGTATCGCATCTCTTGTTAAGGCGGATGCGTCGGGAAACAAAATGATAGGTGCCGAGTTTGATCTTGGTGCGTCATACACCGTGGCGTATAACACTGAAATATTTGTGGAAGCTGCTTTTCTTTTTGGGGGTGATGTAATCGTCGGGCCTGCGGCTCTTGCAGATGCGGAAAATGTCACGCAGTTTGCGTTCGGGATGACAACTGATCTTTAGTTCATACAATAATCCGTGAAAAAGTAAAGGCGCCTTGCGGCGCCTTTACTTTTTCAGAATGACTGTTGCTACTTGATCAGTTCAATAATTGTTGCAGCACCGGGACCGCCGCCTGCGCAGAGTGAAGCGCAGCCGTACCTGATGTTTCTTTTCTGCATCAGGTGGAGCAGGGTAATTATAAGCCTGCAGCCTGTCTGGCCTACGGGGTGTCCCAGGGATATGCCGGAACCGTTAACATTGATGATCTCTTTATCAATTTTAAGTTCCCTGTTACATGCTATTACCTGCGATGCGAATGCTTCATTAAGCTCCCAGATACCTATATCGCTCATTTGAAGTCCCGCGAATTTAAGGGCTTTCTGCACTGCCGGGACTACGCCGAATCCCATAATCTTCGGATCAACTCCCGCAGATGCGGTAGAGACTATACGTGCAAGCGGTTTGAGTCCAAGTTCTTTTGCCTTGTCAGCGCTTGCAAGAACAAGTGATGCGCCGCCGTCGTTAAGTCCGGATGCGTTACCTGCTGTAACTGTTCCGTCTTTTTTAAATGCCGGTTTCATTTTCGCAAGGGCTTCCATTGTTATGTCGGCGCGTGGATGTTCGTCTGTGTCTATGAAAACATCACCTTTTTTTGATTTAACCGGAACCGGTACGATCTCTGTCTTGAACTCACCATTTTTAATTGCTGCAACAGCTCTCTGGTGGCTCATGTATGCCCATTCGTCCTGCTCTTCACGGCTTATCTTGTACTGCTCTGCAAGGTTTTCAGCAGTGACTCCCATGTGGTAGTTGTTGAACGCATCAACAAGTCCGTCATGCAGCATATGGTCAACAAAGGTCTGGTCTCCCATACGGAGTCCTTTACGTGCACCGAGAGACATGTATGGCGCGTTGCTCATGCTTTCAATGCCTGCAACAACCTCTATTTCATTTTTACCAAGCATGATCTGCTGAGATGCAATTTCTGTTGCCCTCATTGATGCCGGGCA
>Ga0116171_10005073_pt1 | contig 11644 bp, 9 predicted proteins | sample AD_JPNHW2_MetaG_FD_89798 | JGI IMG/M metagenome (GOLD analysis project Ga0116171, IMG submission 89798) | Active sludge microbial communities of municipal wastewater-treating anaerobic digesters from Japan - AD_JPNHW2_MetaG | ecosystem: Engineered > Bioreactor > Anaerobic > Digestate | place...
AGACGCCGTACGTGTCACAGTAGAAGTTGGCCTCGAGCAGCCAGTCCGGGTCGAAGATGCCGCAGTTGGCGGCGCACCCCGCGGCCGTCTCGTACTCGGGGCCGTCGACCGTGACGATGTCACCCTTGTACGGACCGGTCTTCACCACATGGCCGTCGGCACCCTTGGAGCAGGCCATGGAGCAGCCGTACCAGCAGCCGTCCGGGATCCCCTGGGTGAAGCGGGCGTCCCAGATCGGGGAGGCGATGTTCTTGGTGTCCGGGTGGTTGCCGAACTGGAAGTTGTGGACCGGCAGGAGGTCGTAGGCGTCCATGACCTCGACCAGGTGGGCCGTGCCCTGGCGGCGCATGTGGCACTGCTGGTCGTCGAAGTCGTGGATCTCCTTGTGGAGCTTGGTGGCGACCTTGGTGATGCGGGCCATGTCGGCCGGGTGGTTCATGTCGCCGCGCACCTGGGGGCCGCGGCACACGAGGGCCTTGACCTTCTTGTCGCGCAGCACGGTGCCGATGCCACCGCGGCCGGCCTGCTTGAGGCGCGTCGCCTTGCGGCGGAGGTCGTACCAGGAGAAGTTGAGGCATCCGATGAGGCTGTTCTCGGCCGCCCGGCCAGCGGACACGATGGACACGTTGCGGCGGTCCGGCTCGGTTTCGGCGTACTCGGCGGTGAAGATCTCCGCCGCCACGTGGCTGTCCGAGGGCTCGAGGGGCGCCGTCTCGATGCGGACGACGCCCTTCTGGCCGTCGATGATGACGATCACGTCCTGCTCGGCCTTGCCCTGGATCTCGAGGGCGTCGAAGCCGGAGAACTTCATCAGCGGTCCGAAGTAGCCTCCAACGTTGGAGTCGATGGGAATGCCGGTCTGGGGCGAGAGGGTGACAACCAGCGACTTGCCGGAGCCCGGGTACTGGGTGTTGCCGCCCAGCGGGCCGGGGGAGATGATGATGTCGTTCTCCGGGTCGTTCCACTTCGTGGTCGGCTTGATCGCCTGCCAGAGGTACCAAAGGCCAAAGCCGCGGCCCCCGATGAAGATGTCCTTCATCTGCTGCGTCACGGGCTTTTCGGTCACAGTCAGGGTCGAGAGGTCAATGTGGAGCGTGCGGTTGTTGTACCCGAGCTCGGGCAGGGAAGGCGTGAACGGCACTTCCTTGAGGAGGACGTGGGCCGCTTTCATCTCGGCGGCCTCGGCGGTGTACTCGGTGCGCTTGGTGTAGTCCTCGGCCATCGGGTCCTCCTTAGTGGGCGGCGAGCAGCGGCTCGGACTGGGGCTTCTCGGCGACCTGCAGGGCGCCGCGCGGGCAGGCCTTGACGCAGGCGCCACAGACGATGCACTTGACGGGCTCGTGCAGGCCGGTCACTTGGCGGAACGAGAGAGTGGGGCAGAACCCGACGCACATGTAGCAGGCGACGCAGGTCTTCTTGTCGAGCAGCACGACGCCGAGCTTGTTCTGCCTGAGCGCCTGGGTGGGGCAGACCGCCGCGCACTCGCCGCACTGGTTGCAGACGTTGATGGAGAGCTCACCGGGCTGGCCCGGGGCGGACAGGAGGCGAATCGCCGAGTAGGCCACGTCCTCGGTCCTGTGGAGGGTCCTGGAGCACGCCACCTCGCACTCGCGGTGACAGTGGCGGCCAGCATCACATCTCTCAAAGTCGACATGAAGGTACTTCATTGAACGTTCTCCCTGAGTCGGCCCGCCCCCAGCGAGCCGTCGTGTGCGGCGGAAAGGTACCATCGGGGCTCCATGCCGGGCAACCCCTTGCCGGCCCGTCGTCGATGGCGCCCGCCAGTTGGCGACGATCGAAAACCTCGTGTACTCTCGGAGTATGCCCGACGGCCCTTCCGGACCGGAGAAGGTCCCTGCTCATACCAACCGCACCGCCCTGTTGAGCGTGCTACGCAGCTTCGGCAGCCTGCGGCATCTGGCGAGCCACCACCTGGAGGGGATCGGCCTGGCTGGTCAGCAGGTGGCCATGCGGGCCGGGGAGGAGGCCTACCACGAGGGCACGGTCGGCGATGACGTCTTCGTCGTGCTGAGTGGCTCGGCCACCGCCGTACGAGCGACTCCTCTGGGCGACCTTCTCGCGGTTCCATTCTCAAGGGGTGATCTCGACGGCGAGGTGTCGTACCTCGACGGGAGCCCGCGCTGCTGGAGCTTGCGGGCCAACGAGGCGACAACCCTCTTGCGGGTTCCCGCCGGGCAGCTCCGGGCACAGACGCGCGGAGAGGCCGGCCTGGGGCTGGAGCTCCTGCGCACCTTCTGGGCCTCGCTCGCCGCCAAGGTGCGAGCGGCCGACCGTGTCATGAGCGAGATCATGGCGCCAGGGGAGCGCCAGTCCATGCAGAGAAGGGGTGGGGACGGCAGCCTGCACGACCTGACGGACTCGGCCAAGTGGTTCACCCTGCGCAGCCTCGGGTTCTCGGGCGCCGAGATGGGCCTCCTCGCCACACAGCTTGGTGCAACGCGCTTCGCCGAGGGCACTCTGATCTTCGCCGAGGGTGAGCCCGGAGACACGCTCTACGTCGTGCTCGACGGCCAGGTGCGAATTTCGCGGCGAATCCCGACCCTGGGGGAGGAGGCACTGGCGATCCTCAAGCGCGGAGATATCTTCGGCGAGATGGCCCTGATCGACGAGAAGCCACGCAGCGCCGACGCTATCGCGCACTCGGGCGACTGTGCGGTGCTGGCCATCTCGAGAGTCGACCTGGCCAGGGCTGCCTCCTCCGACCCGTCCTCGATGCTCGGGTTCGTGGCGTTGATGTGCCAGGTGCTGTGCCGGCGCCTGCGCGCCATGACCGAGCAGCTCGTCGCCTGGCGCATCATGGCGGGCTTCTGCTAGGAGGCCTGTCGGAGAAATGGGAAGGTCCGCCTTCTCGGACAGGCTCCTCGCTCCGCGATCGGTCCCGCAGGGGTGAGTTCGCTTGCATTCGTTGTACAATCATCTTCCCGGCCACAAGGCAGGGATGTCTCCAGTGCACCTGGGACCAGAGGAGAAGGGCCATTCCAGCAAAGATCTTCGTCGGTAACCTGAGCTTCCGCACGACCAAGGAGGAGCTCACGTCCTTGGTGGCCGCCGCGGGAACCATCGTCGACGTCTACATGCCCAACGACCGGGCCACCGGCAAGCCTCGGGGCTTTGCGTTCGTCGAGTTCTCGAGCCAGGCCGAGGCCGAGGAGGGTGTCCGCCAGCTCAACGGCCGTGAGGTCGGCGGACGCGTCCTCAAGGTGAATCTCGCCGAGGACCGCCCCCGCGAGAGGCCCGCAGGAGGCCGTCCCTTCATGCCGCCTGGTGGTGGTGACCGCGAACCGGCAGGCCCCAGCTTCTTCCCGGTCGAGGGCCGCTTCTCGCGCCCCAAGGGCAGCCGTCGCGGCGCTCGCGGCAAGAAGCGCTCCCTGTAGCAGCCTGTCGCAGAGGCGGTGTATCTCGGGCTCTGTTGGTCGGGTCTGCGGGTGGCTTCCAGCCCGCTCCTGGCCCGGCGGCAGCGGCGCCGCAGGGACGGCACGTGCCTCCACTCTATCCGTCAAGGGCGGACCGATGGGAGGATCGACAGCTCCCCGTGTCGAACGGAAGAGGCCGAGTCCTCGGGATTGCGCAGGAGCCGGTTGAAGTCCTCGATCTTCCCGCGCTTCCGCTCCCACCCCATGAAGACCCCCTCTTTCGGGTTCCACCGGCGGTCGCGGTGAAAGAGGAAGAAACGGTCCAGACTCCCTGGAGCGTGCCTGCGGTTCAGCTCCTCGATCCCGGCGACGGTGGCGGCCAGGATCGCATCGTCCGCCGCCGATGAGGTGATGGCCCACGTGGGCTGCCCGGCTGTCGGGCGCCTCCTGCTCGGCAGCCTGACATGCGCTCTCGACCGCGCGCAACGCGAGTCGGACCTGCGTCCCGCCCGTCGGCTCGGCAGGTTCGCATCGGTTGACTGGCGTCCTGCTGGCCCTGCCAGGAGCCCCGACGGGGTAACGGCGGCGAGAGGGGAGCTCTCGGGCGTGCTCTCCAGCGGAACCCGGTAGCGCTGGGTGAGGCGAGGTGTGACCAGGATCGGGCGCAACGAAGTGGGCAGGTTCGAGATGGGCAGACCCGCCCACCTGCGGACTCATGCCGTCATGTTCTTCCTTCTCTTCTTCTTGCGGGACGATCGGGACATGGCCGCTGCAGCCATCGACCTGGTGTCTACCGACGCGACCAGTCGCGGCCGGATGAGCCGGTCGATGGAGCTGCTGCTGGCGGCGATCTTCCTTGTCCTGTGGGGGTTCCTGGTTACCTCGCTAGTCGATACCGTCGTGCGCTCGATGCAGGTGCGAGGCGCCGAGGAGCTCACCACGCTGGTGGTACTCCCCGGCACTTCCGGCGGCCTCGCGGCGTTCGGGCTACTCGGCATCTTCATCGGCCTGGTGGCGCTGGCGCTCGCCGTCACCCTGTCAAAGGTCGTGCGGCGCCAAGCTGGCTGCCTCATGCTCGAGCTGGACGCCGCCGAGGGTTGACGTGGCCCCGCCCAGATCCGCGTTCGTGAACCCGTGCGGGCGAGGGATCTACCTCTTGAAGAACCCTGACGGTGGCTTCTCAGGCGGGGGCGCGGCCGTAGCGGCGCCGCGACCGCCCACCATCTGCTGGTTGAGGTCGCGGATGCGCTCGTTAAGCTTGTCGATGCGGAGGTTGGCCTCCTGGACGAGACGCTCCCGCTCGGCGCGGGCGGCCTCGAGCTGGTTGCGGAGCTCGGCGAGGGTGGTGCCAGAGGTGGCGGCCTCCTGGCGCAGCTCTGCGAGGTCGCCCTGGAGTTGGGCGATCTGCTCGTCCTTTTCCAGGTACCGCGACTTCCAGCGTTCTTCCTGCTCCTCGTAGAGCTTCTTGATCTCCATCAGCTCGACGATCTGGGCGAAGTCGCCAGGCGCCGGCATAGGGGCTCCTTCCCGCTGCGATTCCTCGATCTTGGGGAACATCTTCCGCAGCTTCAACGACAGATCCTCGGGGTCCCCAGACCGCTCGCGCGCCACGTCGTAGGTGATCGTCCCGTTGACGAGCAGCGCGATGAGGCTCTGGTTCATGGTCTGCATGCGGTAGTAGCCGACCGAGGTCTCGATCTCGTTGTAGATTTCCTTGATCTCCCCGTGCTCGATGTGCTTGGAGACCTTCGGCGAGTTGACCAGGATCTCACAGGCAGGAACCAGGCCCTGCCCGTCGGCCCGGGGCAGGAGCTGCATCGAGACCACGGCCTTGAGGATCTGGGCGAGCTGGGACTTGAGCTGGCCCTGCTGGTCGGACGGGAACGTGTCGATGATGCGGTCGATGGTCTGGGCCGCGGAGTTGGTGTGCAGCGTCGAGAAGACCAGGTGCCCGGTCTCGGCCGCGGTCATGGTCGTGGCCATGGTTTCCCGGTCGCGCATCTCGCCCACCATGATCACGTCGGGATCCTGCCGCATGGCGTTGCGCAGGGCCTCACGGAACGCCGGGGTGTCGGTGCCCACCTCGCGCTGGGAGATGGTGGCCATGTGGTCCCCGAAGAGGAACTCGATGGGGTCCTCGATGGTCACGATATGACATGGGCGGACCCGCGAAATGTCCTGGACGATGGCGGCCAGCGTGGTGGACTTGCCGGAACCGGTGGGACCGGTGATGAGCACCATGCCGGCCGGGATGTGGGCGAAGGTGGCTACCACATCGGGCAAGTTGAGGTCAGCGTAATTCTTGATGTCGAATGGGATGCGGCGGAAGACCGCGGCGTAGGAGCCGCGCTGGACGAAGACGTTGCAGCGGAAGCGCGCGACCCCGGGCACGCCGTAGCCGAGGTCCACCGACTGGTGCTCCTCGAGCTTCTGGCGCTGTGCCGGGGACAGCAGCGCCATGATCATCTCCTCGACCTCCTTGGGCTTCAGAGGCACCGACTTGATAGGTGTGAGGTTGCCGCCGATGCGCAGGAGTGGCGGGCGCATGGGCTTGACGTGGAGGTCGGACGCCCCCTTCTTGGTCATGAACTTCAGGAGGTCGTCGAGGCTGAGCTGCCCTTCCATACGTCTCAGCCTAGCATCGGTCGGAGGAGGGAAGCAACGCGTCGGCGCGGCGCCCCTGCCATTCCCTGAGGTGGCGCTCGGCCTGGAGCTGCGTGCGGACCTCGCCGCGGGCCTCGGCAAGGCGCAGTGCACGCACGGCTTCGGCCCTCAGGGTGCCCGGTGGAAGTCCGAGCAGGCCAGCAATCTCTGCTCCGTCGAGAAGCCGGTGGCGGCGCTCGAAGACCTGCCGCCAGCGCCAGACGCCGGGAGCCAAGGTGAGCCACATGGGGTCGGCCGCGACAGCCCAGGCCAGCGCGGCGGGCAGGAGATCGGCGGCATCCGCGGCCACAGCGCGGACGTCCGCGCGCCGTCCCTGCAGGCGGACGAGCGCTTCTCCCAGTCCCGCGGCGCGTGCGATGCCGTCCGCCGCTCGCGTCGGATAGCCGATTCCCCCAAGGGCTGCGGCGGCGCGCGAGGCGTCCCAGGAGTCCGGGAAACCGGCGGCAGGCGCGGCGAGCAGCGCCGGAGCGACCATGGCGGCGCCGGCGCGCAGGAACCCCCTGGATCGACCTTGCAGGTCAGCGAGTGAGGTGGCGCGGCCGGAGATCGCGGAGAGGGCCGGCCAGCGCGCCCACGCCGGTGAGAGGTTGGCGAGGACGCCGAGACGCTCGGCGACGGCCAGGGCTTTGCCGACTCCCGGCCCGGCCAGCAGATGGTGGAGCTCGTCGAGGATGCGTTCCCGGGCCACGGTGGCGAGGCCCGGGGCTGCGTTGGCGACCGTGCGCTCGGCCTCGGCGGTCATGGCCAGCGTCGGGTGGGTGCTCATCAGGCGCACGGCGCGCAGCACGCGTAACGGGTCATCGTCGAGGTTGCCGGGCCGAACGACGCACAGCCTGCGGGCGGCGAGATCGGCGAGGCCACCCGTGGGGTCGAAGAGGGGGCCCCGCGGCAGACGCCAGAAGATGGCGTTGACGGTGAGGTCTCGGCGCCAGATGTCGGTTTCCAGGCTCCCCGCGATCTCCCAGACGTCGACCTGCTGCCGCCCGGCGACGACGCGCCAGGTGACCAACGGCGCCTTGCCGAGCGGGAACGCGTGCCCACCCAGGGCGACGGCAAGGCGGTGTGCCGCGCCGGCGGAATCGCGCTCGACGACCAGGTCCACATCACGGGAGGGGTGGCCCAGGAGCCGGTCGCGCAGGGCGCCGCCGACCAGGAACGCGGCGTCTCCCACGGCGGCGGCGAGACGGTGCAGCAGTGGTGAGCGGACGAGGCGGCGCGCGGCCGCGTCCGGGGTCATGCTCCCGTCCAGACCGGAAGCTCGACGCTGAACCGGCTCCCCATTGCCGGCTCGCTGACGGCGTCGATGCGACCTCCCATGGCCTGCACCAGTCGGCGGACGATGGCCAGGCCGAGGCCCGCGCCTTCTCCGATGGGAGTATGTGGGACGCGGTAGAACTCCTCGAAGATGCGTGGCAGCTCGTCGGGCGGGATGCCGACGCCATTGTCGGACACCTCGATCACGCCGGTGTCACCCCGGCGGCGGCATCCCAGACGCACCTGGCCACCGCGGCGGGTGTACTTGAGGGCATTGTCCACCAGGTTGCGCAGCACCTGACCGAGGCGGGCGGGATCGGCGCGCACGGTCAACGCCTCGACAGGGCCGAGGCGCAGCTCGACCTCGCCCAGGCGGGCAAGAGGCGACAGCTCCTCGAAGGCGGTACGCAGCACCGAGGGGGCATCCACCGGGCCGACCACCAACGGCAGGCTGCCGCTCTCCAGGGCGGCGAGGTCGAGCAACTCCTCGACGAGGCGCTGCAGGCGGCGGGCCCCCTCGGTGGCGGCGCCGAGGAACTCCCGTTGCTGGCTGTCGAGGCCGGTGACCAGGTCGGTGCCCAGGGCCTCCAGGTACGAGCGGAGGATGGCGAGAGGCGTCTTCAGCTCGTGGGCGGCGTCGGAGACGAACCGGGTGCGGAGCCGCGCCAGGTCCTCGAGGCGCCGGTTCGCGGCTTCCAGCTCGGTGATCTTCTCCTGCAGGCTGGCGCGGAAGGCGGAGCTCCGCGCCCCCGGCTCCTCGGCCCCGACGCGCTCGAGGATGACCACGAAACCACCCGCCGGGACGGCGCGCGACCAGCCCCGAACCTCGACCTGGCCTGACTGGACCTGAAGGCTGGCGACCCAGTGGCCGGTCGTCCCCACCCAGGGGCGGCCGGGATGCATGACAACGGGTCCCGGGTCGCGGGACGAGGAACTCTCGCCGCGCTGCAGCAGCCATGAGCCGGCGGAGTTGGCCGCGACCAGGTGGTCTTCCGCGTCCACCAGCAGCGCCGGCAGGGGAAGGAGCTGGAGCCAGCCGGGGCCGCCCACGCCCTGGGGCAGAGGGCGCAGGCCCAGTCGGGCGGCCACCTCGGCGGGGTCGCTCCCGTTCAGACGGTGCAGCAGCAGGTGGGCGACCAGCACGGCCAGTGCCAGATGCTCGCGATCCGGCGTGCCCTGGCAGTCCACGAGCAGGACGACCGGCTCGGCCGTCACCAGGTGACGAAAGAAGGGGAGCGCCGCGCAGGTGCGCCCCGCCGATCCCGACGCGCCGCCGCGGCCTGGCATGGGAGGAAGCACGGGCAGACCTTCGCGCCGGAGGGCGGCGAGTGCAGGGTGGCGCTCGCCCGGCAGCAGCAAATCGTTGCGAAGCCGTGAATTGGAGCTCGCGAGAACGAGCCATGCATCGGCGCCTTCAGGGGCGAGCACCGAGACCTCCGCCATGGCACAGGAGGCCAGCACCTCCATGGCTCGAAGCGCCTGGCGCCGCGGGTCGGTGCCGGTAAGGAGGTCGAGGGCGAAGGTGCGGGCACAGGCCTGCTGGGAGGCTCCGAGCATCTCGATGGCCTGCAGGCAGACCGCACAGGTGCCGCCCGCGACGCTTGTCCACCAGGACGCGGTCCAACCGCGTGTTACCATCCCTGGCATGATACGGCTTCTCGCGGCCGGCCAGAGGTGACGTGTGCCGGCGGGGCATCACCGCGGCGGGAGCGCGCGGCCGTCTTGACCGTGACCCCTCTCCTGCTGGCTCTCACCCTGGTCGCCACACAGCCTGCCATGCGTGCCGCCCTGCCCGACGGCAACCGGGCTGAGTGGGTACGGGGAGAAGCACCCGTCATGCTGACGCTCGCCCGCCAGGGCGAAGGATGGACCCGGCTGGCCGCCCGGCTCTGCGGGAGCGCCCGCTGGGCCGGGGAGCTGCAGGTCGCCAACGACGGGCGGGCCTGGCCGCTGCGCGACGTGCGGGTGCGGGTCCCGGTGACGCTGCTGCGCGCAGATCTGCGGGTGCAGGTCCTCAAGGCCGTCTTCCCCGGGGACCGTCGGGTCGCCGGCGGGCTCGTCCACGTCATGGCTGCGCCCTGGAAGGGGGACGCGGAATCGTGGTGGGAGATGGCCGAGTGGTTCAGCGGCGACGGCTCCGTGTATCCCGAGCTGCGCGAGGCGAACCCCGATCTCGGCCTGTACCCGGCACGTGGTATCGAGATCCTCATCCCCGAAAAGCGCCTGCGCCCGGAGCTGCGGGCACTGCCGGTGGAGGGACCGCCACCGACACGCCGCCCTCCCCCAACGGGCCGTCGGCCCGCCATGGCGCCGACCAGGGCTACCCCGCCGCCGCCCTCGACGCCACGTCCCGAGCCGCGCCCCAGCGCTCCCGTCGAGGCCGAGCCGACGCCGGTGCTCCCCGACGTGGCGACGAAGTCGCCCGGATCGTGGCTGGCGCCCGGGGACAGCTCGCCCCTGGTCTACGAGGCCGAGCATGCGGTCTACCACCTGCGCCCCGGTGAGGCGCTGTACTCGGGGGTGGTTGTCCGTTTCACGGGGCAGTTGCTGGCCGCTGATGTGAACGCCACCGCGGCGGAGCTGGCGCGGCTCTCGGGCATCGAGGACGTGACCACGATCCCGGTCGGCTACCCGGTGCGCATCCCGTTCGAGCTCCTGCTGCCGGAGTACCTGCCGACGGGGAACCCGCGCCGGCAGGCATGGGAGAAGGAGCGCGAGGAGCTGGCGGTGATCCGGCGCGCCATCCGGGCCGCCAACCTGGACGGCATCCACGTCGTCATCGATGCCGGGCATGGGGGTGGGGACACCGGTGCGACAGTTGGCGGGGTGTGGGAGAGCACCTACGTTTACGACGTGGCCAACCGGCTGCGCCGCGCCCTGCAGCGCGAGACCCGGGCCACGGTGTGGATGACGGTGCGCGACGACACCCAGGGAGAGAGTCCTCCCGAGCGGGACGTGCTCCAACAGAGCCGCCACCAGCGCCTACTGGTCACGCCGCCTTACGAGCTTTCGGACGCCTCGACCGGTGTGCACCTGCGCTGGGTGCTCGCCAACTCGGTGCTCGAGCGGCTGCAGGCGCAGAAGGTGAGTCCGGAGCGGCTGGCGTTCGTGTCGATCCACGCCGATTCCCTCCACCCTTCGGTGCGCGGCCTCATGGTCTACGTTCCCGATCGCCACCTGCGGAGTGCGCGCGCGCCGAACCCGGCCGGGATTTGGCCCTGCGAGGAAGCCGGGAGCCTCAAGGCGCCGCGCTTCTCGAACAGCTTCAACTCCCGGGCCGAGGCCCTCTCGGGTCAGCTCGGCGAGGCGATCGTGCGCTCGGCGCAACGATTCGGGGTCGCGGTGCACCCGTACCAGCCGGTGCGCGCCTCGGTGCTTCGTGGCGGGTCGCGTTGGGTCCCGGCGGTGCTGCGCTACAACCGCATCCCGACCTCGGTGCTGGTCGAGATCTGCAACCTCACCAACGAAGACGACCGTGCCCTCCTGCAGACGGCGCGCTTCCGGGAGAAGCTGGCGCTGGGCCTCGCGGCAGGGTTGGCGGAAGCATTCTCGCGATGAGGTGGAAGGCCTTTGGCGGGCTGGCGCTGGCGGTCCTCGCCATCTCGTGGGGGGCGCCGCTGGCCAGGCTCACCGTGGCAGCGCCGCTCGCCGTCGCGATGTGGCGCATGCTCTTCGCGACGGCCTTGCTGGTGCCCCTGGGACTGGCACGCCGCGAGCTGCCCTTGCCGACCTCGTCGCGGCGGCCCTCGGTCCTGGCTGGAGTCCTGCTGGCTGCGCACTTCGGCACCTGGATCCCGTCGCTCTTCCTGACCTCGGTTTCGGCCTCGGTGGTCCTCGTCGCCACCTCGCCGCTCTGGGTGTTGCTGCTGGGGCCGCGGTTTCTGGGCGCGCCCGTCCGGGCCCGCAACCTGCTCTCGTTCGGGCTGGCGATCGCGGGCGTCGCCGTCATCGCGTGGGGAGACTTCGAGGTCTCGCCGCGGGCGCTGCTCGGCGACGCGCTGGCCGTCCTGGGGGCGCTGGGCGCCGCCGGCTACATGGTGGTGGGCAAGCGCATGCGCCAGCAGGCCCCGCTGCTTGGCTACCTGGGGATGGTCAACGGCACGGCGGCCGCCGTCCTGGTGCTTGCGGTGGTGGCCAGCGGCACGCCCGCCCTGCCGCGTACGCACGCCTCGTGGCTGGCACTGCTCGGGATGGCGGCCGGTCCGACCCTCGTTGGTCACTCCCTGCTCAACTGGGCGATGGCGCACCTCGAGGCCTACCGCGTGAACCTCGCCGTGCTCCTCGAGCCGGTCGGCGCCACGCTGCTCACCTGGGCCGTGGTCGGTGAGACGCCACCGCTCCACGTGCTCCCC
>Ga0116171_10005075_pt1 | contig 11643 bp, 14 predicted proteins | sample AD_JPNHW2_MetaG_FD_89798 | JGI IMG/M metagenome (GOLD analysis project Ga0116171, IMG submission 89798) | Active sludge microbial communities of municipal wastewater-treating anaerobic digesters from Japan - AD_JPNHW2_MetaG | ecosystem: Engineered > Bioreactor > Anaerobic > Digestate | place...
GCATCAAAAGTTCCACTGTAAAAATCAAAAGAACCTTCCGTAGAAAAATCATCTAATAGCGTAAATGTTGCATCTCCACCATACCATCCAAATTCAAAATAAGATTTTAAAGATGCCCCGTTTGTTGTAATTGTATAATTTCCAGTGGTCTGTTGAAATAAAAAAGTTCTAGATGTATCACCAAGTGTTAACCCAGACTCAAATATTACAGAACCATAACAATTCATTCTTCCACTACTTTCATCTATGGTAAATGTATGCCCCGAACTACAAGTTATATCACGACAAGTATTTTGTCCATCTAAATATATTGTTCCCCCACTCCCAAACCCTGAATTAGCATCTATAAAAACATCATCAGAAGAAGTTGGTAAGCTAGCACCAGGACTCCCACCTGAAGAATCACTCCAATGATTTGTATTATCAGACCAGTTTCCTGAACCTCCTACCCAATATCTATTGGCCATTAGTTAACTCCTATTTTTGGATAATTCTAACTTTAGCAGCACCATTATCTTGAATAACAGAAATTACCGTCACACCTTCAGGAACAAGATAGTTTCTAGTTGATCCTGGAGCAATATATTCATCAAAATTACTTGAAGAAGCTGTTGCAGCATACCTCATAAAAACACCATAGTCTAAAGCCGTAACTTCTAGAAAAGTTGTATCTTCATTTAATGTTATATCTGTAGCAGAAGATATTGAATCATCAACTGTTACTGCAAGGGCTAATTTTGCAGGGACAAGAGAGATAACACTGTTGTTTGCATCTCTTGGTAATACTATTTTTTGCATTTATTTATTAATTTTTAATAATTAATTATATTACCCTATTACCTAGACAATCAAATCTAATATAAAACATGGACTGTTCCACTAGAATCTTTCCATACTAATTTACCTTGAGTAGAACTGTAATATAATGTTGAATTAGAAGCATCAGCATCTGTGCTAGTAGGAATTATGATCGGATTATTCAAAAAATTAGATATACTTTCAAAATTAATTCTAATTTTATCAGAACTACCAGTATCACCGTCTGATATTATATATGGTAACTCCATTATTGTGGCCTCCATCTTTTAACCTGATAAAAGATTGTATGTGAACCAATTTCATCTTGTCCGTGTGAAGCAGAATAGACAAGTTTATGTTGAACCTTATTACCAATTACTCTACCACCAGTGTGATAGTGGAAGGTTTCTTTAACTTGTCCAGAAACTCCCCAGTAGCCAGTTCCCCAGACAGCTCCAACAGCACCCCAGAGAGGGGAAGTAGGTGATAAGTTTAGATTACCTAAAGCCCCAAATGAGTTTTCATCAATAGAGGCACTAACAGCCACATTATAGTTTCCAGATGGAAAACCAAACCATTTAAGCATCATAAAGCGTTTCTTTTGGCCTTCATTATCTATTTCCATTTGTGGTCCAATCCACTCACAAGCAATCGCAGTTCCATTGTCAGTATTACCCGACCAGGAATAAACCTTACCATCAGCCTTGGCTTCACCAAAGTAGAGTCCATCTTCATAAAAATCAAAGACAGCAGGGGTCCAACCAGTAATGCTAGTCCACTTAGATTTACCATTTGGTACAGGAGCATCACCGTCATAAACTAAAACTAAATCAGCGTAAGTAGAAGAACCAGTTGGAACAGCAAACAATAGGTATCCATTTTTATATCCAGCACAAGCTGTGTTTAAAGCTGATTTATTAATAGTAGAGAGAGTTCCTTCGAGAAATTCACTACTCATGTCAGCCCCATTAAACAGCCCATATTGGTTTCTCATAACGCTCCTGATAGCCCCTTCTTTATCAATACACCAAACATCGTTACCATAACCTATGATTGAACGATAAGAGATAGCTCCAAAGTTGTAGGTAATAGGATAGATAGAAAAACTATTTGTACCAGAGCCAACTAGGTAATACCAAGAGTTTGCCTTAGCAAACAAGACTTTATCTCTAATGCCAATTCCACCAACTAGAGCATCACCATCACCAGGTTCAATATCAAACCAGTTATCTACGCCAAAGGTTTCAGGATCGCCAAGAACAGAAAAATAAACACGATTAGGGTAAGCAGCCACGCCACCGACAAACATAATATTTCTCCACCAAACTCCCCATTTACCAATGGGAATAGTAGCAACCTGAGCAACCGTAGTATCATTAATTTTACGAACCCCATCAGTCCCATTAAAGCCATAAAGAAAACCATTAGCAAAACAGAAGTTCATATCTAATCCAGTTGTTAAACCAGTACCACCAGACATCGTAGACCAAGTTCCAGCAGAAAGACTTTGAATTAAAGTATCTTCTACTTTTATTTGAACCTTAGTTGAACCACTAATCCAATGAGTTAATCCAAGTTGTTTTTTAGAACCAGTATCATTGCCAACTAAAGTAGTCCCATTTCGGACAATTAGTTTACCTGTTTCTCTAATTAGGAAGTTTTTGATATCAACAGCTTCATAGCCCAGGTTTACTGGGGCAGTGGTACTGTTTATTCCATAATATTTAGTTACGGCTAATTCTCTAAGATTTGCTGGCATAATAATCAGGATAACTTTCTAAATCTTTAAGAACTTCTTTACTTAAAGCGTTCTCAGAAAGAAATGTTTCTAAATCTTTAAACTTAACAGCTTTCTTTTTTTCTTTACCCTTATTGTCTTTCTTTTTAAGCTGAATAATAATGTCTCCCCTAGTTAATCCCATATTAGATTAAACTCTTAACATTAGTTGAGTCTTTGAGAATAACAGTGGGTAAAAGCATGCTTAGTTCGTCAAAAAACTCTTGTCTTTTACGACCACCATCTAGAAAGTTTTCAGAGGAAGAACTGGCTTCAATCGCCCTACTAACACCCCAAGTAATTAGGAGTGGGTGTAAGAGTTCACTAAAGGTAGGGGTATCGCCATCAGCACTTAAAGCCGCTGGTAGAATATAGCCATAAAGTCTCATTGTAGCTGCCTTACCAAAGTTAGGAACATAAATAACATCGCCCCATAGGGCATAAATCAAAGAACCCCTAGTATCAGTGCTATTAGCCCCTAGAACTTCTTCTAGTGAGGCCTTTCTGAGTGTTTGATATCCAGCCCCGTCATTGAAATCTATTTGGATTAAGGTTATGTTTTCCCAAGTACTAGTTGGGGTATGGTCAATATCACCAGAGGTAATTGAAATCGTTTCAGTTCCAGGGAAGAAGTCTCTACGATTTCTGAGGATTTCGCCTTCTATAAAGCGTTTGCCTTCGTTAATAAATACATCATAATCGGCATTTTGAATTTCAGTGTCGTTGCCAATTATGGCTTTGATTGAGTCACGGATTGTCTTTAGGGTCATAATCTATTCTATACGGTTTCCTGGCTATTCCGCAAATCATAGACTTTTCGCCAACATTTAGGAAAGAAACGTCTTTTGTCTTATACCCCTCAAATAAGTATTTAAGAGTGTCTTTGTTTTTTATATCTAAAAGAACGATAAAATAACCACCAGGCATAAGTAGTTCCCTAGTATCTTTAATTAGGCTTTTTATCTTTTTATAGGAATTAAATAGACTCATAGAGATAATTACATTTGGCTGATAATCAAAGAGTTTTCCTAGGTATGAATACTCAGAGATAATATCTACCTGAATAACACGCTTATCGTCTACCATACAGTAATCTTCACTGGTCTCAAAATACTTCCTTACTCCACCAACAATGTCTGAGTGACCAATTTCAACTACATAGCCAGGTTTAATGATAATACCCTTAACATACTTATTTAATGTTTCCTCAAGGGTTTTCATTTTTGATGTAGACAATCTCTACTGTGTCTACCTCACTCTTTGACTCTCCCCCTTTCGCAACCAATCTCTGGTGTCCTATCTTGGCTTGGGGCAGCTCAACAATTTTATAACCTAGCTTATTAACAATCCAACAAAAATAAATATCTTGCATCCCATAACCAGTTTCTTTTATTTCAGGGTGAGCCTCATAGCGAATATCACCGTTATCCTCAACAATTTTCCAAAATACCATAGGCTTAAAATAAGGTTCACTCAGCTTCTCAAAGACGTCAGCCTTAACTAAAAGACAACCCATACCTGAAAAGACAACACTTTCATCAATATTTCTTAAAATAAGGGCTTTGCCACTTTTTTTATCACCATAATCTACCGTTACAATCGGTTGCTTTAACTCAAACATCCTCTTGAGTGTACCTTTGGGTATATACATATCTTCTTCTACAAACCATATCCAATCACATTTATCTTTGAGGGCTTTTTTTAGGGGAACATTAAAACAATCAGGGATAGGCAGTCCGTGAGCCATATAAAGTTTCCAGTTATGTCCTTTAGTGTTTTCAAAGACAGACTCCATGGTTCGGCTAAACATTGTCCCTCTAGAAGCTAGAACTACCCCTAATTTCATTTGTAATACTCCTTTAGGCGGTTGACATAGCCAGGACTCTTGTCAGCGTTCTTCTCCATGTACTCAAGGCCCTTTTTTCCGCTTAGGGAATTACCATCATCATCAACTACCCTTGAGTGGATATGTTTAATGTGGGCTTTCATCTGTCTGTCAGTGCTTATGAACTCAAATTTGCCAATTTCTACTTTAGGGACCTCACTACCATCAAACCTCTTTTTACAGTTAGGGCAGGAGTGGTATTCGTTCTTGTCTTTCCAAGGACCCAGACCTGCAAAGCGAACCCAGTGCCAACTATCCATAGAAGTTTTACACCAGGGACAGACTTGTGGCTCCTCTATTTCCATAGCGTGATTATAGCAAACAAAAACCCCACTACTAGAGTGGGGTTAGTGTATGTCGTAAAGTGACTTATTCTTTGCTTCGGAAATCCACCGCGAAGGTGTCTCTCATTTCAGCTAAACCGTAGATTGTGTCTACAGTTACCAAGTTAGCAAGATATTCTTGCTTGTATTGGGTTTGAGTACGAGGACTCTGTTGCATAGCTAAACCAAATGCTTCCTTCTGGAACATAAGGTTGTGTACAACAGTAGGAGTACCAGCAGCAGTAACAAGGTTGTTAGAAACATAGACCTTGAAACCATAGATGTCTCCCCAGAAACCATTCTCTTTAGCTCCGTGGAGGATAGGAGAATTTTCTGGACCCCAACCTGGACCAGTTCGTAGTACGAACTTGTCAAGCAACATTAAAGCTGCTTTGGCAGAGGGTTTGATAACGAAATATCTGTCGCTTTCTGGAGCATCAGCTGTATCAATTTTTTCAACAGCTAAGACCAAGTTAGCATCAGTAACATCGGTTGAACCATCACCAACATATTGGCTTAGACCGCTGTACAAGCCAGCGAGAGAAAGGTCAATTTGTTTAGCAATAGCGTAACCAGCTTTACTGGTGTATTCGCTCAGCAAATCGTATTTAGATTGAACTTTGAGGATATCTTCCACATAGAAAGAAGTCTCATAGTGTTTATCAATCGCAATATCAATTTTCCCCTCAGTAACAGCTTGAGGAGTAACAGCGGTATCAGCTACTTTTGGGTTAGCTGAAAGATTTGACAGGTTCGGGACATGAATGGTGTCACCGAAAGATTTGACATCGCTGTCATATCTTTTTACCTTGTCAGCAAGCACGAGATTACTCTCAACTGCTCGCAAGACTTCGCTGGACCACACTTCAGGAACGAAGTTGGCACCAGTCGTGATTGTCATTGTAGGTAAGGACATTTTATTTAATAATAAATATTAATTATCTAAAGTTGACCTTTAGATAGAGCAGACATTATCTTGTCTCTGTTTTTTTCGTACCACTCTTTACCGTCTGGTTGAGATAATCTCTCTTTCAGGAAATCCTGAGTGAGCTTAACTCTTTCATTTGGCTTAGACTGACTAGGCGAATTGGGTCGCTCAGTTTCTACATCTTCGGTAGTTGATTGCTTCTTTTCAAAATCAATCAGCTCTTTCCAATGTAAATCCCGATAGGCAGCTTCAAGATTGAAGATACCTTGCTTTTTAGCATGATTGGCTACCTCGGTGGGGTCAAAGTTTGGTCTGCCGTCTTTGCCATCGTACTTGTGAGATAAACTCTCAAGGTCTTTGGCGTACTGTGCAGCTCTGTCCTCATCTTCCTTTTGTTGGGCGGTTATAAAACCTCTCTTTTGAAGGATGGGAGCTAGTCGTTCTACTGCTATCTCCAATTCAGCATCGTCTTGGTTGGAATTGGTGGAGGCTGAAGTAAGTCTTGACTCAAGTTCTGCCATCTTACTTTCAAGTTCATGGCGTTTCTCACGCTCAGTCTTGATTTCTTTTAGCAAACCTTCTCTTTCAGCATTACTGCTTGCAGAGTCATTGTTAACATCTTCCTTGGTTTCTTCGTTGATTGACGTATCAACAAGAGTATCCATCTCTTTTAGGTCTTTATCGTCTTGCATAGTTTTTTATCCCTCATTTACGCAGCTGGGTGGCGGTGAAAACTATAATTTACCTACTATCACCTTCGTAGGCTTAAAGCTGGGGTGAATGAGCCTATCACCCCAAATTCCAACCTACGAAAGAAAAAACAAAGTGTTAATGTGCTTAACAGGAGTATGTAGCATATCTATCCCAAAAGTCAAAGGCAACTATATCTTTAGTTTGGTTCCAGTATAAATTAAGTTCGGATTAACAATATTATTCTTTCTAACTAGGTCATTTACTGTCGTTCCTAGATTTTTAGCAATGGCGGATAAGGTATCTCCACTCCTAACAGTATAACCACCAGAACGACTAGTTTCAGTTGGAGCAGAGGGGACATTGATAGACTCACCAGCTCTAATAATATTTGGATTAGTGATAGTTGGATTGGCTCTAACAAAATCATTAACAGTAGTTTTATATTGTTTAGCAAGAGCTGTTAAAGTATCTCCAGGTTTAACTTGATAATAACCCTGACTCTTGCCATAGTATTCTCCAGCTTTAGCCCTTTCTTCAAAGGTCTTATTTTGTGATTGTTCCCAACCTTTTTGAGAGTAAGGTAAGACAACTTTTTCACTTTTTCCATCAACAGCCTTAACAGGTTGAGGAACCATCATATTTTTAAAAGTATTATAAGCCCTTTTAAGTACTGGGTCTAAATTATTAACATTTTCTGGAGTAATTTCTTCCCTAGAAATAGCTTGAACCATTTTTTGAGCTTCTGGTAAATATTGTTTTGCAAGTTGGGCTATTTTGTCGGCTTTATCTGTTCCATTTACCCCCCTTCTAGCACCATAAAAATCACCATTCTCGGCGGCTTCCGCTACACCTCTATCTTTGAAAAATGCAGCTAGTATTTTAGCCGCCACATCTGGGTCTAGAGCTAAATCAGGATTTTTTAATAGCTCATCACCCATACCAATTCTTTGTCCAATAGTTTTATAGTTATAGTCATGGGTTAATTGAATATAACCTCTACCATAATAATTTTTTCCTCCACTATAACCCAACCTTGTTGCTTGTTGTGGACCACCATACTCCCTAATGGGCTCCATAGTACCAGCAGTTTCATGTTTAATAGTAGCTAAAGCATAGGCGAGAACATTAGGACTTAATATCCCTTCCGCTTCAAGTGCTTTAGATATTCTTTCTTCTGTTGTCATTACATTCCAGGCATCGGAATACCAGCATCAGGACTTATTGCCCCTGCGGTATCAGTTTCGGGGGGTGCCTGTTCCCCTTCAGGTGGAGCTTGTTCTGGAACGCCCTCACTAACCATTTTAGATACAACTTCCTCTTTAATAGCATCGCCAATAATATCGTCAATGTCATTGTATTGTAGGGCTGTTAAAGCAGCCTTTCTGGAAATCAAACCAGCTGTATAGTGTTTGTATACACGTGCTTCACGAGCTTCACGAGTATAAGCAAGCCAGCTATCTATGGTGACTCTAACCTTTTCCTTTTCTCTAATTACACAAACTGGAATTTCAGCTCCATTGTAGAAAATAGTCTCAGGAATATTAGTAGCATTTTCACCAATAATAGCGAAGAAATCTGGTTTACCATCTTTGTCTTTATCGTCAGTTTGAATTACTTTGGTAGTAGTTAGATAGCGAGCATACATTTTGAAAGTACCATAGGCAACATCAGTTAAATACATATTGTAATTTTCTACTAAGTCTTTAAGGTTGTTGGCATCACCCTCTTGTAGGGCTTCAATGGCAACACCAGCAGTAGCCCCAGTTGGTATTCTGCCCAAGCTGGCATCATGTTGACCACCGATATCTTCAAGATAAACGTTTAGTCGGTTGATTTGATTGTCAACTGAGGCTGCCATAGCTGGTGCATTTTCAATGACTGGCCTTTTGCCAGAAGCGTGCTGAATGATAGTTCCGTTCTCGTTTGTAATGATTTTAGCTCCAGAGTTCTCAGCTACCACATACCTACCCTTGGTAAAGGTGTGGTGATAATCCATCGTTAAACCCTCTAGAATATCAAGCATCTTTTGGGGTGGAATTAAGTTTTTAACCCAACCCTCACCATAATCCTCACCAGGATTATCGTCAGTTCGGTAGAACTTAAAAGTGTCGTAAAGTGATTTGTTTTTAGTTTCAACATGTCTTAAAAAGGTAGACTCAGTAAAAGTAGCAATATTGACCTTACCACCCTTAGAGTTTTCTTTAGCCGTTAGATAGTGAACCTCATAAACAATAGAACCCTCATCAGTATCGGCCTTGTTTTGGTGGCCATAAACAGAGTCTTGTAAGGTTTGTTTCCAGGTAGAAGCAAATTCTTTATCATCAGTGCTTAAATCTCCAACTTTTTTAGTATATTTAGGGTCGTTATCAATTTCTTCATTGGTTCGCCAAATGGCTTTGGTAATTCTAGTATTATTGGGAAAGGCTGGACCACCAAAGTAAACATCGTATGGGTCTAAAACCACATAATCTACCTGTTGTTCTTCTTTATTCCAAACAAGTTCTAGAATACCGATAGAGTATTTAAGTCCCTGAAAAACGTTCTGTTTGCTAGCCATCTTCATGTGACCAAAAGTCCAAGCATCATCAAGCACCTTTTGTTTATATTTGGCCATTTTGATTGAGTCCTCAGAACTATCCTCTGGGAAAACATACCATTTAGGGTCGTATTTAGTGACAAAGCCACGAACAGACCTTAAAGTAGTCCAAATCTTGTTGATGGAAAATCTAGCAGCCCCAGAAGTAGGTACCGCTTCTACCATTTGGGTAATGTCGTTATATTTTACAAAATGATTACCCTTGACATAGTTATCATAGACATACCAAGACCAGTCAACATACTGTCGGTTATCATGGTCTACTTCAAACTTTCTTTGAAAGTCAGCTAAGGTAAGAAAATCCATTTTCAGGTTCTTTTCCTTTTCTTCCTCTCCAGTTAATATTTCATCGTTCTCTATCTCTGGTTGGGTTTCAACCTCGGATAGCATTTGTCCAAGTTGGTCTAGTTGATTGTCTGGCATGTTATTTTATGATTTCATTCGGACTAACTTCCGAGATGTCTCTATAAGGATTTTCAGCTATCTCGTTAGGAGTTGCAACTTTACCCCCTAGGTCTATTCCCAGAACCTTAGACTCTAGCTCTTTTAAGTGAGATAAATATTGTCTTTGAATAGCAAAATTGTGTAACAAAAGAAAAAAGATTATGGCGACTAAACATATTTCTATCATAGACAATCATACCACCAACACCCTAGTACATATCAAATGCACTACTCTTGATATCTAGTTGGTTCTCATATCCACTTCCAGCGTAGGTAACATAATCATTTCTAGAGTTTGACTCAGGAAATCTACGATACATTTGAATTGCTATTCCCAGCGACATAACACAGTCATCAAAACAGCCAGGTTGAGCTGTTCCATCTGGTTTTTCATCAGTTCTAACAAAGGTCATTAGTTCCCCCAGGGTTATCTCATCATGGATTTTTATATCACCATTACGAATATACATTCCCATATCTGTAATTAATATAGGCCTTGTGCGGATATCGGTAGACCAGCCAAGTTTACTGACAGAACTCTCGCCAACATCATTGGTATCTTCCCTGTAAAACAGGTTCGGATAATACAGCTTATTGAGCACCACTAAAACAGCAATACCTTGATTGTTTCTCTCAACCCCAAGTAGAGCCGTGTTATAGAAAAAACCTAGTCTTTCAAGTTCTTTGGCAAAGGCATCAACGGGGAGTCTGGCCCTAAATCTAGCCACTACCTCCATGGTTCTCTTTTTGATGACCTGTGCCACCGAATAGTCTTTAACCTCAGCCACATCAGCCCCAATCACATACTGGTCAGTTCTAAGTGGTAATTCCCAAATATCAAGATAACCCTTAGTGTTTTGTTCTAGAGTCAGTCTTGTTCTAGTTCCAACAAGATTGCCAGTATATTTTGGCTTAGAAGCATCTTTCTTCATCCGATTAAGGACCTTGATATCAAAGACAGGATTACCAGAGGAAATAAAGGCCACCTCGGGGGTAATGGGATATTCCTGATTGAATTCATCTATGGTTTTAAACTCTTTGACTTTTTCTCTTTTCCAGGCAATCTGTTCTTTAGTTAAACCGTACTCAATCATCTCCTGGGTTTCCTCAGAGGATGGTTTAAAAGTTCTGTCTACTGGTAATTTGTATTCCTCGTGGTCTTTCCAAGAGAAGAAGTGTGGGGTAAAAGCCCCATCACCATTAACGCCCCTAATCCACTCACGATGAAAATAGTTACCCATACCGTTAGCGGTTGACTCTAGAATAGCTCTACCATCTTTTGGAACAGATTGAAGCAGCCCTGTCATTAAAGTATCAGCATCACGATAGAAAGCCACCTCAGAGGCGTGGAGATTGGTTATTGTTTGTCCCCGACCAGTAGTTACCGCAGCAGCAGTGCCAATGTAGAAAGTTGAACCAATGGCTTGATTGTACATTTCGTTTCTAGAGTTATATTTCATTGGCACCCCTAGATATTTAATATAAAGTTTTACTTTGTCTAGTAGTTTCTCTGAGGCCCCAGTTTCATAGGATAGGGACATTGAAATAGAGTTCGGTTTGAAAAGGAAGTCATAAGTAAATAAGGCGAGTATTAACGAGGAAAACCCTTCTTGTCTTGCTTTAAGAATTGTATCCCTACCCGTCATGTTTTCTAGAAACATCATCTGAGCTTTATTGAGTTTGAAGGGAACTTCCTCAGACTGCTTATTGATGATAGGAAAAGAAGTTTCAATGGCTTCTTTTACTTTTTGTTTCCAATCTTCCATCTTATTTTGTGCAACGATAAACTGGTCTGTTATGACCGTTAGGTTGGATTGTTTCTCCAATCTTTTCTACATCTTTAAAATACTTCTTTAACCATTTTAACAGTAATGGTTCAGAAACTAGCGAGCAGAAAGAGTCCTTAAAAGAATTGTCGTATTGGATATCTTCTTTGTCTGACTCTAGCAGGGGTAACTCAATTACAAAATAGGTAGTAGATTTAGAAATCCTTTTAATTATTTCTTCTCGGTGGGTGTAGTAGTGAAAGGCACTAGAACAAAGAACATAGTCGTAATCCGTAAAATCAAAGTCCTCAACCTTAGATAAAACAAAGGTGCCATCTGGAACCTTCTTTTGGGCCTCTACTAGAACCTGCCAACTGATATCCAGTCCTGTTACTTTAGCCCCAGCATCACTGGCCTTTTTACTAAACCAACC
>Ga0116171_10005076_pt1 | contig 11642 bp, 11 predicted proteins | sample AD_JPNHW2_MetaG_FD_89798 | JGI IMG/M metagenome (GOLD analysis project Ga0116171, IMG submission 89798) | Active sludge microbial communities of municipal wastewater-treating anaerobic digesters from Japan - AD_JPNHW2_MetaG | ecosystem: Engineered > Bioreactor > Anaerobic > Digestate | place...
GATCTTGGGAGCCGGCATGTCCATATTGGGAATCGGCACGCTGGGCTCGGCTATGACGCCGGCTTCAACGGCCACTGCTGTGGATAAGCATAGATATGAAGATAGACCCAAACATAAACAAAGACTTGAAACGAATATTGCAGAGAGCATTATGCTTGCCGGCCTCATTTTTATTCTCCTCGCACCCAGGTTATTGCAGGCAATGGATTTCAATCTTTGGTTTGAAAACCATCATCTCTCATCACAGCCCGCCGTGCCTCCTCACGTGCTCCCAGGCCCTATGCCCCGATGGGAACCTCTCCGGCCGGCTGTAGATGGCCGCGTCCTCCCGGGCATAGAGCTTTCTGTCTTCGCCGACAGGGCAGACCTTGATGCAGATGCCGCAGGGGGAGATTCCCCTGCCGGCCAGCTCGGCGCTGTGCTGTGCGCAGCTCTTCTTGTCTGTGAGCCCCTGCGGATAGTCCTCCTCGGCGACGGCTCCGACGGGGCACATCCTGACGCAGCGCATGCACCGGGTGCACAGCTCCTCTGTGAGGAGAGGATCGGCGGGCAGGCTCGCCGCAGTGAAGACCGATCCGAAACGCACCCTCGGACCGTAACGCGGAGTGAGCAGCATATTATTGGTCCCGAAGCTGCCCAGGCCGGCCAGGAAGGCGGCGTGTCGGTGGGAGAAGAAGGCCAGAGGGCTTTTCAGGAGGGCCTTTATCCCGGCGTATCCGTCCCTGGGAACGAAGACCGATGCATGGCCTTTTTCGCTGAGAAAGCCGGCCAGCCGATAGGTGTACTGGTCGAGCAGGGAATTGACTGTGTTGTACAGCTCCCGATAGTAGATGGAAGGAGAGGTCTCCAGCACCGGCAGGCTGATGGGCAGGCCGATGACAATGACCGACTTCGTCTCCGGAAATATGGACTGGGGATAGAACTCCTCCGGCATCCAGGGCTGAAAAGGGGGGCTCTTCCACCGCTCCACGCCCGCCACCCCCACCAGAGCAATCTCATTTTTCCGGCACCAATCCATTACCTCTCTCTTCAGCTCTTCGCTCATAGAAGCATAAATCGCCCTCCTGGAATAAAAAGGCTCTATCATTATTATGAGTAAACGAAAGGCAAGCGTTATATAGTTTTTAATTCTTATTGCTGAGAGATGAAACGAAAGAAACGAACCGCGATTTTTCCAGCAATACGGCCCGGCATAACCAATGAAGTGGTTTTATGATGGCTAATGATGTCGATAGACAGAGACTCAATGATATTATAACGAAATATGAAGGAAGAGACGGCTTTTTAATCCAGTTGCTTTTAGACCTGCAAGAGGAATTTTCATGGCTATCAAAAGATATCCTGCAAGATATCTCTTGGAGGCTGAAGATTCCCATGAGCCGCATATTCAGAGTGGCCAGCTTTTACAAGGCAATCAGCCTCTCGCCCGTGGGCAGGCATAGAGTGAGCGTCTGCATGGGGACTGCCTGCCAGGTGCGGGGAGCCCAGAGGCTGCTGGACAAGACCGAGGCCTGGCTCGGCATAAAATCCGGCGAGACCACCAAAGACGGAAATTTTACCCTGAACCGGGTCAACTGCCTGGGATGCTGCGCCATCGGACCGGTTGTGGTGGTGGATGATGTATACCAGGGCCGCGCCGACAGCAAAAAGATAGAGAAGATTCTCGAGCAGGCCCAATAAGACGGCTCTGTCCAGGCAGAATGGCGGATGCTATCGAGCGATAGGGGAATTGTTGCAGACGAGCGGACGGGCGGACAGGTGGACAAGTCGACGGGAGGATGGGTGGACGGGATGGCGAGGCTTACATCGATTCAGGATCTGGAGATCTTTCGAGATGAAATCGACCGCAGGAGAGATCCAAACCTAAAAGAGGTGGCCATCTGCGCCGGCACCGGCTGCCTGGGCCTGGGGGCACGCCGGGTCATTGACGCCTTCAAAACCGAGCTTGCAAATAGGGGCCTGGAAGAAAAGGTTGTGATCAAAGAGACCGGCTGTCCGGGCTTCTGCGAAAAGGGAACTTTGGTGGTCATTCATCCGCCGGGAATATTCTATCTGAAGGTGCAGCCGGAAGACATCCCTGAAATTGTGGAGGAGACGCTGGTCAAAGGAGGCCTGGTGGAGCGCCTCCTCTATGTCGATCCGGCAACCGGATGCAGGGCGATATTGGAAGAGGACATACCATTTTACAATTATCAGATGAGATTGTTAATAAAAAATAATATAAAAATAAATCCGCGAAATATTGAGGACTACATCTCCCTGGGCGGCTACGCTGCCCTGGCCCGCGTCCTCTCCCAAATGACCCCCGAACAGGTCATAGAGGAGATAAAAAAATCGGGGCTCAGAGGCCGGGGCGGCGGCGGCTATCCCACCGGCAAGAAATGGCAGGCCACCAGAAACGCTCCCGGCGATCCGAAGTATGTGATAGTCAACTGCGATGAGGGCGACCCCGGAGCTTTCATGGACCGGGCCCTCATGGAGGGCAATCCGCACAGCGTCATCGAGGGGCTGATCATCGGGGCCTACGCTGTAGGATCGCATACCGGATTCATCTATGTGCGCATGGAGTACCCCCTGGCGGTGCAGAACGCGAAGATCGCCCTTCAGCAGGCCAGGCAACTGGGGCTCCTCGGCAAGGACATCATGGGCAGCGGATTTGACTTCGACGCAACCGTCCACAGGGGAGCCGGTGCCTTTGTATCCGGCGAGTCCACTGCCCTCATGAACGCCCTGGAGGGCAGGGTGGGCGAGCCCAGGCCCAAGTACGTCCACACCTCGGAGAGCGGCCTGTGGAACCGGCCCAGCCTGCTCAATAACGTGGAGACCTGGGCCAATGTGCCCCTCATCATGAACTGTGGAAGCACCTGGTTCTCTTCCATAGGCACTGAAAAGAGCAAGGGAACCAAGATATTCTCTTTAGTGGGGAAGGTCAACAACACCGGCCTGGTGGAGGTCCCCATGGGAATCAGCCTCTCTGATATCATCTACAAGATCGGGGGCGGCATCGCCGGAGGAAAGAGGCTGAAAGGAGTGCAGACGGGAGGCCCCTCCGGGGGGATAATTCCGGCCAGGCTGCTGGACACCCCCGTCGATTACGATGAACTGACCTCTCTCGGCTCGATGATGGGCTCAGGCAGCGTCATTGTCATAGATGAGGACACCTGCGTCGTGGACCTGGCCCGCTATTTCGTTGACTTCCTCTGCGACGAGTCCTGCGGCAAGTGCCTGCCCTGCCGGGAGGGCCTGAAACGCATGCGTGAGATTCTTCAGGCCGTGGTAGAAGGCCGGGCTGGGGAGGAAGACATCGCTGCCCTGCGGGATGTCTGCGACCTCATGAGGAAGTCCTCCCTCTGCGCCCTGGGCCGAACGGCAGTCAATCCGGTTTTGAGCACCCTGGCCTACTTTCCGGACGAGTATGAGGCCCATGTCAAAGAGAAGAGATGCCCTGCCGCAGCCTGCAAAGCGCTCCTCTCCTATTCCATCGATCCCCAAGCCTGCATAGCCTGCGGCCTGTGCAGCAAGAACTGCCCCAAAAACGCCGTCCTGGAGGCAAAGGACGGCATCTATGCCATTGACCAGTCTCTGTGCAGCCGCTGCGGCATCTGCTTTGAGGTCTGCCCTCCCCGGGCGGGAGCTGTCAAGAAGCTCTCTCCCGCTCGTTTGGGCTCTGATTCGAAGGTCGGGGCAGGGAGGAGAGGACCAGATAAAGAAGTTGGCAAAAGAAGGTGCGGGAGGAACGAGGAGTGCGAGAGAAGAGATGGCAGAGAATGTAGAGAACGGAGCGTAGCAGGAGGCGATATGCCATGAACGGCACGACGAAAAGTGGGGCTTCCGATATGTCCGCCGATATGTCTGCCGTCGAGACGCCCGGCGCCTCGAACGATGTCAAGTCCGTGGGGCCAGAACGGAAGGCGACAATAGTAATCGACGGCTGCAAGATAGAAGCCGCCTGCCCGGCCAGCATCCTGGAAGCTGCCGGGAGGGCAGGAATTAGCATACCAACCCTCTGCCATCACCCCGCCCTGGAGCCCTACGGCTCCTGCCGGCTCTGCACTGTGCAGATAGAAAAGGATGGTCGAAAGAGGTTTGTCACCGCCTGCAACTACCCCGTGGAGGATGGACTGGTGGTCAATACCTGCTCTCCTGAGGTCAAAGCCATCCGCAAGATGCTCATTGAGCTTCTGCTGGCTGCCTGTCCTCAGGAGCCCAGGATTCTAGATCTGGCCAGTCAGTTCGGCATTGACAGGCCCCGTTTTGCCCAGGAGACCGGAGAGTGCATACTCTGCGGCCTGTGCCATCGCGTCTGCGAGGAGATGGTGGGCGTCTCGGCCATAAATGCTCAGCAGCGGGGGGTCTCAAGGAAGGTGGACACGCCCTACGGGGAGCTTTCCGAGGAATGCATCGGCTGCGGGGCGTGCGCCAGGGTCTGCCCGACCAGTTCCATCTCCAAGAGAAAGAATATCTATCCTCTGACGGCTGCCGAGATCAGCGATATCGAAGAGAGAAGGCTGGCGGGAAAGAGAGATGCGGCTTTGGGCGTCTTCAGCCGGCTCTTTTCGGCCAGGAGCGGCATAGAAGGCCAGGATGGAGGAATGGTCACAGCCATACTCTGCCGGGCACTGGAGACGGGCCGAATTGATGCTGCAATTGTAGCCGGGAGAGACACAGTCCTGGGTGCGGCAGGATCTGTGGCCAGGGACCGGTCTGCTGTGCTGGATGCCCGGGGGACCAAGTATGTGCGCATCTCCGTGCTGCCCGCTCTCTTGAAAGCTCTGGGAGAGGGCGCGCGGAAGATAGCAGTGGTGGGCACGCCCTGCCAGATCAGGGTCATCCGAAAGCTGGAGAAGGCAGGATACTTCCAGGAAAATTATCCCGGAACTGAGATATTTGCCATAGGCCTGTTCTGCTTTGAGAGCTTTGACTACTCCGCCCTGAAGGAGCATGCCTTCAGGCTCTGGGGAATCGACCTCGATTCTGCCAAAAAGATGCAGATCGCCAAAGGGAGGTTCAGAGTCAGGATGGGTGAGAAGGCAGGCGAAAAGGCGAGAGAAAAGGCAAATGGCATAGAATACTCTTGCCGGGTGGCGGAATTGGCTCCTGATGTCCGGGCGGGCTGCAGCTTCTGCGATGACCTGGTCAGCCGGCTGGCAGACATCTCCATAGGCTCAATCGGCAGTGCTCAGGGGTACTCCACAGTTGTGGTGCGCTCCGAGCGGGGCAACATGCTCCTGGAAGGGGTGCAGTATACGGCAGGAGAGGCGAATCGGGATGAAGTGGCCAGGATTTCTGCCATCAAAAAGGGAAATGCTGACAGCAGTTTTGCCCGACTTATCGAAACATCTATACTTGATCAGTATTCTTCATAGCTCTCATGAACTACTCATTCAAGCGCGGCTTTAAGCCCGATATGGGGAGAATCGCCGCTGTTATGGCGGAAGAATTTCCCGGAGATATAAGGGAAGAAAACGGCGTGATCACCTTCAGCTTCGGGGCCATGAAGAGCATTTGCGTAAAAATTGATGGCAAGAAGCTGGATGTAACCACGGAGTCGGATCCATCCGTTTCCGACCAGGTGGTGCTGGATACCAACAAGCGTTTCAGGAATTTCCTGGAGAAGGCCACGGGATACACTGCCAAGCAGAGGCTACAGATGGCAAAGAAAGAGGTCTCCAAGGATTAGGAGTAAACTGTGACAGGAGAGGATGTCATATTCACTTTTTATCTGGTTGCCCCAACTCCGTCAGTCCGACTCGCGCTTCCCATACTTAGAATAGGCTGATCTTTCCTTTGACAAACTGCTCCACCAGTTGGTCGGTGCTCTCCATCCAGAAGTCGAGAATCTCGTTTATATTGGACTCCAGGGCTGGGCTGGCCGTAGTGCCTCTGCCCTCGCCATTTCCTTTGTCCATGCTGATCTGAACGCTGCGCAGCAGCGGCCGGCTTACCGGGGAGCCTATCTTGCTTACCAGCGTAACGCGCGCTTCTTTTACGCCTTCGATCTCGGCGATCTCGGCTGCCGCCTTCTGAGCCAGTACATTATAGATCTTGCCCACATGGCTTACCGGATTTTTTCCGGCTATGGCTTCCATGGTCATGGGCCGCAGAGGAGTGATCAGGCCGTTTCCGCGATTGCCCCGCCCTGTAGCCCCATCATCACCCATCTCAATGGAGCTGCCGGTTACAGTAAGGTAGATGCTCTCTCCGGTATCGGCACTGTTTACCCAGATTTTGGTCTGATCCAGGTCGATTTCCTCCGGTTTATAAAGTCCTTCTAAAGCATCACCAATGGCATGCTCTGCAAGGCTTTCAGTTTTTTTCATGACCGCCTCTCGAATCCGTTCTTTGGCCTCATCATATTCCTGCCGGGAGCTGATGAATCGGCCGACCATGGCCGCCGCCACTACCAAAGTAAGCTCTTCACCCCTGCGCACAGCCATCAGCTTGATGTCTTCGCCTGTCCCTCTGACATTTGCCACATCATCCTCCAGCGCCAGGACCAGCCTCTCCGTCCAGGAGAGAGGCGCATATCCCACGCCGATGGATGTATCATTTGCCCCTTGGCCCATGAGGCTTTGCAGTTCGATAGCCCCCTCCTCCAGCCTCGGTTCCACCCGGAATTGCTCAAGATATTTCAGGTTTTTGTGCAGATAGTCGGCTGTAGAGCTTTCAATGATCTCGCCCATAGGCATATGGGGTGGCCGGGTGGCTCTGCCTCCCACTACTACTGAGGGTGGTGTGATTATCGTTCCTCCGGAGAAACGCGGCGCGCTTTTGCCGGCGATGATCAGAACTTTGTCCACATTATGGTGCAGGATCCGGCTGAATCGCTCCAGATAATATGAGCATAGAGAGCGTGATATTGCCTCGGATATCCCATCAGCCAGAGTGTCCGGGTGCCCCAGGCCCTTTCGCTCCACAATCTCAATAGACGGAACAACGTACCTGTTTACGGCAATCATAAAATCACAGGCATATATAGTGATTATTAAGATTAATATGTTTTGAATCTCAGGCATGAATTTATAAGCTTGAAAAACGCAGGCCGAATTATATGAGTGAAACTTCGGCCATTTCCGGTCAAGAGACCATTCAGGAGTCCTTTGTCAAAAGGATAACCGCTCTGGAGTCCGACAACAAGAACCTCGCAGAGGAGCTGGAAACCACCAAGATGGAGAGAGAAGAGGTGAGGGCAAAGCTCTTCGAATCTCTCATCGCCAACAAAAAGTATCTGCGAGAGGTGGAGCGGCTGAAGAAAGAGAATGCTCAGCTCAAGAGGATGCCGTTGTTCATGGCCACGGTCGTGGAGATCGGGCCGGACTATGTGCTGCTGCGCCAGCACGGCAACAATCAGGAGTTCATAACCACGGTGCCTCCTGAGCTGATGGAGAGCATCCAGCCCAACTCCCGGGTGGGCATAAACAACTCCCTTACCATTGTTCGCGTCCTGGACAGGTCGGTGGACGTCCGGGCCAAGGTTATGGAGCTGGTCGAGGCTCCCGATGTGACATATGAGCAGGTGGGCGGCCTGGAGAGCCAGATCCAGGAGGTAAGGGAGACTGTGGAGCTGCCTCTCACCAATCCTGAGATCTTCCAGGAGATCGGCATTGAGCCGCCCCGAGGTGTGCTGCTCTACGGACTGCCGGGAACGGGCAAGACCATGCTCGCCAAGGCAGTGGCCCACGAATCCCGGGCCACCTTCATTCACATGTCCGGCTCGGAGCTGGTGCACAAGTTCATCGGCGAGGGCGCGCAGCTCGTTCGCGATATCTTCCAGATGGCCCGCGAGAAGGCGCCGAGCATCATATTCATAGATGAAATCGATGCCGTAGGCAGCATCAGGACCCACGACGGGACCACGGGAAGCGCTGAAGTCAACCGCACCATGATGCAGCTTTTGGCGGAGATGGACGGCTTTAGGACGCGGGGCGACATCAAGATCGTCGCGGCCACCAACAGAATCGATATCCTCGATCCGGCGCTGCTCCGTCCCGGACGCTTCGACCGTATAATTGAAATTCCCATGCCGTCGGCGGAAGGAAGGATCAAGATCCTGGAGATTCACGCCCGCAAGATGAAGATGGATGAGGATGTGGATCTGATTGAGGTCGCCAGGATGACTGAAGAGGCGAGCGGTGCCGATCTCAAGGCCATTGTGGTGGAGGCAGGAATGAATGCCCTGCGCCGGGGAGCAACCAGCGTAGCCACCACCGACTTCGACCGGGCCATCGCCAAGGTGCTGGGCGACGAGATCCAGGGATCGGAAGACGCTCTGAGGATGTTCTCCTGAGGATGTTTCGCTGAGGGAGGCCTTTGCAGGTTTACTGGGCTCCCTCAATAAAAAAAGAGATGTCAAAGGCGGCCTTTTGCCGCCATCATTTCTTTTCAATCCGGTTCGAACTTAATTATTTATTTCAATTCATTCTTGCCCGGGCTTCACGGCGCTGACTTTGATGCTCAGGACGGAGTCAGCCACTTCCTTCTGCTGCTGGGCGGATATCTGGGGCAGCTCGATTGCCCCCGGCCGGGAGGACTCGCAACAGAGCAGCGACTGCACGGGAAAGCTCGACTCCGCCACAACGCGCACATCGGAGAAGCCCACATCCCGGATGATCTGCAGGTATGCTTCCTTCATGATGGCTCCGGCCAGGCAGCCGATGTAGGCCCTGGTTGATGCCTTGACGAAATCGGGCAGCTCTCTGGTCAGGACCACATCGGATACGGCGAGCCTGCCTCCGGGCTTGAGCACCCGGAAGGCCTCCCGGAAGGTCATTGTCTTATTGGGAACCAGGTTGATCACGCAATTGGAGATGACAACATCCACATAGTTGTCGGCGACCGGCATATTCTCCAGGTCGCCCTGCCGGAAGTCGATGTTGGTGTAGCCGCCTTTGCGGGCGTTAGCCCTGGCCCTGTCCACCATCTCTGAGGTTATATCTACGCCGATGACCTTTCCGGAGGGTCCGATGCGGGAGGAGGCTAAAAAGCAGTCGAATCCCGCTCCTGCCCCCATGTCGAGGACCACCTCTCCGTCTTGCAGCGTTGCTAAAGCCACGGGATTGCCGCAGCCCAGCCCCAGATTCGACTCCGGGGGCGCGGCGGAGATCTCCTCCTCGGAATAGCCCATTCTCTTGCTGACCTCCTGCGGAACGTCAGTCGCGCCGCAGCAGGAGCAGCCGCTCCGGGATGAATAGTAAGATGTTGCCTGTTTGGCAATGCTGGCGTAGCCCTCTTTAACGGCTCTCTTGATCTCTCTCTCTTTCAATGTCATTGTACCCCACCTTCCTTGAATGCGTTGTTCTTGGCGATATCCTGTGGAAACTGTATCTCCCTGCCTTGCACCTAGGCTCTAATTAAGGTTTCTTTGTCATGATAATTGATGAGGACACTAATGTATCTCTTGAGGCTCATAATCTCCAATTCTCTTGACAAGCGATTGGTGCCATAGCCACAGGCCGATTATGGCGGATATTGATGCCACCAGCCAGACGGCGAACCACAGGCGCATCAGGCCGTCGGTCGGCAAGCCCTGGGATAAAATGAAGGCGGCGGCTCCGCCGGTTACAATTGCCGAGAAGAATACATTCGCAGAGGGAGCAATTCCGTCCCGATAGGAGGAGCAGAAGCGCTCCCACTCCTTCTCCGCCCGACCGGCTAAGGAGACGGGATTTCTTCCCAGGAATACCCCCACCCTCTTGATGCGGGAGTCGGCGGACATGATGTAGAGGTCGTAGCTGATGGCCACCAGAGGAACAAAGTAAAGCAGCCAGAATATATCCGCAATCTTCACACCCATATCCACGGAGCTGAGCCCGAACAGGACGGTGATGAAGGCCAGCTTCATGGTAACCAGCTCTGTGCGCTCGTTCTGCGTTCTGATCTTCTCTTCGTGCAGCGTCCGCAGAAATTCCTGATCGTTCTCTTCCATCCCGACTCCTCTTGATATCTTTGAAATCTTTGAAGCCTCTGAAGTTGCTGAGGCTTTGATGTTCCTGCTGTCAATGGATCAAAGACGCTTTTAAATATTAATAACTTTTGTATGTTATATTATTATTTCAGTTTATAAAACGAAAAATTTTAATATTTGAAATAGACATTATAAAATATTAGGGGTATTTTAGATGGCAAAAGCAATGAAGGCAAGGGGAAGACTACTGGACAGCAGATATTTGGAGTTCTTAGATTATTTACAGAGAATGGGGCAGCTGCAAAGTATCACCCGCATGATAAATTGCCTCTCCGGCCAGCAGGATGGCGATACGATATATTCGATGTACTCTTTTTGGAGGAAGGGGTGGATTGAGGTCAGAGAGACGGAGAAGATGAGCAAGACCGGCCTGGAAAAGGAGTATGCAGTCAAGGTGAGGCTCGCCAGCCTGGAAGAGTTCTTCCGGCAGAGGAGGCTCTCTTGCGAATCGTGAACCGAATCAATCATAATAGATTTATTCTCAACCGCCGGAGAGGGGCCGGATGAGACCCATTGATCAGGTGCTTGAAACCTCGGAGAAGATCCGCAGCATGGAGATCAGGGGCGCGGGCCGGATCGCCACCGCCGCTGCCGCATCCCTGCGGGACTATGCCCTGGCCCTGCCGGAGCAGGAGATCGATGAATATAACCGGCAGATGAAGGAGGCCGCGGAGACCCTCCTCAAGACCCGGCCCACAGCGGTCTCTCTCTCCAATGCCATTCGCATGGTGATGAAGTACCATGCCGACGATCTGCCCTCTGCCCGCCAGTTTATCGTCTCCAATGCCGACCGCTTCATCGAAAATTCCGCCAGGGCGGTGGAGAGGATCGGGGCCATCGGCAGCCGGAGGATCAGGGACGGCGACACAGTGCTCACCCACTGCAACTCCATGGCGGCCATATCGGTTATCAGTGCTGCCCATAGGTCTGGAAAGAAGATCAGGGTGATCGCCACCGAATCGCGACCGAGATTTCAGGGCATCACCACCATCGGCATGCTGGACAGGCTGGGGATTGAGACGGAGCTGATCGTCGATTCGGCGGTGAGAAGCGTCATGAACGAGGTGGACCTGGTGGTGGTGGGAGCGGATGTCATCACCGCCAACGGCACTTTGGTCAACAAGATAGGCACAGCCCAGATTGCCCTGGCGGCACATGAGGCCCGGACAAGCTTCATGGTGGCAGCCGAGACCTACAAGTTCTCTCCCCAAACCATCCTGGGGGAGCTGGTGACCATCGAGGAGCGTGACTTCCGGGAGGTGCTGCCCGACATTTCCAGGTACAGCCATGTGCGGGTGAGAAATCCGGCCTTCGATGTCACGCCTCACCGGTACATCGACCTGATCTGCACCGAGGCCGGGGCCATCCCTCCAGAGATGAGCTATCTGATAATCAGAGAGCGGCTGGATTGGGAGATCGAAGAGGAGAGCGTGGACGGGAGTAAGATGCATTGATGCATCGACGAATTAAGAATGGCTCCTCGCTACTTCCTGTGGGTGGTGAAGTGGCTCTTTGTCTCTGTGTCTCTGCGTCTCTGTGGTTTAGTTAGTAAGTTGCCGACAATTAAGCCTACTGCTACTGAACAAAACCACAGAGGCACAGAGGCACAGAGATGAGAATAAGCCTGTTAGACAGATTAACTCAGTTTAGCCACAGGAAATAGCGAAGAACCAAACAA
>Ga0116171_10005078_pt1 | contig 11642 bp, 7 predicted proteins | sample AD_JPNHW2_MetaG_FD_89798 | JGI IMG/M metagenome (GOLD analysis project Ga0116171, IMG submission 89798) | Active sludge microbial communities of municipal wastewater-treating anaerobic digesters from Japan - AD_JPNHW2_MetaG | ecosystem: Engineered > Bioreactor > Anaerobic > Digestate | place...
CAGTTAAAGCACAGGAAAAAACGAGCACAAATGCTACGCCCGATGAGGTAAATAAAGCCATGTTGAAGCTGTTTGAGTACTACGAATCGTACGAAGACGGGAGTACACCAGCCCAAAGAAATGCCAAATTTGATAATGCGCTGGATGCTCTGTCTGGAGGCGGATTAAACTCGAAAGACAAAAACGACGCGTTTAAAATCGTGAATGCTTACATCAAAGCCGACCAAAATCCATCGGGCGGGAATGAGGCTAATGGTACTTCAAACGATTTCATCAAAAAGACCGAGGAGTACAAACAGGCCGAAAAAGCCATCAACGAAGGCTTTAACCGGATGACGACGATGTCGTATCCGGATTTCGAAAAGACAATGATGCAACTGAAACCGGCCTCGGGGCGGCGAGATATAAAGGAAACCTACAATAAAATGCACGCCCACGACGGAAAGCAGGTTGCCATTACTGCGGCCGACTATGAATTGACTCCTCAACAGCAAATGCTGTGGGCCGTTAAAACCATCGAAAACCCAAAGAACTTCGAGGAATTTGCAAAAGCGGCAAAAATACTGAACCCCAAAGTTACGGATGAAAAACTCCGGCTCGGCTGGGCAAAACATCAATCAAAATAACTAAACAACAATACATTATTATGAAAACATTAGTTCTTGCATTTGCTTTAATGGTTGCAATCAACCTTTCGGCACAAACAAAAAAGGAGAAGCTGTATCCGTTTAAAACAGCTGTCATTGAATACACTTACGAGGGAAACACCACCGGAACACAATCGCTTTATATCGATAATTACGGCTGGCGTCAATGCAAAATTGAACAAACGGTAAATAAAGCCTTTGGCCAGAAGACGGAAACCAACAAAACTGAAATCACCAAAGACTTTGATATCTACAGTTGGGACCTAAAAACCAAGCAGGGTGGCAAAATGCGGAATACACTGGCCGAAGACTTGATGAATGATCCTGATTTTGATCCGGAAGAGTTTGGCAAAAAAACAATGGACATGCTGGGATTCAAAAAAACAGGAACAGAAACCATCAACGGCAAAGTGTGCGATGTATGGAAAGGCATGGGCGGATCGACTATATGGATGTGGAATAGCCTTGCGATGAAATCGGAAGTGAAATTACTGGGAACCAAAACTACGTGGATCGCAACAACCGTAAAAATAAACGAAGGCGTACCTTCAGGGAAATTTGACCTTCCGGCAGATGTGAAATTTGAAGACATGGGAACAACCGACCCCATTGATATGATGAACAGGGGAATGAAACAAGCGCAGGAAGAAGAAGGCAAACAATCGGGCGATACACAAAAATCGGAAAAAGCGCCTATCAAAAGCCTAAAGGATTTAAAAGGATTTCTGAAGAAAATTAAAACCGAATAGGAGAGAAACAAACTGTACCTGAAATTGTCATTCGGTGACCTTTCATACAACGAAGGCCGGTTTCCCGGCCTTCTTCTATTTATTCCTATATAAACTCAGTTAAACCAATACGACAATTTTACCACTAAAGCCCGGTTTCGCGAAGTCCAGTTTCCTGTGTAATAATTATCGGTATAAACGATAAACAAATCAGAAACCGGCTTATACCGCCATTGGAAACGCAGGTTAATATTCATATTATCAACTTGCTCATTGTACTGAACATATGATTGAAAGAAAACTTTTTCGCTTAATGTCAGATCCAGTTTCGGCCCCAACAGCCAAAAGCGGGCGTGCTCAAAATTTCCCGGCAAATTAATATCGTTGTACGAAAAATTGAAAGTCATATTCAAATAGGGCTGGTAACGGTAGGTGGCCTGGCCTCCAAAAGTAGTTATGTTCCCGTTATAAAAACTTCCTTTGCTAAAAGTTCCCGAGTAGTTAAATAAATCGCGCGTGTCTGAAATAAAATCAATAAACCCTACCCTATATGAATAATCAGTTCCTTTCAGCAAAACAGTTTTACTCACGTGCGTTGGATCAAAATCCTGCATAAGCATTGTGTAGTAGTCTTTTATACCAGCATCGAGAATCGCCCTGCTGCTGAATTCAACTTTATACATCGCCGAAACTTCGTGATCCATCTGGCTGTATTTCGGGCTAAAATAATAATTGGCGGTTGTTACAATGCCGTGACTTACTACTTTTTTATTTGGCACCCAAAGCAGGCTAAATTCAGGATTCAGCAAATTATAACCAGTTCGGCGAACATAGCCGGTTTCGGCGCGATAATTTTCGCCGACACTCGATTGCGACATGGCCGCATGTATTCGTCTCGAATTGTAAATAAGTGAAGCTCCCTGAGCATACTGTTTCCCTGGGTTTTCTGGACTAAACGACTTATGATAGAAAAATTTTCCACTCCAAACATTATTTGCACTGGCCAGGTTGTAATCGATACCCGCGATACGATTGTAATTCTGCGCACCAGGTTCATTGGTGTATTCTTTGTTTACGAGAATCAACCCAATATTGGAGCGCGAAAATACTTTTCGCTGAAGCGAAGCAACCATAAAATTTCTGGATAATTGATCGGCAGTTTTTTCGGTCTGCATATCCAAAATTCCCAGGCGCCAATTATTATCCAATTTACCACTCAGCCTGGCGCCAGCCAGTACCGGTGCATCCAGACCAATCCTTCGCGAAAAAAACGGAGTAACATTCGCGAATCCGTAGTTCGAAAATAAGTCGCTGTTTTCGAGAAAAAACTGTCGCTTCTCCGGAAAGAATAACTCGAACCGGTCCAGGTTTGTTACCTGCTGGTCAACTTCGGCTTGCGAAAAGTCCGGATTGTAGGTTAAATCGAGGTTCATTGAGGTGCTCAACCCAAGTTTTGCGTCGAATCCAAAATCTTTCCGATATTTTGTTGCCGAACCATGTTCAAAGTCTCTGGAAATACCGCCAAAAATATATGGAATAACCGAGAACATCATTGGCGATTTGGGTAAGGGTTTATCCCATTGCAACACACCGGCATACGCCAGACTTGCAGTAGCAAACTGCCTTGGCACAGGTGCCCAGGCCGATTTCTCATTCGTTTTCAAATCGAGGCGACTAAAGTTTACATACCACCGGTCTGTTCCTGACCGAAAACGTATAGACCGAAATGGAATGCGCATTTCGGTCACCCATCGGTCGGGATATTGAACTGTTTTAGAATCCCATTTGCAGTCCCAGTTCAGGTTGACAGTAGCACCGTTCGATTGAGTTCCATCCCATTTTGCACCCGAAACCGAGTTTCCAAACGAAAAACCGTTTGTTTGATCTAGAAAAGTATCGAAGAAAACCAGAAAATTATCGTTGTTGCCAAACACAAAATCCCTCCGGAACGATTCAGTAATTCGTTTCCCGGGCACGGTGTCAAAAAAAGTAACTCCAAGGTAAAAAGCCTTATCATCGTATGTCATCACCACTTCTGAAGGTGACTTTGCCAAACCAGTATCAACCGGAAGAACAAGATGAAAATCTTTGGCCTTTTCTGCATCTTTCCAATCCTGCTCGTCAATTTTGCCGTCAAGCTTTATGGTGCTTGTAGCTTTCTTTACATGTAAAACGTAGTCGAGATTCTTCTTGGTTAATGCAGAAATGGGTTTAGTTCCTTTTGTTTCGGGTCTCTTTTTATTAGTTGAGTATGAATGAAGGTTTATTAAAAAGAGGAGGCACAATAAGCTAAAACGCATATTTAGGTTCAGATTTAGTTTGTTAGGATTTGTCAAATGTACAAAAACACTCATTATTTACAGGCGACCTATTCCAAACATTTGTTAACACTTTTTTTATGGTGAAATGTCAAGTTATAGTTTTCTACTTTTGGAGTAAATTTGTTAACAAAAATTATAAATATCGAAAAACAAACTGTAAACAAGTTTTTAAACCAATCGTTATTTTTGCAGAGTAAATATTTAGATATTTCAATATGAGAATAATTTCACGAGCGTTCGTAATTGTTTTTTTTATTTTAGGAGCCCTGATTACTCAGGCACAAATACAAACTCCGGTTAAATGGGAATTCAAAACCAAAATTACCGGCGACAACACAGCAGAGTTACAGTTTATCGCAAGCATAGACCAAGGCTGGCACCTTTATTCGCAACATTTGCCCGATGGCGGCCCCATGCCAACCGAATTCGCGTTTGCAAAGCTTGAAGGTATTCATCTCGACGGAAAGGCAAGCGAACCAACGCCGAAAGAAGTTTTCGACCAGATGTTCAACATGAAAGTGAAATACTTTGATCGAACGGCAACTTTCGTGCAAAAAATAAAGCTCACCAACACTCAACCAGTTATTGTTAGCGGAACCATTAATTTTCAGGCATGCAACGAAGAAACATGCATTCCTGGAGAAGCTGAATTCTCCTTTAATGTTCCCGCTCCAAAAGCTCCTGTAAAAACTACAGAAGTAAAAAATGAGGCGAAACCAGCAAGCGAAACCGTAGCAACTGCGCAGCAGCAAGACAACACACCCGCCACACAGACAGTTCCTGATGTAAAAAAAGAAATTAAGCCAACGGCAAGCAACGACGAGTTTTCAGGCAATAACCGTTCGCTGTGGTGGTTTTTTATCCAGGCCTTCGCATGGGGCTTGCTCGCAATCCTTACGCCTTGCGTGTTTCCGATGATACCCATGACCGTCTCTTTCTTTATGAAAAGCGGATCGAAAGGAAAATTTCAGGCAATGGTTTACGGATTCTCTATCATCGCTATTTATGTGATTTTTGGCGTTTTGATCTCGGTGCTATTTGGGGCCGACTTCGGCAACTGGCTTAGCACACACTGGTTACCAAACGTACTATTCTTCGTAATCTTTGTGGTATTTGCGGCTTCATTCTTTGGCTATTTCGAAATTGTGATGCCGAGCTGGCTGATTAACAAAAGTGTGCAGCATGAAGATCAGGGTGGAATAATGGGAACCATTTTCATGGCATTCACGCTGGTTTTGGTCTCGTTCTCGTGTACCGGACCGATTGTTGGAACAGTGGTTGTGCAAGCGGTTGGCGGTCAAATTCTGAAACCGGTTATCGGGATGCTGGGATTTTCGCTTGCCTTTGCCATTCCCTTTACCCTTTTCGCCTTTTTCCCAAGCTGGCTGAATAAAATGCCAAAATCGGGAGGTTGGTTAAATTCGGTAAAAGTAGTTATTGGGTTTATTGAACTGGCTTTCGCACTGAAGTTTCTGAATGTTCCCGACCAAACCTATCATTGGGGAATTCTCGACCGCGAAGTTTATCTTGGTTTCTGGATAGTGATTTTTACGATGATGGGATTTTATCTGCTGGGTAAAATCAAATTTCCGCACGACAGCGATTATCCGGTTGTAAAATCATTTCCGCGACTGCTCCTGATAATTTTCACCTTCACTTTTGTGGTTTACCTCATTCCGGGCTTGTTTGGAGCTCCGCTGAAAGCTATTTCGGGCTGGCTGCCTCCATCGGAAACACAAGATTTTGACATCAATGCAATTGTGCGCGAAAATCAGGGAAGCGGAACTTTTGTGGCAAAAGGAAATCTGACCGAAGAACCCAAATATGCTGACAAACTAAAATTACCACACGGATTGCAAGGCTATTTTGATTTTGACCAGGCGCTAAAGGTTTCCAAAGAACTGAAGAAACCAATATTCGTTGATTTTACGGGACATGGATGCACCAACTGCCGCGAAATGGAAAACCGCGTTTGGAGCGATCCTGAAGTTCTGAAACGGCTACGCGAGAATTTTGTGCTTGTCGCTTTATATGTTGACGACAAAGTGATTGAGATGCCGCAAAGCGAATGGTACACCAACAAAGCGGGAAAAGAGATTAAACTGCTTGGTAAGAAAAATGCTGAAATTCAGACTGAGAAATTCAATACCAATTCACAACCCTATTACGTGATTCTGGATTCTGATGGGAATTTGCTGGTTTCTCCGCGTGCTTATGATTTGAATATTGAAGCATTTAAAACATTCCTCGACTCGGGAGCAGAAGCTTATTCGAAAAAATAAAAACATTCAAAACACTTAAATACCGAACGGCCGCCAAATCAATTGGTGGCCGTTTTTTTTGTACGAATAATCTTCTTTGTTTTGATTTTGTATATATAAACTTCTCCACCTGCATCCAAACAATACTTACCTTTATACAAGCTAATTAGATAATCGTCAAGCGGAATTATTAATGACTAACATTATAGCTATGAAACGGATTTTACTTATTACCACCCTAATTTTTGCAGGCTTTGGCATTAGAGCACAACAAAAAGTTGAAGCAGGAACCGAACTGATGATGATGTCGAAAGGGCAGCAACTTGCTTTCACAGTTGTCGTTCCTGAAGCAAAAGCAAAAGATCTGGAGCCAACGTGGAAGAAATATGTCAACAACCGAAGTATTGGCGAACGTTTCTCAAATTTCACCACGCAAATCGGCAATTTATTCAGAAGTAAGGAAAACCAGGCTTCGAGAGATAAACTTAAAGTGGAAAAGAATGGTGATGAATTTTATGTCAGGGCAATCAAAGAAACTGCTTTAACGAAACACCCAATTGACATTTATGCCAGAATTACCGAGCTCACCGATGGAAGTAAGCTCAGCGCTTTTTTCCAGTACACCGACTCTGTTTTCATTAACAACGACAACGCCGATCAGGAACGTATCCAAAACTTTAAAAGTTACATTCGCGATTTTGGCGTTGCAGCTTACCAAAACGTAGTCGAAGATCAAATAGATGCGGCGAAGCAGGAAGTAAAAAAACAGGAAAGCGTACTGAAGGACATTGAGTCAAATTCAAAGAAAGAAGCAAAAGCTATCGGAAGATATGAAACCGACATTCAGGAATATAACGCTGAAATTAGTACAACCGAAAATGATATTGCCCGCCTGGATGAAAACATGACCAGCAAGAAGACAGCATTTGAAATGATGACGAAAAGCACTCCGGAATATGATCTTGCAAAAAAAGAGCTGAAGAGTCTATCGAAAGAAAAATCAAAATATTTTGACAAGATCAAATCAGCCAAGAGTAAGATCAAATCGAAAGAAATGGACATCAAGTCAGCTAAAAACAAAATAGCGCAAAACGATTCGGCGGAGAAAAAACAGCAGGAAGTTATCGATGGAAAACAAAAAATTGTTGACCAACTCGTTGAAAAGAAGAACAGCATTCAATAGAAGTAAAAAGCTCCGATCTGACAGACCGGAGCTTTTTACTTCTATGCGATTAACGACTTTATGTCTTGTATTATCGTCTGAGCCAGTTGGTCGGCCTCTGCCATTGTTGGAGCTTCGGCATAAATCCGAATGATAGGTTCTGTGTTCGATTTTCGCAGGTGAACCCAACGATCGGCAAAATCAATTTTCACACCATCAATATCAGTAACCTGCTCTTTTTGATACTTTTCCTTCATTTTAACCAGAATAGCATCAACATCAATTTCAGGAGTTAGCTCTATTTTATTCTTCGAGATAAAATAATCGGGATAGGTTCGCCTTAATTCAGAACATTTCATGCCCGACTTTGCCAAAAGGCTCAGGAACAGGCCAACGCCAACCAGAGAATCACGACCATAATGCGATGCGGGATAAATAATTCCACCATTTCCTTCGCCGCCAATTACAGCATTGGTAGCTTTCATTTTAGCAACCACATTTACCTCGCCTACAGCAGCTGCGGCATAGCTTCCGCCGCGCTTTTCGGTTACATCACGCAATGCACGCGACGACGACAAATTTGAAACCGTATTCCCGGGCGTTTGACTCAATACATAATCAGCAATAGAAACCAGCGAATACTCTTCGTTGAACACCGTTCCATCTTCGTTGATAATTGCCAGTCGATCAACATCAGGATCAACAACAAATCCGACATCAACACCTGATTCGCGAATAATTTCGGAAGTTTCAATCAGGTTCTCAGGCAGCGGTTCAGGCGTATGAGCAAATTGACCGGTTGCTTCGCAATTAATCTCTACAACCTCTCTTACACCCAACGCTTTAAGCAATTTCGGAATAACTATCCCTCCAACCGAATTCACTGCATCGATGGCCACTTTAAAATTAGCTTTGCGAATAGCCGCCACGTCAACCAATTCCAGATCGAGAACCTGCTGAATATGAATGTCGGTATAGTCTTTCTCGAAAATTTCGCCAAGATCGTCAACCTGGGCGAATATATAGGCTTCCTTTTCTGCAATTTCAAGCACTTTGGCACCCTCCGCAGCATTTAGAAATTCGCCGTCGTGATTAAGCAACTTCAGCGCGTTCCATTGCTTGGGGTTATGACTGGCAGTTAAAATAATGCCTCCCTGAGCTGATTCCTCTTTAACTGCTATTTCGGTTGTTGGAGTGGTTGCCAATCCCAAATCGACCACCATACATCCCATTCCCGACAAAGTTGAAACGACCAACGATTTTACCATTGAACCAGATATCCGCGCATCGCGTCCAACAACAATGGTTATAGTCTCTCCGGGATGCTGAGTTTTTGCCCACTGTGCATAGGCTGCTGTGTATTTTACAACGTCGAGGGGACTTAATCCTTCGCCCGGTTGCCCGCCAATTGTTCCCCGAATACCCGATATTGATTTTATTAAAGTCATAATTAGCTCTAATTTATTTTGAATTTCATAAAAACGTGTGTTGCAAAGATAACCAGAAGCTCATTGATTACCGTTTGAATCTCGAACAAAAGCTTACTGAAATTTTAAAGGGCAGGAAAATGCTCCTGCCCTTCAGTGTTCTAATCCCCTAAAGTTTTAAAACCAAAACAAACTTATGAAAAAAAAATTCCGCAATACGTTATTAAAACAAGTCTCGGCGCAAATACCCCTAAGCCGAATTTTGCAGAAATATATACAAATCGCCCTTTTAACTTATTTTAACAAAACACCTTACGATTGGCAAATTAATAGTTGATTAAAAAGCAATGCAAATTCAGGTGAAGCCCAATATTTACTAAATTTGACAGTATAGGCAAAATCAATTCTCGCTACGATGAACTTAAACAAACGACTTATCTTTATAACACTTACGGCAGCACTAGGAGGCTTCCTTTTTGGGTTCGACACTGCTGTTATTTCCGGCGCTACTTCTGCTCTGGAAAAACTTTTTAGCCTTGATAAATTCTGGCTCGGTTTTACAGTTGCCATCGCACTCATTGGTACCATCATCGGGACAATAGTCGTTGGTAAGCCGGCCGACAAATATGGTCGGCGCCAGGTACTTTTTTATCTGGCTGTTTTTTATGCTTTATCGGCATTGGGTTGCGCAATGGCTTTTAGCTGGATGTCGCTGCTTTTCTTCCGGTTTCTTGGTGGAATAGCAGTTGGCGGAGTTTCGGTTGTTGGACCAATGTATATTGCCGAAATCGCCCCGGCTAAATTCCGTGGCCGACTTGTGGGTATGTTCCAGTTTAATGTCGTTCTGGGCATTTTGATGGCCTATTTCTCGAACTACATTGTTGGGCTCTTTGATCTTGGCGACGCTGAGTGGCGTTGGAAACTCGGAGTAATGGCCATTCCATCAATTTTGTTTTTTGTCACCTTATTTTTTATCCCCCGTAGCCCGCGCTGGCTGATAAAAATGGGATTGGTTGACGAAGCTCGCGCGGTTTTAAAAATTACCGGTGAAGAATTCATTGAAAAGGAAATTGCTGAAATTCAGGAATCGATAGCGATTGAAAGACGAAATGGCAAGGAACTTCTTTTCAGCAAAAAATTTAGTTTGCCAATTTTTCTTGCAGTTTCAATCGCCATGTTCAACCAGTTGTCAGGAATAAATGGCTTGTTGTATTACCTGAACGATATTTTTGCGCAGGCGGGGTTTAGCAAAGTGTCGGGCGATTTGCAAAGCGTCGCCATTGGCGCTACCAATTTGATTTTCACTATGCTGGCGATGACTATTATTGACAAAGTTGGCCGAAAACTCTTGTTGCTCATCGGATCAATCGGAACGGCCAGTTCATTGGCTGGTGTGGCATTTATCTTTTTTACCAATAGTCATCAAAATTTATTGGTATGGCTTTTAATTGGGTACATTGCATTTTTTGGTTTTTCGCAAGGTGCTGTTATCTGGGTATATATCAGCGAGGTATTTCCAAATTCGGTGAGGTCGAAAGGGCAGGCGCTCGGCAGTTTTACACACTGGGCAATGGCTGCTGTTGTTTCGTGGACTTTTCCGGTAATGGCCGAGAAATCGGGTGGATATCCATTTCTATTTTTTGCTGCTATGATGCTTTTGCAGTTTTTTGTAGTGAAATTCCTTTACGTCGAGACCAAAGGAAAATCGCTCGAAGCACTTCAAAAAGAATTGATCAAATAAGAATCGTAAATATATTTAAAGACCAAACCAACATGAAAACTATTCTTCGGAAATTGACCGGCATCACATTGGCTGCTGCGTTCTTTTTAAGCCTGAATTTCAATGCAACTGCACAAACACAAAAAGAAAATACAGCATCGCGCGTTTCATTACCCAACGGATGGAAACTTTCGCCAGTTGGGAAACTGGCTCCTTTGGGCGATTTGCCTCTAAATATGGCTGTTTCGCCTTCAGGAAAATTGCTTGCCGTTACAAACAACGGGCAAAGTGATCAGGGTATCCAGTTATTTGACACTGAAAAAATGCAGTTGCTCGACAGCATTGTAATGAAAAAAAGCTGGCTGGGATTGACTTTCTCCAAAGATGGCAAATACCTTTATGCTTCAGGAGGAAACGACAACTGGATTGTGCGTTATCAGGTAAAAAGTAACAAACTGGTACCCTCAGACACTTTAATCTTTGGAAAACCCTGGCCTGTAAAAATATCAATTGCCGGAATCGCTGTTGATGACCAGCAGAAATATCTGTACGCTGTTACAAAAGAGAACAACTCGCTGTATGTTTACGATATACCCGAGAAAAAAGTAAAATCTCAGTTTCCTTTGGGTGGTGAAGGATACGCGTGCCTCTTGTCGAATGACAATAAAACCCTTTTTGCAACCTGCTGGGGCTGCGATAAGGTAGTTTTGTTCGACACCAACAAACAGCAAATGGCTGGGTGGATCCCGGTTGGCGACAACCCAAACGACATGGCTCTCACCAAAGATGGCAAATACTTGTTCGTGTGCAATGCCAACGACAATTCTGTTTCTGTCATTTCGGTTTACCAGCACCAGGTTGTTGAAGTACTCAATTCTGCATTGTTTCCCGACTCCCGCACAGGCTCTACGCCCAATTCTGTTGCGCTGAGTGCCGACGAGAAAACACTTTATATAGCCAATGCCGACAATAACTGTCTGGCTGTTTTTGATGTAAGCCATCCTGGGAAAAGCTTCAGCAAAGGATTTATTCCAACTGCATGGTATCCAAGTTGTGTAAGGGTAATCAACAACTCGATATTTGTTTCAAACGGCAAAGGCGTTAGCTCCAAAGCTAATCCATACGGACCAAGCCCAATTGCGAAAGAAGAAGAGGTTGAACACCACAAAGAACTCAGCAACAAAAACATGAAAGTTCAGTACATCGGAGGTTTGTTAAGAGGAACATTGCAAAAGTTCTCAAAACCTACCAACGAACAGCTTGCGGCATACTCAAAAGCGGTTTACGAAAACACACCTTATCACAAAGAAAAAGAAATGGTGTCGCGCGGAGAGGAAGGAAATCCAATCCCAATGAAAGTTGGAGAACCCTCACCA
>Ga0116171_10005082_pt1 | contig 11634 bp, 7 predicted proteins | sample AD_JPNHW2_MetaG_FD_89798 | JGI IMG/M metagenome (GOLD analysis project Ga0116171, IMG submission 89798) | Active sludge microbial communities of municipal wastewater-treating anaerobic digesters from Japan - AD_JPNHW2_MetaG | ecosystem: Engineered > Bioreactor > Anaerobic > Digestate | place...
ATTCCGTTGCTCTACATTTTGCATAATAATCCCATTCGATTAACAGGAAATATGGCACAGGCAATGGAGGATATGGGTTTTGATCCGATTATGCCTTTGGCATGGATTGACAGCTACGTTTTTTGGCAGGGATTCGTTGTACTGATTATGGTTCTTCTTTCTTGCATTTATCCGTTACGAAAAGTTTTAAAACTTAGAGAGGCAGAGGCCCTCAGATCATAAAAAGTAATGCTATGATTTTATCCATTAGCTGGAAGAATGTTTGGCGCAATAAGACCCGAAGTCTGGTTGTAATCGTTGCCATTGTCCTCGGGATATTCGGAGGGGTTATGGTAACAGGTATTATGAATGGTTGGATTGCCCAGCGGGTGCATGATTGTATTTACATTGAGGTTTCACACACACAAATTCATAACCCTCAATTTATGCTTAACGAGGAGATTCAACATACTGTTTTGAATTACGATAAGGTTATAGGCACTCTTGACACCATGAAAGATGTTGTTGCTTACTCTCCACGGGTTAAGCTCTTTGCCATGGCGCAAAGTGATTGGGCTGCATTGGGATTGGTTATTAAAGGGGTTGACCCTGGTAAGGAGAAGAAGGTTTCTGAACTTAACCTAAAAATGATTGAGGGTGAATACCTTGGGAATAAGTATAAGATTCCATCGATTATAATAGGAAGCAAGGTAGCAGAAACGTTGAAACTATTAAACTTTCAAGTAACCTCTCAAAAGTTAGATTCAATTGATAGAACCTTTTATCCTCAATCTGTAATTCAAGGATTATCAAAGATTGGCGATAAACGCTTTCGGAAGGATAAAGATTTTAGGCAGGCTTTAAAAGAAAATCTTAATGATAACGACTTTGAAAAGTATTCGGATAAACTGATAAAGTACTTCTCGTTTTACAGAATGAATACAAGCATAAGGCTTACGGTTCAAGGGAAAGACGGAACTATTCAGAATCCAGTTTTCAAGGTTCGAGGGATATTCAAAACCAGCAATACGATGTTTGATGGAATTAATGCTTTTGTCGATCGAGAGGAGCTCAATCAGTATACTGGACTATCAGATAGCGAGGTGCAGGAGATAGCAATTATTAGTAAAGATAACGAAACAGGGATTGTAATTAGCGACAGACTTGCAAAGTATCTTCCTGAGAACAATGTTTTATCATGGCGAAAACTTTCACCCGAAATTGCAATGTACACCGACTTTATGTGGTTTCTAGGTTATATATACGTAGGGATTTTCCTTTTTGCTTTGGCTTTTGGAATTATTAACACCATGCTGATGTCGGTTCTTGAACGTTTTAAGGAGTTGGGAATGCTGATGGCAATAGGTATGAATAAGGTAAAGGTTTTCATGATGATCATGCTTGAGTCAATCTTTCTATCCCTTACAGGAGGGGCGTTGGGTTTAATAATCAGCGGAGTGGTTACCCATATACTTGGAAAAACGGGTATCGATTTCAGCATTTGGGCTGAGGGGCTCGAAGCAATGGGGTATTCTTCAATTATATACCCAGAGATCTCATTTGACAACTATGTTGTGGTTACCCTGCTGGTAATTTTAACAGGGATGATTGCTTCGATTTGGCCAGCCCGTAGGACATTAAAGCTAAATCCAGCGGAGGCATTACGAACAGAATGAAGAATTTGAATAATATTTTTCATTCTCGCGAATGCGGGAATCCAGAAATTGTATAAGATAGATTCCTGCTTTCGCAGGAATGAGGAGTGAAGAAATATTTCAAGTATTATCGTCATATAAATCAACCTTATGAAAGTAATAGAACTTAAAAACGTTGAAAAAACATACAACGACTCTGAGGTTAAAGTTCATGCGGTTCGTGGTGTTGACTTAACCTTTGAAGAGGGCGAGTTTACCGCCATTGTTGGACCGTCGGGATCGGGGAAAACAACGTTGCTAAATATGCTTGGAGGACTCGATAAACCAACAACCGGAGAGATAGTCATTGGTGGAACCAAGGTTAGCGAGCTGAAAGGTTCAAAGCTGATTGATTTTCGACTTCACAATATTGGCTTTGTCTTCCAATCGTATAACCTGATACCAGTACTTACCGCTAAAGAAAACGTTGAATTTATCATGCAGATGCAGGGAGTTTCTGCTAAAGAAAGATTCCAGAGAGCAAAAGAATTGTTGGAATCTGTTGGATTGGGTGATAGATTAGATAGTCGGCCTACAAAGTTATCTGGAGGACAGCAACAGCGAGTTGCTGTGGCAAGAGCCTTGGCTTCTAAGCCAAAGTTCATTCTAGCCGATGAACCAACAGCAAACCTTGATACTGCTTCTACAGAAAATCTTCTTGAGATAATGGAGAAGCTTAACCACGAAGCGGGAATGACCTTTATCTTCTCAACCCACGATCAACGTGTAGTAAACAAAGCACATCGCGTGATTACATTAGAAGATGGAAAGGTAAAATGTGATGTTAAGATTAACCCTCATAAATAGAATTCAACCAACATGAATATTTGCTCTATTTTCTCGCAAAGTGCGCAAAGAAATTCGCAAAGAAGAAGAACTTTTACTAACCTTTGCGATTCTTCTCTTTGCGGTCTTAGCGTGAACTTTTTTATTAAAACCCTATTCGTAGTAATTTTATTAAATATACAATTTGCAGATTTTATCCTTGCCCAGGAGCCCTCAAAGTACGAGTTTAAGGGGTATATAAAGGATTTACAAAACGTTTTTATTCCCAAGCAGGATTCGTTAAGCTGGTTTTCTGATAATACTCTCGAAAATAGGCTTCAGCTAAAATATTATCCGTATAGCTGGCTTACAGCCGATGTTCAGGTTCGTAGTCGTTTTATGTATGGCGATTTTGTTGAGAAAATTCCTGGATATAAGGATTACATCGATCAACATATGGGGTATTTTAATATGTCGACTCTTTGGGGTAACAACAAATCGTTTCTCGCGTTGAGCGAGATTGACCGTTTAAATGTAATGATGAATTTTAGCAAATGGCAAATCACGTTGGGTCGACAGCGTGTGAACTGGGGAATTGATTTGATTTGGAATCCAAACGATATTTTCAACACCTATTCTTACTTCAACTTTGAGTATGCAGAACGTCCGGGAGCAGATGCTATCAGCGTAAAATATTTTACTGGAGCATTATCATTTGCCGAGGTTGTTTATCAGGTTGATGAAACCTACGACAAATCATCCTTTGCAGGGCTATACCGTTTCAATACCCATGCTTACGATATTCAATTCCTTGCTGGGAAAATGAAAACCGATTTGGTTGCAGGGCTTGGTTGGACTGGAAAACTCGGACAAGCAGCGTTTCGTGGCGAAACCAGCTATTTTAGGCCATACAACTCTTTCTCTGATTCAACAGGGGTTCTAGTTTCATCTGTCTCGATGGACTATTCATTTCCTAACACTCTTTATGTTCAAGGCGGATTCTTATACAACTCCAACGGAGCCACAAAGAACATAACAAACATAGATCTATTTAGTCAACAGGAAACAAGCCCCAAAACCTTGAGCAAAGGGAAGTACAACCTATTTGCGCAAGCAACTGGGCAATTAACACCGTTGGTTTCTCCCGGTTTGGCAGTGATGTTTAATCCATCGGATTATTCAACGTTTCTAAGTCCATCGGTTACCCTTTCGGTGGCAAACAACTTTGACTTTAGTTTAATAGGAATGTTATTTCTAGGTGACAAGAATACCGAGTACGAAAACATCGGACAGATGGTTTACCTAAAGTTTAAGTGGAATTTTTAGCGAATGGTATCCTTCTTAATAATTTGCTCTTGAACTTCCTGTTTTTGGTTTATCAGAATCTCTGACGATTTTAAAATTGCCGAGCAAAGTTCGGGCTTGAGGTTACAGATTAAGTTGAGCGATTCGGTTACATTCTGCTTAAGCTTTTCGAGCTTTATGTCCATGTTTTGAATAATTGAAATTTCCTTGGAGGAAAGGTCAATCTTGATAAAATCGTTCAAATTATTCAAATCACGATCAGCTTCGTTTAGCTTGCTTAGCAAATAATTAGAGTGCTCAGTTTGATTATCTGGTGTATAAACAGAATTAAAGTTAGTTCGAATTAGCTGTAATCGCTCAAACTGTATAAAAATCCATGGCTGTAAAACGCTTGTGAGGCTATCATGTAATATAAGAGCTTGCTGCCTGTTGTATTCATTCATTCTTGAATCAAAATCGCTAATTGCATCCAATCCTCTACTTCTGCATAAGCCGCAAGAAGTATTTCTAACCATCTCTTTTAGCTTAATCGTAGCATCTTTTGTTTTAACCTCTGCAATGGTTTCGTTTATCTTAGTAATTTCTATTTCAAATACATTTTGAAATAGTTGACCCTCAAGACGACTCAGGTGAGATTGAATTAGCTGTCCTTCCATCGATTGGTTCATTAAATCAGGCTTGAAAATATTTGAAAAGCGTAATGCTGATATGGTTGACTCCAATGATTGGTTTGTTGTGATATTTGGAGTTGTTTCGAGGCAAAGTAAAGTTTTAACAAGCCCCTTTAACTGTTGTAAATTATGATCGCCATCAAAGTAAAGCGAAGCATAACCAAGTATCGATTCATACTCCTTGCAAAAAATATTCTGATAGGTACTATTCCCCCTATACTTGTATTTAACCTCCTCGTAGGTTTTAAGCAGTTGTCGGTAGTACTGCATTAACCGAAAAAGGCTGTTACCAATAGCATCTGTATTGCCCGATTTATAGTTTAGTCCATAAACCTCAAGGTGATTTTTAAGATTTGCAAAAACGGTTAAAAAGTTGATGTAATCCTTTTCCTGTCGGTATGTTTCAGCGTTTATTAGCCCTGCTTTATAATCAGTTTCTATTTTAAGCTTACGCTTTTCGATGCTGGCAAAATTCACCTCATCACCAGTAACCTCCTCCATATTGTAAAGCGATTTGTAGTTAACAACTACAATCAACGGGTACTCATTATAGTCTATATACTGTTTTAGGAAGGGTTTGTTAATCGAAGTGTGGTTAATGGTATCGAGCAGATCGGTCAGAGGCTTGGTGTTCATCTCAACAACCTTGCTATTTGCTGTTGTAAGGGCATAAACCTTAATAGAATGTACCCTTGTATCAAAGTTTTTTTGTTCAAACAATCTGATGGTTGAGCTAAAATGATACTCCTTTTTACGAGTATTTGCATCGAGGAAATTTCCTAATTCCCCAATTACGCTAAAAAGTGCAGCGGTTGGATTTGTGATCTTGGAAATATTCTTAAGCTGAGTAGAAACTAGATTTAAAAATTGATCTTGATCGTTATTCGTAATCGCCTTAACCCGAATATCCGCATCGATAAAATCCTTTGTAGAGTAGAGCGGAAGGTTATCTATTATTCTGATATGGTCGATGTTATCGCTTACAAAGGTTTGGTACCTGTTATCCTTGTCGGTTGAAATTTGGAAGTTGTAAAGCGGATAGGTTAGCTCTTTATCGCTAAAAAACTTGACGTTGTTTAGGGTGGCTGTGATGAAAAGATATTCTAAGTGTTCCTCTTGTACACCTTTTTTTCGGAAAAGTCCACCTTTAGGTTTTGTTTTGGCAAAGTCGAGTTCATTGATTAGGTTGCTGAACTTTTCCCCGTTAAAAAGGTATATTTCGGTAGAAAGATATTGCCATTCTCCCGTGAAATTGTAATTCGATGTATCAGAAAATATGAGCTTGGGTTCAATGTCTCGCTGGGCGAATAAAAGATTTGAAAGGAAAACTAAGCAGAAGGTTATTTGAATTCCTTTATTCATAATTCTGTAAGGTTGGGACATTACATTGATTTATACTGCAAAACATCATTATATGAATGAACTATTTTGCATTTTCCAATAGAGCTATTCCAGAAAAACCGACTAACCTAGAATTAATACACTTTGGAGTAGCCCAAATTTGAAGAACTTGTCCATTCCCATTTTTTGGTTTTGCTTCAAGACGTATCGGTTCAGAACACTCTTTTCGCATTAGCCTATCTCGAAGGACGCTCATTAGGAAGATTTCTGTTTCGGGGAAGAAATTACGTAGCATAAGCCCTTTTGCAACATCCTCTTTGGTAATGTTAAAGTATTTGCAACCAGTTTGGTTGAGGAATTCAAGTCTTCCTGTAAGAGAAACCTCAAAAACAATATGAGGAAGAACATCGTTTAGCTCACGGAAATGTTGTTCATTTCTTACAAGCTGTGTATGTGCTTTTTCTCTTTCGTAGGAGAAAGATATTAGGTTTGCAATAGTTTTAAGTAATTCTACTTCGAGCTTATCCCACTCTTTGGGGTAGTTACATTCGTCAAAACCGATAAACCCGAAAAGGTTGTATTCTACTTGAAGTGGGAAAATCAAGCATGATTGAATGTTCTGGGAAATCATCATTTCTGCAAGGTCGGAGGGCATATCCTTTAAAAAGTCTTTAGAGAAGTATACCTCTTTTCCCTCAATCCACTCAAGAATCATATCGAGAGGGACATCCTGTAAATTCTCTTTTTGTGGTTCAACCTCTTCGTTAACCCATTCAAAGGTGTTTTTTGTTATTTTTTGATCGGGGCTATTCTCAAAGATATAAACCCTACTTACATTGGTAAAAAGCCCAAGTTTAACCAATACCTCGTTGATTTTTGTTTGAAAATCTTCGTTGGTATTTAGAATATAGGAAATTTCTGATAGAAGTTCGTTGAGTGCTAGGTTTTGTAGGAGTTCCTCACGGTGACGAATATGTTCCATCTCAACCTCTTTTTGGAATGTAATATCAGTAAGAGTTCCCGTGATCCTTAGGATTTTGCCAACAGCATTTCGCTGAACCTTATTTTTTGATTGTAACCAAATGTAATCACCGCTTTTCTTTTTTGCTCTTACAACTATTTCTAAAGACTCCCCTTCCCGTTTAAATTTTTCAACTTTTGTTTTTGCCATATCAAGATCATCGGGGTGAATCATTGTTTCCCATGTATTGATATCTGGTTCAATTTCCCATGGTCGATAACCAAAAAGCTGAAAAGCCATAGGGGAATAGTACTTTTCACCCGACTCAAGATCAACATCCCACATACCAACTCTCCCCGCGTTTAAAGCCAACTTTAACCGCTCATCGCTCTTTTCGAGTTTAATACGCGATGAATAGCTCTCGGTAATATCTTTAACAGTTGCAGCTAATTTGGTTCCTGTATTTGTTTCAACTGAAAATATGGTGTTTTGGATGATTTTTCGTTCACCATTATACAGTGTTAGTTGATTTTCAAATATTTTTCCCTCCCAAGGGTTATTCCCGGTATGAGCAATCTTATCGAAAATCTCCTTAAAATTTTTAAGGTACGAGATCAAATCATCGGATCCAAACGAAAGCAATCCTTGAACGTCCCAAATATATCGACCTAATGCTTGGCTTCGTTTTACTAAAGTTATTTTTTCCTGAGCTGGATTCCACTCCCTTATAATTCCATCTTGATCAATAATTACAAGGCCATCGTGTATGTTGTAAATTAATCCTTCAAGAGTTTTTCGGCTTTCATCCTTTTCAACCTCGATCCGCTTCTTCTCATCAATATTCATGTTCACCCCAACCATTCGAACGGGAACTCCAAGCTTGTCCCATTCAACAACCTTTCCAATGCACCACAACCAAACATACGAACCATTTTTAGAAAGTGAAAGGTACTCTTGCTGAAAGGTATTGAGCTGACCGGATTTTATTTTTTTTAATATAGCATCAAAGAAAGGCTGGAAATCAGGATGCATTAAATTGGTCCATCTTTGGTAGGTTGCTTTAAACTCATTGGGCTTATACCCCAATATTGTAAACGACTCTTCGCTTACATATGCTTCGTTTGTCTTAAAGTTGTATTCCCGAACACCCTGATTGGCCCCTTTAAGGGCCAAGCTTATCCTCGATACATCATCAGTAAAGTTCGGTAAAAAGGTCTCTTCAGATTTATTGGGACTTACAAGCATCATCAGCAGGGATGATTTCCCTTTCCAAATACATCTTTTAATCCGAGGGATGTACCATGTATCCGAACCACTTTTTGAGGCTACTTTGACAAGCAGTTGATCAACCGAGTATTTTCGGGTTGAAATTGCCATTGCCAAAAAGCTACGGAGAGGGGTTTGCTGGTTTGTAGTAAAAAGCTCATCAACAACTTTTGAAGAGAGCTCATTTGCAGGGAATCCAAAGTTTTTAATAGCTTTACGATTGGCATAAACAACCACATTATCAGTAATTATTACTAATAAATGTTCGCTATTATCGAGCAAGGACTTTAGTAAAAGATCAAGCAGCTTAGAGTTTTCCTTAATCAGGTTTGAAAACCGCTTAGCTCGTTCTACTTTTTTCTTGCCAGTGTTCATTCTAAAAATTGATAAAATAACAATCGCCTAATTTAGTAAAATGTTGAAGTTTTCGATAATTTTCTGAGGTTTTTTATAATTAACTGTTATTTTTGTTTTTTTACAAAGAACCTATCTGTTAATACTCGAAATATGTCAGAGAATGAAAGGTTAAAAGAGATCCGAAAATCATTAGATCTTACTCAACGAGAGTTTTCGGATGCACTTGATATTAAACAAGGTTCTTACTCCGATGTGGAACGAGGGAAGGCTGGTATTTCTGCAGTTCTTCTTAAAAACTTAATCCGCCGATTTAGGATTAACCCACTATGGCTTTGCGAGGGGGAAGGAGATATGTTCATAGAATCCCCTGAGGGTCTACAACAAGAAAATCAAAGAATGGCTATTGTTCAAAAAATAAAACATTCTTCCAAGGGGGCTGATTCTGAAAACTCAAATGAGGTGGTTGAGCTAATAAAACAGCTTGAGCAGCAGCAAGAAAATCTAGAAAATATTAGATCAATTATTGATTTTCTAAAATAAGTTATAGCACTACTTTTTAAATTCCTTTCTAAGTATACGGTTTACGCGAATCCCTTCGATGTAATCGATTAGTTTTCGTAGAAGATCAATCTGTAAAGTAATAAATAGGGTAATGGTAAACAACCATATTACCGCAAGATTAAACCAAAGGGTTTCTACATACTGACCATTAAACAATTTCATCGGAGCATAAAACTGGGCTCTCCCCCAAGGATGATCGGGTAGCATAAAAACGGGTTCGTGCTTTTTGATTATACGAGAATCAGTTTCAAGGTATTTGGTTATCTCGTTCGTATTAAGAACCCAGTCGGCGAGCGCTTTATTGTAGCATTTCTGTTTTAGTTTGTAAACGTTATCCGAACCAAGGGTTTCAACCAGTTTTGAGTATGTACTATCCTTCTTATGGTTGGCAACATCACTAATATCAAGATACTGATTTTTAATAAAATGCAGGTACCCATTGGTTTCTTCGGCAATCTGATCAGTGTAGTCTGTTGGATTTAACTTCTTGATATTGTCATATGGGGGAAGCTGCGCAGATTTATCCAAAATATTCAGCTCGTTTGAAATAATACTTAAATTGTTTATAAACTTTGGATCATTCCTTTTACCCTCATCATCCAACCGGCTACATTCTTCAAGTTTGTACTGTAATCTAGGGATTAAAAAAGCAGTTCGAAAATACGATTCGCTCAAAGTCATTTCATAGTCGAAAAAGTATTTTTCGAAAGCATTGTCTTCAAATTGCTCAACGGCAAGGGCTTCAAAAGCCCAACGCGATATCATTATATCTCCAACAACAGGAACGTATACCTTTTTTGTAATGCTTGGATGAAGGTTATCAAACTGAACTATCGTACCGCTCAACAGAAGTTGAGGTACCAGTATAAAAGGGATGCTAATATAGATTGATACAATAGAATTAAGCCCTGAGCTGATGTTTAGTCCAACCATATTTGAAAAGCAGGAAGTTGAGAATAGGATAAGCCAATAGGTAAGCGTTAACCCTTTTATTTCAAGAACATAATTCCCAATGAGAACGTACATCAGCATTTGAACAGCTGATAGGGCGAACAGGTAAAATACTTTTGCATTGAGGTAGCTGAACCGGCTAAGATTAAGAAATGATTCGCGTTCGAGAATCTTTTTATCGCTAATAATTTCCTCGGCGCTTACCGTCAATCCTATGAATAACGAAACTACTACGCTCATAAAAATGTAAGCGGGTAGATTCTTGTTATCAGCAAAGACATAAGTATTATTGGGGATGTACTTTGTGAAGTATGCAAGAATGAAAGCAAGTAACGGTGCTTCAATCATGTTAATGATAACATACTGCTTGTTACTTATTTTCGAAAGAAAATTTCTAATCGAAAAGATCTTGAACTGAACCTCAATATTTGGAATGTTAAAAAAGTTCTTAGGTAGAATATCCTTATGATCTTTTAATTTAAAGTTGCCCTGTAGGTGTTTGTTGTATAAACTATTCCACTCATCAGGGGTTTTTTGGCGGGTATTGGTAATCTTTCCGTTTTCGTCAACCACTTTTGCTTCGACAATCTCAAGAATTTGATCAGGATTAATGCTTCCGCACTGGAAGCAACCACTTTCCGAGGCATTAACCTGTGTGCTCATCGTTTTAAAGTAAACGATAGCATCGATTGGATTGCCTTGGTAGATGGGGAAACCACCCTTATCTAAAACCCAAAGCTTATCGAAAAGCTTAAATACTTTAGATGAGGGTTGATGAATATTGACAATTACTAATCTCCCGTTATTTGCCTGTTGTTTGAGCAATCGCATTACCATTAGCGAATCGCTTGATGAAAGACCGCTCGTTGGCTCATCTACAAATAGAATCGACGGCTCACGCATCAGTTCAAGCCCAAAGTTGAGGCGTTTTCGCTGACCACCACTTATCGTTTTATTTAAAGGTGATCCTACTCTTAAATCACGAATCTCCCAAAGATCTAAATCATCAAGTACTCGTTTTACTGTTTGTCGAACTTTAAACTCGGTAAAATTGCTAAAGCAAAGCTTAGCGTTATAGTAAAGGTTTTGGTATACCGTTAAATCCTCAAAAAGGAGATCATCCTGGGGTACGTACCCAATTATGCCCTCAACGGATCTTTTATCATCATTTATATCATAGCCATTGATTAGAACACGACCCGAACGAGGTTTTAGCTTGCCGGTAAGTAGGTTTAGTAGGGTCGACTTTCCAACACCGCTACCACCCATTATTCCGATAAGTTGTCCTGATTCTTCAGAAAAGCTAAAGTTTCGTATTCCATTTGTGCTATTCCGAAATGTATAGTCAATATTTTCAGCAGTAAATACAATTTTTTGCCGATTTTTTGATTTGAAAAGCCAACCGGTGAGGTCGCTAAAATAGATTGGGTTTACTTTTGGCCCTTTAATAATTGATCCAACTTCGATAATATAAGCTTTCCCTGGTATAATTAGTTTTCCATCGTGGTAAAGCTCGGCCTTCCCGTAGTAGCGCATTACAAAGCTTCCCGTAGATTGCATGTAGAGGAAGGTTAAACGACCATCGATACTTTCGTTATAGAGCTTATGTGAGTCCTCGAGCCACTCGGGCATATTCTCCTCAACCCATAGTCCTTCAAGAACATCTTCACGAATTTTTGGGTGACTTTCAATTATTAGGAGAAATGAAGGATCAATCTCCTCGCAGTCGTTATGGAAAATGAAGTACTCAATATTTTTTGCTTCAACTTCCTCAATATTGAAA
>Ga0116171_10005083_pt1 | contig 11634 bp, 9 predicted proteins | sample AD_JPNHW2_MetaG_FD_89798 | JGI IMG/M metagenome (GOLD analysis project Ga0116171, IMG submission 89798) | Active sludge microbial communities of municipal wastewater-treating anaerobic digesters from Japan - AD_JPNHW2_MetaG | ecosystem: Engineered > Bioreactor > Anaerobic > Digestate | place...
ATGGCCCTGCCGAAGAACTGGAAGGTGTTTTTCTTGTTCTTCAGGGTGGTTTCCAGTCCGGTTACATTGGCGGAATACCCATCATCGGGAGTCCAGAGGTTGGTATTGATCAGGGTCACATACGAGTTGTTCTTCAGGTTCTGGTCGACCACGAATACGTTGTAGTTGGTAAACGGCTGGGTCATCACCTTGCGTGTGGTTCCTGTAACCGTGTCCTGCAGCGTAGCCCGGGTATTCGTGGTCATGGCGTTGAACAGGCCGAAGGCCAGCCCTTTCGAGTTTCTGCCCGAGATCTTGGTCGCATTGATGATGCGGGTCTGGTCGGGATTTTTGATCACCTTTTCATTCTCCCGGGTATCGTAAGCATCGTAGTATTTCCGCGGCGTATTTCCCACGCGACGGGTGTAAAAGATCTCGCATTTGTTGAAGAGTTCGGTCGCCTCGGTGAAGAACTGCCGCTTTTCGTCGTAGCGGATCTCGAAGGGAGAGAGATTGAGCACCTTATCGTCCGACTGTACCTGTCCGAAGTCGGGGATCAGCATCATGTCGAGGGTATAACTCTCGGTCAAACCGTAACGCAAATCGAGCCCCCCGCGCAGGAAATAGGATAACTCTTTATTCTCGGGCAGTTTTTCCAGGTATCCTGAGATATACGGAGAGAACGAGAGTCGCACCGGTGGTCGGATCGACCGGATCCCGGTGAGGGTTCCGTAGTAACGAAAGATATCCTGTGACTGGTTATCGACCCACGACCAGGTGGAGTACTCATGGTACCGTTGAATGTTGCGCCACATGTTAATCCCCCACACCTGGTCTTCCGTTTTCGGAAAACGTAATGCCGACCAGGGGATCTTTGCCTCGACGGTCCAGGCGGTGTCGGTGATGGAGGTGGCGGTCTCCCAAACCGCATCCCAGGTGACATCCTGTCCCACGGCGGAGTATTTGCAGTCGTTCTGCAGGTTCGCCGGGCTGACTTTGAATTCATACATGTTCAGTCCGTCGTTGTACGGAAGGATATCGAAGGAGATGTAGTCGGTGTTCAGCGATTCGATCTGGTCTCGTTTGCCGAGTTCGCGGCAGACGCTGTCGGGATGCGGATCGTACAGTACGGCGAAGATGTAAAGGGCGGCATCGTCGTAAGCGAACCGGATCTCCGATGGCAGGGCCGGCAGGGTGCCGCTGTGGGGGGCATATTCGACAAAGTCACCGGCAGCCGGAGCGGTCCTCCACACCGCCTCGTTCATCAGGCCGTCGATCTTCGGGGCGGTTCCAGTCCTGACAGCCCGGATCGTTTTCCGGGTCAGTGCCATCGAATCGAGCCGCTGATCGGTATTCCCGGCCATAGAGAACGATGCACAGGAACAGGCTAAGAGGAAAAGGAAGAGGGGAAAAAGGGGGATCCGGAATTTCGGGAAAAGAGGCATAAGGCGGTTTATCGCCAACAAAAATAGATCAAGCACATCCCCGGAGGAAAATATTTAGATCAATCCCCCGGATTCTTCGGCCTTTCGTGTCCGAACCCCGGTAAACTAGTAAGGCAGGATCTTCTTTCCGCGTGATTCCTCGAGCAATTCCGCCATGGCGAGGTAGATGGCCGAGAAGCCGCAGACGATCCCTTCATACCCGGCAATGGTTCCGATCAAGGCAGATTCTGCCCAGTCGCGGATCGCCAGCAGGAAAAAGAGGATCCAGAGTGAAAGAAATACAAACTGAAGTACCCTGTTCTTCCCGAATGTTCCCATCCACATGAAGAAGGTGAAGATCCCCCACAAGAAGAGGTACCATCCCATGTATGCCTCCGGCGTAGCAATTCCTTTGGCTGCTCCCGTATCCGGGAAAAGCCACAGGGCCACGAGGGTCAGCCAGAACAACCCGTAGGAGGTGAAGGCGGTGACCCCGAAGGTGTTTCCCTTCCTGAACTCCAGGATGCCGGCGATCACCTGAGCGATCCCTCCGTAGAAGATTCCCATGGCCAGAACCATTCCGGTCACCGGAAAGAAACCGGCGTTGTGAATGTTCAGCAGCACGGTTGTCATCCCGAAGCCCATGAGGCCCAGCGGGGCCGGGTTGGCGAGTTTACATTCCATACCGATCGATGATCTCCTGTTTGGTCTTGCCCAGGATATCATACTTCTTGCCGACTTTCCGGAAAGCGTCGAGTGCCTTTTCAAGGTGGTGGATCTCATGCCCGGCCGAGATCTGCGTGCGGATGCGCGCCTGTCCCTGCGGCACCACCGGGAAGAAGAAGCCGATGGCGTAGATGCCTTCTGCATAAAGGTCGCGGGAAACATCCTGCGCCAGCTTGGCGTTGAACAGCATCACCGGTACGATCGGGGTGTCGCCGGCCTTGATGATCAGCCCGGCGTCGATCAACCCTTTGCGCCAGAATTCGGTGTTCTTTTCCAGTTTATCGCGACGGTCGGTGGAGGCTGAGAGGATCTCGAGCACCTTGATGACGCCGGCGACGACCGGGGGGGCAATGGTGTTGGAAAAGAGGTAGGGACGGGCTTTCTGGCGGCACATCTCGACGATTTCCTTCCGCCCGGAAACGCATCCGCCGGAAGCGCCACCCAATCCTTTGTCGAGTGTGGTGGTGATGATGTCGATCTTGCCAACCACCCCGTACTTCTCATGTGTTCCGCGGCCCGTCTTGCCGATGAATCCGCTGGAATGGGAATCATCCATGAAGAGCAGGGCGTCGTATTTTTCGCACAGTTCAACCATCTTGTCCAGTTTGGCCGTATCCCCGTCCATCGAGAACACTCCGTCGGTGATCACCATTTTCAGGCGCTTGTCGTTGTGCAGCTGCAGTTTTTCTTCCAGGTGCTCCATGTCGGAGTGCTTGAAGGTGTCGTGCATGGCGCTGCAGAGGCGGATGCCGTCGATGATGGAAGCATGGACGAGCCGGTCGGAGATCATCACGTCGTCCTTGGTGAGAACGGCTTCGAATACCCCGGCGTTGGCATCCATGCAGGAGGGGAACAGGATGGTATCTTCCGTCCCGAGGAATTCGGTCACCATCTGCTCCAGTTTCCGGTGGATGTCCTGGGTGCCGCAGATGAAGCGTACCGACGACATGCCGTATCCGTGGCTGTCAAGTCCGGCGTGGGCGGCTTTGACCACCTCCGGATGGCTCGACATCCCGAGGTAGTTGTTTGCGCAGATGTTGATCACCTTTTTCAGGGAAGAGCCGGTCGGAAATTCCACCTCGATGTCGGCCGCCTGGGCCGAATGGATAAAGCGTTCCTGTTTGAAGAGTCCGGCGTTTTTCAATCCCGTGAGGATCTCTTCGTACATCCCGCGGGTTTTATCGGTATATGCCATGGCTCCCTCCTATTCCTTTACAAATTCCCTGACCAGGACACAGATCTTGTTCACCGAGTCGAAGGCTTCCGGAGTTGCCTTATCGTCGGGGATGGAGATGCTGTACTTGTTTTCCAGGAATCTTTTCAGTGATACCATTGAAAAACTGTCGACGATGCCGCCCGAGATCAGCGGGGTGTCGTAGGTGACTTCTGTGTCGTCTTCCACGTATTCCTTGATCACATAAGCCTTGATGATTTCTTTCATTTCATCCATGGTGTGTTTCTCCTATTTTTAGGTTATTGGGTTTGTCGTGTTGTCGGGGCGTGCTGCAGCGCGCCCTTACCTCGCTGTTTCGCTATCTAATCATTTTCCAGAGTGGACGTATCGCCGATCTCTTCGCCCCACTCTTTGGCGTGGAGGATGCGGCGCATGATCTTGCCGCTCCGGGTCTTGGGCAGGGAGTCGATGAACTCGATCTCCTGCGGCATCGCCAGCGGCGAGAGTTTCTTCCTGACGAAGTTCATGATATCGAGATCGAGGTCTTTGCTGGCGACGAAACCCGGTTTCAGGGTCACGAAGGCTTTCACCACCTCCATGTTGACAAAGTCGGGCTTCGACACGACGGCTGATTCGGCGACCGCGGGATGTTCGAGCAGGGCCGACTCCACTTCGAAGGGGCTCACGAGGTGGCCACCGGTGTTGATCACATCGTCGTCGCGCCCCACGAACCAGAAGTAGCCTTCGTTGTCGATGCTGGAGCGATCGCCCGGTAGGTACCATCCGTTCTGGAATTTCTTCTTATAGGTCTCTTCGTTTTTCCAGTACATGCGCATCATCGAAGGCCAGCCGGGCTTGATGGCGATGAGGCCGATTTTTCCCGTTTCGTTGAACGGTTCGTAGGTTTCCGGGTGGATCACGGTGGCGGTGATGCCGGGGAAAGGCTTGCCCATCGATCCGGGTTTGATCTTCATCCCCGGATAATTCGAGATCATGATCGAGCCGGTCTCGGTTTGCCAGTACGTATCCAGGAAGGGTTTGCCAAACACCCGTTCGCTCCAGATCACGGCTTCGCTGTTGAGTGGTTCGCCCACCGAGGCGAGATGGCGAAGCGAGGAGAGGTCGTATTTTTTAATTACCTCCTCCCCTGCCTTCATCAGCGACCGGATGGCGGTGGGGGCCGAATACCACATGGTGATGCGGTTTTTCTCGATGAACTTGTACCAGTTGTCGGCCGAAAAGCCCGCGTCGAGCACGCACTGGGTCACTCCGTTGCTGAAGGCCCCGATGATACCGTATGACGTGCCGGTGACCCACCCCGGGTCGGCCGTGCACCAGTAGATATCGCTGTCCTGGAGGTCGAGCACCCATTTTGCCGTGAGATATTGCGAAATGAGGGAATAGTGCACGTGCTTCACCCCTTTGGGTTGCCCGGTGGTACCGGACGTGTAGTGAAGCACCGAGGGCGTCTCGGCATAGGTGGGATGGATCTCGAAGGCATCAATTTTTTCTGCCTGATCGAGGTCGAAAGCGACTTCCCTATCCAACAGGGGTTTTGCGGGATCGGCGTCGACAATGATGATATGTTTCAGGTAAGGCATCTTGTCGAGGATCTTCCTCACTTTGGGGGCATGTTTTTTCTGGGTGATGATGGCGGTGGTCTGCGCGTTGTCGAGACGGACGAACAGCGATTCATCACCGAAGGCCGAAAAGAGCGGCTGTGCGATGCCGCCCATCTTCAGGATCCCGAGGAAGCCGATATAGAGTTCGGGGATCTTGTCCATGAAGAGGCACACCCGCTCGCCGGGCTGCACGCCCAGTCCCCGGAGGAAGTGGCCGATGGTGTTGCTGCAGAGCCTGAGATCGTCGTAGGTGTAGCGTTTTTCAATGCCGGTCGAACCTTCCCAGATGAGGGCGGGTTTGGCGGCTTTACCCATCCGGCAGATCCGGTCGGAACAGTACCACCCGATGTTGATGATGTTACCGGACTGATAATCGAGCTCTTTCTCGGAAAGGCTCCAGTCAAATTGCTTAACTCTTTCTTCGTAGGATCCGATGTGTGACATGGTTCAAATGGTGAAATGGCTAACTAGTGAAAGGGTGAAAGGACGAAAGGGCAAGGCCGCGAGTGGAGGAGGGTCAGGGAGCGGGCAGGACATCGGGAGGATCGGTTTCACATTCGAGGATCACAATAGCGGTCGCCATCTCTTTTAAGTGCGATAAAGATACATGGATTTTTGAAACCGACAAGCGGTCCGTTAATTCTTTAGCAATGCCGGCAGGGCGGATATGAGGCTGCCCGAGTTCGTCATGGAACAGGTCGATATCGGCAAACCGGACGCCGAAACGCCAGCCGGTGCCGAGGGCTTTCATAAAGGCCTCTTTGGCGGCAAAGCGGGCGGCATAATGCTGGTACCTGTTCTTTTTCGATTCGCAGTAGGCGATCTCCCCTTCGGTGAAGAGTTTGTCGCGAAACCCGGTATCGCGCGACATCGCTTTTTCGATGCGCGCCACTTCGATGATGTCAATGCCGGTGCCGAGGATCATTCGGGGTGCAAGATAGGAGTTTTCCGGCATAAATGTTTCTTCATTAGTATCACCTTTTGCCTGCAACTCCGATAAAGCAGTACTCCGGTTGACTTACCCCGGCCTTCAGATCGGGTAAAGAACGGCAAACAATCCCTTGAATTACCCCGGCCTTCAGGCCGGGGGTGCAGAGAGCAAACAAAAACCGGGCTTCAGCCCAAAATAAATCAACATGGGATACATTAAAATCTGGGTCCACCTTGTCTGGACGACAAAAAACAGGAAGCCCCTGTTAAATGATTCAATCAGGGGCATCATTTTCGATCACATAAGAAAGAACGCGATGGAAAAAGGGATCTATCTCGATTTCATTAATGGTTACCGGGAACACGTCCACTGCTTGGTTTCCCTGGGACCGGGGCAAGATGTCGATAAGATCCTTATGCTCCTGAAAGGGGAATCCTCCCGATGGATCAATCAAAACAGCCTGGTATCCGGGCATTTCGGGTGGCAGGATGAATATTTTGCGGTATCCATCAGTGAATCATCTGTAAACCGGGTTCGGAATTATATCCGAAAACAGGAGGATCATCATAAACGGAGATCATTCGAGGAGGAGTATCAGCAGTTCCTGAAAAGGTATGACTTCGACCGGTTTGTTTCGGGCTATAGCCCCGGTTCAGCCGGCTTTTTCCCACCCCCGGCCTAAAGGCCGGGGTAATTCATGCCCTGCCCTTCGTTATTCGGATTACCCCCGGCCTTAAGGCCGGGGGAAGTCATACCATTCATCTTCTGCCAGTGATTGGAAATTCACCTTTTATCCCTATATTTGTCATATCCCATCTCCTTCTCCAATGAAACGATATCTTACGCTTCTGTGTTTGCTCTGTTCCGGTATCCTCTCCGCCCAGGATTACCAGCAGATCTGCCGGCCGGGTACCACCTTCTTCCGGGCGACCGACGGGTATTTCAAAGCGTTTCGGCGGGATTCGGTGGCCCCTGCCGGCAACAACGACACGCTATTTTTCTCCTATCCGGCCATCCGCGACTCCAGTCACTATGACTTTATTTGCCGGGATACGACCAATGGGGACGCGTTGGGGCGTAAGATCATTAAACGGCACGATGGCTGGTTCTGGTTCTTCAACTGTAAACAGGATACGATCCGAATCCATGCCCTGGCCTCTCCGGGCACTTCATGGAGATTCTGTTCCATATCCGACTGCACCTACCTGCAGGCTACCCTTACGTCCATCCAGGTGGATACGATCCAGGGTGTTCCTGATTCCGTTAAAGTTATTTCTCTCCAAACGAAAAATCAGGACAACCAGAATATCCCGGGAATATTCAATCAGAAGGTCTTCCGGCTGAGCAAGCATTTTGGACTATCCGATTTCTATGATCTTTATCTGGCCCCTTCCGATGCGGCAAGATTGCAACTGATCGGGCAAACGGTTCCAGCTTTCGGCCCGCATATCCTGGAGTGGGCCGAGGTTTACGATTTCGATGCCGGAGATGAATTCCACTATTTTGGTACCCACGTGTACAACACTTCAACTGTTGTCTGGAAGGTGATTAAAAAAATCCTCGATAAGACTTCTTACGGTGATAACGATTCTGTTCACTACCTGGTAGAGATATGTAAAAAAACCTGGTATCCTGCGCCGCCTCCCAACACAGAGACGATTTATGACACCCTGAATGAATCCTATAATTTCACTACCCTGGCGAACAATCCAACTATCGGACTGCTTCCAGATCAATTTTATTCTCCTTTTGGATCCGCCATGAGAGTCCGGTGTGCCTACAGTAATTTTAATGGGCGCCAGATCACCATGATTGACCATGGAGGGTATGAATACTACTTACCCGACAGTTGTTACAACGATCCCTTCGAACACGGCGGACCCGAATATACCTATGCCCCGGGCCTTGGTATCACGAAATATTCCTATGCATTCGTAGCCAGGGGATATGAAAGTCATACCGAACAACTGGTCTATTTTAAAAAAGGTCAGGAACTCTGGGGCAGCCCGGTTGCAGAAAGTTGCAGTACTTTGCTGTCGGTGGAAGAGCCGGAACGGGTCGGGCATGCCTTATCCGTCTTTCCCAACCCGGCCGCATCAGAAATCCGGATTAGCCTACCTCCGGATTTATCATCGGAGATAACAACGCCGGGGAAATACAGTCTCACCGATTTCAGTGGCCGGAAGGTCACCGGCGGAGCAGTCACAGGTAATTCCTTCGTCATCCAACGAAACCATCTGGCCGGTGGCATCTACCTGCTCATCGTGACCGACTCCGACGGCCGGATGGTGGGAAGGTCGAAAGTGGTGTTTGAATAGAACACTTCCCAACTTGGTTCAACAACCCATTCTCCCTATATTTGTCATATCCTATCTCCTTCTCCAATGAAACGATATCTTACCCTCCTGTTCGTGCTCTGTTCCGGTATCCTCTCCGCCCAGGATTACCAGCAGATCTGCCGCCCCGGGATCACCTTTTTCAAGGGTACCGACGGGTATTTCAAAGCGTTTAGGCGGGATTCGGTGGCCCCTGCCGGGAACAACGACACGCTATTCTTCTCCTATCCTGCCGTCCGCGACAGCACGGGATTCTCGGCGTTTGTGTGCCGCGATACGACGGCCGGAGATGCCCTGGGGATCAAGGTCCTGAAACAGCACGACGGCTGGTTCCGGTTCTTCAACCGTACCCACGACACCCTTTCCATCAACACCCAGGCAGCGGTGAACGACTCCTGGCGGTATTGCACGCTGGGAGGAGGTAACTATCTCCTGGCTACGGTCACCGCCATCCTCACCGACAGCGTGATCAATACCACCGACCTGGTCAAAGTAATCTCGCTGCAGGCGAAAAACAGTGCAGGCGGCAACATTTCGGGGATTTTCAATGGGAAATCGATCAAACTGAGTAAGCATTACGGGCTGACCCGGTTTTTCGACGTATACCGCACCCCGGCGGATACCGCGGAGCTGACCCTGGCCGCAAGCACCATTCCCCCCATGGGCCCGCAACCCTTCGGCTGGCAGGAAGTGTATGACTTCCAGGTCGGCGACGAATTCCATTATCATATTCTCGACACCTACGGATCCATTGGCATGGAATCCAAGGTGATCAAAACAGTGGTGTCAAAAACGGTTTACGGCAACAACGATTCCGTTCATTATTCGGTTGAGCGCTGCACGAAATCCTGGTACCCGATGCCCCCGCCCAATACCCAGACCTCGCACGATACGGTCACCCTGTCTTTCAATTTTCATGCCCTGGCGGAAGATCCGTCGGTCAGCCTGCTCCCGGATGAGTTTCTGCACGTTACCTTCTTTTCCACCAACGACGTACTCCCCCTGGCAGCCAGGAAGGGAGAGGTTTACAACAACCGGCTGGTGCAGCAGTTCAACTCCCAGGGTCTGTATTATAATGGAACGTGTTACAACGATCCTTTCGAAGTATATGGCCCGGAGTACTGGTATTCCTCCGGACTTGGCTGTACCTTGGTTTACCGGCTTGAGGCGGATATAAATGTTCATCAGTACCGGGAGGAACTCGTTTATTTCCGGAAAGGTACCGAAACCTGGGGCACCCCCGTGGCCGGCAATTGCGATGCGCTGCTCACCGGGACGAAGGAGATCAGCCCGGAACAGGGAATGGCTGTGTACCCAAACCCCGCCATTTCAGAAATCCGGGTCAGCATCCAACCGGCTGTAAAGCCGGGAAAATACACCCTCACCGACCTCAGCGGCCGGCAGGTTTCAGGGGGAAAGGTTGCGGGAAACTCCTTCGTTATTCAACGTAACCAGCTGGCCGGTGGTATCTACCTGCTCATCGTGACCGACGCCGATGGCCGGATGGTGAGTAGGTCGAAAGTGGTGTTCGAATGATTTTTCCCTGATCCCCGTATCACCTTTTTCCTAAATTCCGATTAAGCAGGTGTCATCCTGAATGTATGTTCAGGTCAAAACCGTTATTTATGAAACCTGAATCTCCATTTTCAACTGTACCTGAGGAGGTGATCATCAGCAAGATTTACCTGATCCGTGACCAAAAAATCATGCTGGATCGCGATCTTGCATTTTTATACGGTGTCAGCACAAAAGTCCTGAATCAGGCTGTGCGACGAAATATAAGGAGGTTCCCGGAAGATTTCATGTTTCAGATGAAACCCGGTGAATTCAATATTTGGAGGTCACAAATTGTGACCTCCAAATCAGAAAGAATGGGAATCCGACGCCCTCCCCACTGTTTCACCGAACAGGGAGTTGCCATGCTATCCAGTGTACTGAACAGCGAGCAGGCCATCGAAGCCAATATCCGGATAATCCGGATCTTCACCAGAATGCGCCAGATGCTGGTTACCCACAAAGATATTCTGTTGAAGCTGGAACAATTTGAAAAACAGATGGATCGCAACACTTCCGATATTCAACTGATCTTTCAGGCATTGAAGCAACTGCTGACCACGCAGGAAGAACCCCGTAAAAGGATCGGCTACCGTAGACCCTCCGAACAATGAGCGAAGCAGGATGGCAGATCGCAGGTTGAAAATCCTCAAATCTGCCTTATATTTGTCATAACCTATTCCTCCCCCATGAAACGATTCCTTACCCTTTTATGGTTTCTCTGCCCGGTTGCCCTGTTCGCCCAGGATTACCAGCAGATCTGCCGGCCCGGGATCACGTTTTTCGCCGGAACCGACCATTACCTTAAAGCCTTTCGCCGGGACTCCATCATCCCGGTTGGGAACAATGATACGATCTTCGTTTCCTATCCTGTCATTCATGACACCGCATCTGTCTATGATTGCCGCGATACAACAGCAGGCAGTGCCCTTGGAAAACGAATCCTCAAAGAACAAAACGGCTGGTTCCGGTTCTTTAACCGGCGTCACGATACCATTTCAATTCACGCAGCGGCACCGGTCGGAGGCACGTGGAAGTTTTGTTCATTACCGGCGGGTGAGTACATTCAAGCCACGGTTGCTGGAATCCTTCCCGACAGCGTACTGACCACCACCGATTCGGTGAAAGTTATCACCCTTCAAACAAAGAACAGTTCCGGTGGCAACATTGCAGGCATATTTAATCAGAAGACTATAAAACTCAGTAAAAGTCATGGCCTTACACAGGTATTCGACATGTATCAGACCCCCTTCGACACGCTAAACCTCATCCTGGTGGGAACCACCGATCCACCCATGGGGGAACAACTGTTTGACTGGGTTGATATTTATAACTACGACGTGGGGGATGAATTTCATTATTACGAAGATTCTGGGGGTATCTATCCATCTCCCGATTGGGAAACACTAATGATTAAAACAGTGCTCGAAAAAACCGTTTACGGAAATGATGATTCCGTTCACTTCGTATTTGACAGATGTCAGAGATTTAAACGCACTTGGTTATGGTATGATTCCGTGGTTGTTACCTATCAACACGACACAGTGACAGAAAAATACAATTTTTTCAGCTTATCAAATAACAATGCCATCAACTGGCTTCATGAGGAATTTCTTCCATCTTACTCTAGTTCATGGGGCGCGATACCATTGATTATCAGGCATACAGCCAAATATAACGAAAGGCAGGAATTGGAGCTCAGACCGAAATCGTTCAATTTTATTTTTAGTTCCCAATGCTATCAATTGACTGATTTTAGCCAACTACGCATTTACTCCTACTCACCCGGGCTCGGGTGTACCCATTATTATTATCTCGATCCTCAATGGTCTAATGAAGATATAGAACTCGTCTATTTCCGGAAAGGTACCGAAACCTGGGGCATCCC
>Ga0116171_10005086_pt1 | contig 11629 bp, 12 predicted proteins | sample AD_JPNHW2_MetaG_FD_89798 | JGI IMG/M metagenome (GOLD analysis project Ga0116171, IMG submission 89798) | Active sludge microbial communities of municipal wastewater-treating anaerobic digesters from Japan - AD_JPNHW2_MetaG | ecosystem: Engineered > Bioreactor > Anaerobic > Digestate | place...
ATTCTTTGTTTGTTGTTGAACCACTCGTTGCCGTTGAGTGCTTCGTTGCGCAGGAAATAGTAAGCACTGCCGTGCCATTCGTTCGTGCCGCCCTTGATCATGATGTTCATCTGACCGCCGGAGCGAGCGCCGTATTCGGCGTTGAAGTTAGCCACCAGCACCTTGACTTCGGAGATCGCGTCCACACTGGGCGCGATGTAGCCAAAGTCGCGGTTGCCGGAATCTTGCGATGCCGCGCCGTCGAGGACCAGCAGTTTCTGGCCTGACTGGCCGCCCATCAGCGTCGGGCTGCTGGTGCCCCACCCGCGGTCACTAGTCTGGTTGAGATCCTGGACACCGGGGAGCGTGGCCATCAGCATCATGAAGTTGCGGCCCTTGGTGACTGTATCCGTGATCTGCGTCGTGGTGATGGCCGTGCCGCGGTCGGAGCTGTCCGTGTTGACGCGGACAGCCGACGCCGTGACCTCAACCGAAGTGCTGACGTCGCCGACCTGCAAGACGATTTCGGGCAGAGCGACCCTTTCCACCGCGCCAACGGTGATGGCTTTCTGTTCGTAGGTCTTGAAGCCGGTCTGGGCGACCTTGAGAGTGTAAGTGGCCGGAGGCACGTTGGTGAACGTGAAGTTCCCGTTCGAGTCCGTGGTGAACTCACGCACCTGTTTCGTCAGGTCGTTTGTGATCTGGACTTTGGCGCCGACGATCACCGCTCCGGCGGGATCGGCCAACCGGCCTGTTATCTGGCCGGACATCATTTGCGCATTGGCGGCTGGCAGGAGTGCCAGCGCTATGCACGTAAGAGAAGCTATCATTCGAAAAGATTTCATGTGTTCCTTCCGTGAGTCATTGATCCCACCTGGTTCCAAGGGTGAGTTCGGCTCTCAGCAGCGGAGACCCACCGTTATGATACCTGCGTGAGACGCTATCATAAGATTGCTTTTCTTTCAAGCGATAAGATCAAGTGGACACATCAATCGATAGGCACCGGGCCTGGGCGGACCGGTACCGGCTTAGTATTTGACGAGTAAATATCCCCCGGCAGAGCCGGGGGCATTAGGTTGTGAGCCGCTCAAAGCGGCTATGCGGGGTCGCTGACGCGGCCCCGGTTAATGTGGGCCACCTCGACGGTGGCTAATCAGTATCCGAGCTTCAACTGGTCCAATCGCTCGTCCTCTCGCTGCTGGTTCTGGATGTAGGCGCGAATCGTCGCCTCATCGCGCCCAACTGTGGACACAAAATAACCACGTGCCCAGAAGCTCTGCCCGACGAAGTTTCGCTTCCGCTCTCCGTACACCCGCGCCAGATGGATCGCGCTCTTGCCCTTGCTGAACCCAATCACCTGCGACACTGCGTACTTTGGCGGAATCGAGATCATCATGTGCACGTGATCCTTCATCAGGCGCCCCTCTTCGATTCGGCTCTCCTTCTGTTCGACCAGTCTGCGGAACACTTCGCCAAGGTGCTTCCTCAACTCCGCATACAACGTCCTGCGCCGACACTTCGGGATGAACACCACATGGTATTTGCACTCCCATGCCGAATGGCTTAAACTTTCGTACTCGTCCATCACGGAAAATCTCCTTTCGTGTGCTTGGCGGCTCACGTATCGGAGTTTCTGCGATGGACTCCCTGAAATGTCAAACTGCTACTGCCTCCCCGGCAGAGCCGGGGGGCCTCTCATTTTGGGCTAGATTGCCAGAAACCGCTTCACGCTGAAACGAGGCACTGGGCCCGGGAAGGATGGTCGGAGGTCAACCTCCAGCCCCGTTCACTTTGCTGTCAACCGCCAGCGCCGCGCGCCGGCGGGCTTCAGCCCCTGCACCACGCTCGGAAACCCAAAATTGACGTGGCTGCGCATGGCTTCGTCGGCCTTCTGTACGTTGCTGGAGGCGAGCGCGTCCGCCAGATTCGCGTGGAAGCGCGGCGGCAGGGAGCGCTGCCGGGCGGCCACATCGAGCAGTGCGTTGTAGATTAAAACCTGCTCCCGCTCCAGCGCAACTTTAAGAAGATTGCAGCGACTTAGCTCAGCCACGCGTGAATGGAAAGCCATATGCTCGTTCTGAAACGCGAGGTGAGCTTCATTGTCTCCTGGCGAGTCCAGATAGCCGGCATAGAGCTTGTCCAACCGTTTGGCCTGCCGCCGGATCTCAGCCCGTTCGCTCTTGGTGGAATGTACCGCGAAGAGCCTCGCCGCCTGTGTCTCCAGCGCTTCACGCAACTGGTAGCGTTCCCGTATCTCTTCCACCGCCGGAACGCGGACACGTGTCCCTGCGCGAGGCCGGCTCTCGACCAACCCGTCGTGCTCCAAGCGTTGCAGCGCTTCGGACACCGGCAGGAAACTCATGCCAAGTTCCACGGCCAGCGCGCGTCGCGACAAGGCCGCTCCCAGCGGATAGCGGCCCTTTAGTATTCTTGACCGGATCTCGAGGTAGGCCTGATCGGCGAGTGTTTCTGCCGAGGCGCGTCCCCGTTGACGAGCCCTTTGTGAAGGCATATTAACGTCCCAGACTATATCAGGTCTTGATCGCCCGGCGCTAAGCATTCGCGGCCTTAGTACGCCGTCATTCGCGTGCAAGTACTAAGGTGGGCTTTCTAGTGGTGGAAATAGGAGGTACGCCCAATTCTGCCCGCCAGCCCCGGCGCGTTAAGATCCCAATTGAAAGCCTCCCCGCTGGAGCCAATGAGCAACATGATCACCAGACGCCCGCCCAAAGGGTTCTATTCCGAGATGGAGGTCGCCGCTACGATCGGCGTCAGCGTCGAGCAACTGCGGTCGCTGGTGCGAAGCCACATTGTCCAGGCAGAAGAGGATGCGGATAAGATTCCCAAGGCCTGGTATCAACCCTCCGACATCGTGCTGTTGCGAATGCTCGTATCCGGAATGGCCGGGGCATCCTCCCGCTGATCCCTCCTCTCCCGATCCGCCTCCTGAAGCAGGGCCCGCGCGTTTGTCGCGCAGCGCGCCGGCATCGTACAATCAGGCTTCCACGGCACATCATCCCGAAGGAGAAATCACAATGAAACTAGGATTCCTTGGTCTGGGGATCATGGGCTATCCCATGGCCCGCCACCTGCTTGAAGCCGGCCACGAGGTTGCACTGTGGTCGCACACCTCGGTCAAGGCGACGAAACTCGCCGTCGGTCATGCTGGAGCGACAGTCTGCCCGACGCCCGCTGAGGTTGCTGCCGGTGCCGAGATCGTTTTCCTATGCGTGGGCGACACCTCCATGTCCGAGCGGATTACCTTTGGCGAGGACGGGTTGATCGAGGGATTGGCGCCGGGAGCGATTGTCGCCGAGTGTTCCACTATCGCGCCGAGCTACGCCCGCAGCGCCGCCGCCCGTTTGGCCGAGAAGGGTGTCGGATTCGTCGATGCGCCGTGTACAGGCTCGAAGGCCGGCGCCGAGGGAGGCGCGCTCACCTTCATGGTAGGCGCTGACCCGGCAATCTATGAAAAAGTGAAACCGGCCCTAGAGGCGATGGGAAAACTGCTGTACTACTGCGGCGGCATCGGTATGGGGCTGCACGCCAAATTGTCTCAGAACCTGATTCTTTGCAATCTCTTGCAAGGATTTAACGAGGGCATGGTCCTGGCCGCCAAGGCCGGCGTCAACGCCAACCTCATGCTCGACATCCTCAACAACTCCGCCGCCAAGAGCGGATTGATCACCGTGAAGGGGCCAAATGTCCTCAAAAGGGACTTCAGCACCAATTTTTCAACGAGATGGATGCACAAGGATATCGGTCTGATGCTGGATTCGGCCACCGAACTGGGCGTTCCGATGCCTTTGACGGCAGTCACCCGGCAGATGTTTCAGGCCGCGATCACCGAAGGCCATGCGGATGAGGATATGATCTCTACTATCAAGGTGTTAGAGCGAATGGTGGGGATTGAGGTGAAGTCCTCTGAGTAGGAAAATACAAAATTTTGTAGAAACCTCTTGCAATCCCAGAAACAGTAGTGTAGTCTTAAATCAAGCCAGGGAGGCAACTCCCACCAAAGCGAGACTAACCTCAAAAGACCCCTGAAGCATAGGTCCTCCCTGGCGCCCTCTGGGTTTTTCATTCTTCCCCTAAAATCAGCTGCCATGAGCGACGTATGCGTCGTGTGTGTTTTGGCAGGATCCAAGCAACCCATCCACCCGCGCCCCGGCTTCGGTTGAGAGGCGCTCGGATGGTAAGATGGCGGACGGTTACTTCAGATGAAGGTTACGGTACTAGGCTCGACGGGGAGCATCGGCCAAAGCACGCTGGACGTGGTCCGGCTGAACAGCGAACGGTACCAGATCCACGCCCTGGTTGCGGGGCGAAACATCAAGACGCTGTGCTCCCAGATCGGCGAATTCCGACCAGCCGTGGCCGTGGTGGCCAACGGAGAAGACGTGCCGCGATTGCGCGCTTTGCTGAAGTCGGCAGCCATACCCGAGCCTGAACTGGCTTGGGGGCCGCAGGCCTACATCGACGTGGCCACCGCGCCGGAATCCGGCTTCCTGATGTCCGCTATCGTTGGTGTGGCGGGCCTGGAAGCAACGTTTAAAGCCATCCGCGCGGGCAAGCGCATCGGCTTGGCCAACAAGGAGACACTCGTCGCAGCCGGCAAATTGGTCATGGACGAGGTGAAGCGCCGCGGCGTCGAGTTGATCCCGGTCGATAGTGAACATAACGGCGCCCATCAATGCCTTCGAGCCGGCCGCCGCTCCGAAGCCACCAAGCTGATCCTGACCGCCTCGGGCGGGCCATTCCGTAGAGCTTCACTGGCCGAAATGGCCGATGTGACTCCCGAACAGGCTTTGAATCATCCAACCTGGAAGATGGGCCCGCGCATTACAGTGGATTCGGCGACCTTGATGAACAAGGGATTCGAGGTGATCGAGGCCTGCTGGCTGTTCGACTTTCCCGTCGAACAGGTGGAAGTGGTGGTTCACCCGCAGTCGACGGTACACGCTATGGTTGAATACAACGATGGCAGCGTGATCGCCCAGGTGTGCGCCACCGACATGCGGATGCCAATCCAATATGCACTGACCTGGCCCGAGCGGGCGCCCGCACCTGTGCCGCGATTGGAGTGGGCCGAACGCCGCACGTGGGAGTTCGAGCCTCCCAGCTTCGACAGATTCCCACTGCTGAAGCTCGCCTATCAGGCGCAGGCCGGCGGAGGCAGCCTGACGGCGACGCTGAATGCTGCCGATGAGATAGCAGTGGAACATTTTCTTGGCGGGCGGATTCCGTTTTTGGCCATTGCGGAAGTTGTCGAGGAAACCCTTTCGCGCGTCGGACGTCTGGAACCAAAGACAATCGGCGACGTACTTGAAATTGACAGACGCTCGCGCGAGGTCGCGGAGACGGTCGTATCCGGGCTTGGAATCCGCGTCGCGGCTCATTGATATAGATTAGGAATTCTAGAACGATGACACTCTTCGGCAACATCTGGTGGTTGCTCGTACTGCTCGGCGTGATGATCATCATCCACGAACTGGGGCACTACCTTGCGGCGCGGTTCTTTGATATCCGCGTGGACACCTTCAGTATCGGTTTCGGCCCACGCGCGTTCGGATATCGCCGCGGCGAGACCGATTTCCGGGTCTCCTGGGTCCCTTTCGGCGGCTATGTCCGTATGGCGGGCGAACATCCGGGCGACGATGAAGACCCGCGCGGCTTCCAGGCCAAGCCCAGATGGCAGCGTCTGATCGTTGTCTTTGCCGGACCGCTGATGAACATGGCCCTGGCGGTGGCCCTCTTGACCGGCTTGTACATGGTCGAGTATCCGAAGATCGCGAGCGCCGTGGATCGGCCCCGTATCGGATACGTCAAAGCCGATTCGCCGGCCGCGCGCGCCGGGCTGCGGGAAGGCGACACCATAATCTCGATGGGCAACAAGCAAACGCCCACATGGGAAGACGTGGTTCTGAAGGAATACGTCAGCGCCGGTGTGCCCCTGCCTGTCCTCTATGAGCGGAACGGCGAGGCCAGAAACGTGTTGGTGACGCCTCTGCTGGACGAGCGGGCCGGCGTCGGCCTGGCTGGTTGGTCGGCTTGGACGGATATCGAGATTGGCGGACTGCTGGCCGGCATGGACGCTGAGAAGAAGGGCCTGAGAAAGGGTGACAAGCTTCTCACTATCAACGGCAAGCCGATCCGCACCATCTACACAGTCCATGACGAGGTGAAGGCCTCGGGCGGCAAGCCTGTCCTCCTGCTGGCCGAGCGCGAAGGGCGCCAGTTGGAATTCTCGATCGAACCCAAGCAATCCGACGCAGATGGCCTGAAGCGCTGGATGCTCGGTGTCGAGCTTGCCCCGAAGATGGTCTATCTCCAACTCCCCTTCCCCGCTGCGGTATCCCAGTCGGTCCAGCACAACGTCAAAGGCGCTACGCTCATCTTTCAGTTCCTCCAGGCGATCCTGGAGCGCCGCTCTTCACCGAAATCCTTGGAGGGACCAATCCGGATCGCCCAGTTGTCTGGCGACGCCGCGCGCGAAGGGGCGACATCGTTCCTTAGCCTGATGGCGACAGTCAGCCTCAATCTCGCCGTTTTCAATCTGCTGCCCATCCCGATCCTCGATGGCGGTATGATCCTGCTGCTGTTGATTGAGATCTTCATCCGCCGCGACATGAGCCTTGCGCTCAAGGAGAACATCCTCAAGCTGGGTTTTGTCTTCTTGATGGTGATGGTGGTCTTCGTCCTCTATAACGACATCAGCAAACTGCTGCCCGGCTGAGATATATTGCCTTCGACACCTCAGTGAGGGAGGAAGGCAATGAGCGGCACGAACCAAACGAATCAATATCCGGCCCGCCGGGGATTCCTGAAAGCGTCAGGAGCGGCGGGCCTTCTCATTGTGAGGCCGGAGACGGCATTCGGGTCTCAGGCCAATTCGACCGTTGAAATCGGCTTGGTGGGTTGCGGCGGACGTGGCAACTGGATCGCGCCTTTCTTCCCCGAATTCACTGGCGCGCGCATCGTCGCACTCGCCGACGTCGTCAAATCCCATCTGGATTCGACCGTGGCGAAGTTCAAGGTCGATTCAAGCCGCGCTTATTACGGCCCCGACGCCTACAAGCAACTCGCCAACTCCAAAGTCGATGCCGTCGCCATCGAGACACCGCCCTACTTCCACCCGGAACAGGTCGCCGCCGCGCTCGACGCCGGCAAGCACGTCTATTGCGCCAAACCCGTGGCCGTTGACGTGCCCGGCTGCAAGTCGATGCTCGCCTCCGGCAAGAAGGCGGCCGCGAAAAACCTTTCCCTATGGGTCGACTTCCAAAGCCGTGCCATGCCGGTCTTCCAGGAACTCGTTCAGCGCATCCGCCGCGGCGACATCGGCGCGCCCGTCATGGCGCAGGTCTTCTACTACGCCGGCCGTCCGGCCAAGGACAAGGGCGCCCCGGGCATGGATCCCGGACAGCGCCGCGTCGCCAACTTCTACATGGACAAAGTGATGGGCGGCGACATCATTGTCGAGCAGAACATCCACGTCATCGACATGGCCAACTGGTATCTCAACGGCCATCCATCCAAAGCCGTCGGCACCGGAGGCCGCACCGACTGGGCCGGCACTGGCTATGAAGGCAGCGACGCCTGGGACCACTTCCTCGTCCACTTCGATTACCCGAACAACGTCCAGGCCGACTTCAGTTCCCACCAACTGACCCGCCACTTCTCCGACCTCTGTGTCCGCGTCTTTGGCCTCAATGGCGCCGCCGACACCCACTACGGCGGCATGGTCCGCATCACCGGCGACAAGGCCTGGCTCGGCGCCGAGAAGGACGACACCTTCCGCCAGGGCGCCATTAACAACGTCAAGACCTTCATCGCCGCCATCCGCGACAACAAGCCCGTCAACAACGTCGATGTCTCGGTTGAAAGCAACATGACGGCAATCCTTGGCCGCATGGCCGCCTACAACCACACCACGGTCACATGGGACCAGATGCTGGCATCGAACGAAAAATGGACCGCCGACCTGAAACTGCGGTGGTAACGAGGAGACCCTAATTCCATGAAGAAATCGGCCCTGTGCGTACTCGCTTCCGCCCTGGTTCTGACCGTCTGCGCCCAGCCGCCCGAGGACCGCAAAACGCGCGGCTGCTCGGACCCGCCCGGCTATTCCGACACGCCGCTGATTCCGGGTCAGACCTGGAAGGTACACGACATCTCGCGGCCCCATCCGCCGAAAGTCGCCGGCGTTGTCGTCACAACGCCGCCGCCGGCCGATGCCATCGTGCTGTTCAACGGAAAAGACCTTTCGCAATGGACAACCAGCCTTCGAGGTAAGCCGGCGCCGCCGCAATGGAAGGTGGCCAACGGCTACGTTGAAGTCGCAGGGCGCGGCGATCTGATCACCAAGATGCCCTTAGGCGATATGCAACTCCACCTCGAATGGATGGCGCCGTCGCCTGTCGAGGGCTGCGGCCAGTGGGCGTCGAACTCGGGCGTGATCCTAATGGGCCGTTACGAAATCCAGGTGATGGAGTCCTTCAACAATGTGACTTACGCCGACGGCCAGGCCTCGGCCATGTACGGCCAGTTCCCGCCCAGGGCGAATGCGTCGCTGCCGCCGGGCCAGTGGCAGAGCTACGACATCCTCTTCGAAGCGCCAAAGTGGGAGGGCTCGAAGATGGTGAAAGCGCCCACGGTCACGGTGATCCACAACGGCGTGATGGTCCACAACCATCAGGAATTCGTCGGCCAGATGGCCCACCGCATCCACAAACCGTTCCAGGTGCATGGCCCCGAAGCGCCCTTGACCTTGCAGAACCACGATGCCACAGCCCGTTACCGCAACATCTGGGTCCGAAGGACTGCCAACTAATGGATGATCCTCACCCTCCCGCTCCCCAGCTCAACGAGTCAAGACTACTCACACCGTTTGAGTCCACTCACATCCCTGAGCACTACAAGGAGTATTACCAGGCTAAGCGGAACAACCTTTTCGCTACGATTCAGGGATTCCCCTATCTGTGGGAAACCTGCATGCGGCTGGATGCTGTGTGGGAACGCGGCATACGGGATCTCAACATCCCAGGGCGACCCAATGAACTACTTCCGCTCCAACTATACCTTGCTGCTCATGCAAAGGTTCGGATTGTGATCGAGTTGGCGATGTCGTGTTGCCCGGGCGAAGCTCGATCAGTTCTCAGAGATGCCGTCGAATGCGCGGCGCATGCTCACCGAATGTGCGTCGCCCCCCACTTGCAGGTTGTTTGGATAAGCAAGGAGGAGGACGAAAAGGCGTTCAAGCAAGCGTTCGAGCACAACAAAAAAGAGGGGCTATTTCTGGGCCTGGAAGAACTATATCGCGCATGGGGCACCCTTTCTGAGACGGGATCGCACGCAACAGTAGCATCCCTGGCAGGCCGATCAAGCTACACTCCACAATCGGATGGAGGCGCGGAGTTTCTGCTGCACTACACTGGTGGCGTACTGAATACACTCATCCCGTCAATCTTTGAGATGCTCTTGACTTGCTCAACCATGGAGAACACCTTCTTCAGGGATTTCGAGGATAGGCTTTCCCTTGACCACATACTGGTCGCCCAGCGCCACGAGTTCAATACCTTCAAGGAGGCTGTCCGCAGGCAGGTGATCTCTGAGTTCAAAATCGATCCGCCAGAATGCCCACCAGATTGCCCAATTGTCTAGGGCCGAATCGATTGCTCGACAACTCCATAACCAATCATGACTGCCAGTGCTAAGATTGCCATATGCACCCGATGCAGCTCACCGCCGTCTTCAAGAAGGTGCCCGAAGGCTATATCGCCTTCGTCGAGGAGTTGCCTGGAGCCAACACCCAAGGTGAAACCCTGGAAGAAGCCCGCTCGAATCTGACTGAAGCCGTAACGCTCGTGCTGGAGGCCAACCGTCAACTGGCGGAGGAAGCTTTGGTTGGCGATGATGTCATCCGGGAGCGCATCATCATCCCTGCGGCATGAAGCGCGTCGACCTGATCCGCCATGTCGAGCGCCAGGGTTGCCAGTTTCTCCGTGAAGGCGACAACCACACTATCTACGTCAACCGGGCGCACCGTTGTTCATCCGCGATTCCCCGGCATCGGGAGGTGAATGAGTTCCTCGCGCGCAAGATCTGCGATGACCTCAGGATCCCCCGCCCGCGCAGTTTGTCATAGCCGCAGACTGGGATCGCCACCTAATCGCGCAAGGCCACGACGAGTTCCTCGAAGGTCATCCTGCCGGGGTGGTACAACTTCACCACGCCGCCTTCGTCGATCAACACCAGCGTCGGCGTCGTGCTCGATCCCCAGGCCTTGAAGTTCTCCTCCGACACCGGCACGGTCACTCCATCGATCCGCAAATAGTACTTCTCGAAGACGCCTTTGATGTAGGCGATCTCGTCGGCCAGTGGCGCCTCGTTTCCGCCTTCGACGTACCCGTAGGGCTGCGTCGGAGCAATGATGGCAAGCTTCGATTCCGGAACTTCCTTGCGAATTCTCGCCAGGATCGGAGCCTGCGCCTTGCAGTCCCCGCACCAATGCGCCCAGAAGAACAGAAGCACCTTTCGGCCCTTCAATGACGCGATTGCCGGCGGGGCAGCGCCCAAATATTCCTTCGTGATCAAAGCCGGCGCAGGCTTGCCAACCAGCGAGATCAGATGCAGGTTCTTCTGAATGCGAGTCCGGATCGAAGTGTCGTGCCAGCGCTTCAACTCCCGGGCCAGGAAAGCCACAGCCTCCGACCGCTGCCCACGCTCGTTCATCACCAAAGCCTGGACTTCAATCGACGCTCCCAGAGCCACTGGCAGCGAGTTGTCCGCATCCAGGGTACGCGTCTTCAGCAGGGTGAGCACCTGAGCCTGGGTCTTCGCCGCGTACGCCTCGGCTTCAGTGAGACGCTTCGCCGCCAGGTGGCCGCGAGCCATCCACGACATCGCCTCCAGATACCCGGAGTCCTTGGTGGTGTGCGCATCAAGCGCCTTCTGGGCCCTGCCGAAATCGCCCGCTGCGATGGACGACCGGACTTCCCTGACAATCGCCGGACGCTGGGCAGACACCTTGGGCGTCAGGGTGATGATCAAGACGAGAAGGAGTAGCCTGTACATGGTTCACCCTCTCTTTGATTCAGCAAGGGCCTATTCAGACCCCGAAGAACTTCCGCATCCACACGTTCGACGCCTCGAAATCCTCGCGCTCCCTCGTCTGCGCCTGGTCCTTCGGCACGGCCGTATACTCCTGCGGTTTGCCTGCCGCCGCCAGCGCCGCAAATCGGGCGAACGACCACGCCGGCACGTTCTCATACCCCTTCCAGAAATCCGCCTGCCGCCAGTTGAACGCACGCGGCCCGGTGACGATGATTTCGAGCGACATCGTCTTGCCGGGGCAGAGTTCGACAAACCGCCGCAGCAGATTCTCCATGCCCACATTGCCCTCGCCCATGCGCGTCCACCGGACCGCCGTACCCTGGTCGGTGGCCCAGAGATACGAGTCGCGGATGTGGGCAGTGAGGACATACGGCGCAAGTGTCTCGAGCGTCAGCAGCGGGTCTTCCAGCGTCCACAGCGGATTGCCGGTGTCGTAGCAGGAACCGACGAAATCGGGTCCGGCCGCTTCGATGAGTGTCTTCAACTCGCGGCCCTGCATGTCGCCGGAGTGGTTCTCGATCGCGATCTTCACCCCGGC
>Ga0116171_10005087_pt1 | contig 11626 bp, 3 predicted proteins | sample AD_JPNHW2_MetaG_FD_89798 | JGI IMG/M metagenome (GOLD analysis project Ga0116171, IMG submission 89798) | Active sludge microbial communities of municipal wastewater-treating anaerobic digesters from Japan - AD_JPNHW2_MetaG | ecosystem: Engineered > Bioreactor > Anaerobic > Digestate | place...
CACATAGAAGCGATGCACCGGTTATCACTTCCGGAGCAGGCCCGCATACCATGCCATCAACATAGTCAACGGTGATTTCATTAAAATATTCATCTGCAAACAACCGGGGTGTGGGCATGTCGGACCAGACAACAGCATGACATCCGCTGGTGGGGGCTTTATAAGTGAAATTCAATCTACATAATAAGCCATTGACAGAAACTTCCGGTATATCAGCCCAGGCAAAGGTGAGAGCATCTATACTGCCATTATAATTGTGTAAAATCCCGACTCCTGCTATTCCTGTCGGCCAATCCGTAATACTATTGAAATGTAAATAATTGGTATCATAACGGATCGTAAACTGAAAAGCAGTCAGGGAAGCTATAAAATCGCTCAGAGTAATATCAACTATGGCCGGAGCGCCCGGACAGGCATTCATAACCGAACCTATTGTTGCGGTAGGTGTATTGGGAGAGGTAACGATAATTGTACCTGTTGCGGTGACGGGTCCGCAACCGCCTGTTGTTGTGACAGTATAAGTATAGGTTCCGTATGCTGTTGGTGTTCCACTTATAGTAACCATATTTGATGCCCAATTACCGGTTACACCCGGAGGCAACCCGGTTACCGCAACACCTGTTGCTCCGGTAGTAATAAACGTTGTTGTAGTAATAGGTGTATTAATATTCACCACCTGTAAACCACCAGAAGAGGGATTTATCGTATTCGTTGGCAGAACAGTGATAGTCTGTGTTGCAGTATTAACACAACCACCAGAACTTACTGCATAAGTAACCAGAGAAGTACCAGCCGAAACTCCGGTTACCATGCCGGTACCTGCATTAAAAATAGCCACGCCCGGATTACTGCTTGACCAGAGTCCCCCTGTCGTGGTACTGGCCCAGGTTACTGTATTCCCTACGCATAATGGGTTTGTACCGGTAATAGTCTGTGGAATTGTATTAACAACAATAACCTGTCGAGTTGCTGTATTGAGACATCCTCCCAGGGTCGTTACAGAATAATTGATAACAGAAGAACCTAATGACACACCTGATATCAATCCCGATGTCGCGCCAATCGTTGCAACACCTGGATTAGAACTTGTCCATGCCCCCCCCGGGGTCGTTCCGTACCATGTGGCAGAAGAACTGATACACAAAGGATTGGTTCCTGTTATAGACTGCGAAACAGGGGATGTTATGGTTATTATCCTGGTTGCTGTATTAACACATACGCCATTGGTAGTCACCGTATAGGTAATCAGGGATGTTCCGGCAGCAATTCCGTTTACAACACCTGTTGAAGACCCAATTACCGCAACCCCAGGATTAGAACTCGACCAAATACCGCCTGTCGTTGTACTGCCCCATGTTGCTGATAAGCCCACACATAATGGATTAGTCCCTGTGATGTTTTGAGTTACAGGAGCATAAACTGTTATTGTTTTTGTGGCTGTGTTTACACACGCACCCGTGACCACCGTATACGTAATTATAGCTGTTCCTGTTGAAACTGCAGTAACTAAACCTGTTGAAGAATTTATAGTTGCCACGCCGGGTGATGAACTTGTCCATGTCCCCCCCGTAGTAGTAGATGACCATGAGGCCGAAGATCCGGCACACAAAGGAGTTACGCCGGTAATGGTCTGATTTACAGGAGAACTAACCGTAACAGTGACGGAGCCACAACCTGTTGAAGGACAGGATACTGTGCTTGATGTCAAATATGCTCTTACATAAAAGGTCGTTGACGAGGATACAGAAACAACAATAGAATTTCCAACAGCAACAAAAGTACCCCCGCATGACCCCGTATACCAATATTTTGTCCCTGTCCCGGTAGCTGACAAGGTCACATTTCCAGAAACACAAACGGAGGAAGGTGTCGCAGATGCCACCGGAACAGGGGGGGGGGTAACAGACCCCGATTCGGTAACAACCCATTGATAAACCAGGTCTCCGGGACAGCAATCCCATGGAGTACAGGAACATTGATTGTATTCACCGCATGTATGAACACAGCATGGGTCCGTCATATACCCGGAAGTACAACCGGAAGCGCCAGGAACATTATTACAACACCAGGTACTTGTACCTCCACATGGTGTTGTAAGATTTGTATAACCTTTGTAGCGTGTTTCAACCCAATAACAACAATTATCACCATAAAACATTTGTGTTACACCAGTAGAGGTAAATCCAGACGGTGGTGTTCCAACAGGTGAACAACCGGCTTTATTTTGGGGCAGAAAGGTATAGTCAGGCGTTTCGCCTGTTGCCAATGCGCTTAGCTGGTCATTACCAATGCTACCGCTGCATTTTGAGTTATGACTATCTTCAGACTTATTGGTACATATCATTTGCGAAATATATGTATAACCTGAAAAGGTAATCATTTTTACCCGGTACCATTTTGGATACTTGTTCAAATCTCTTTTACCGGCAACATCGTTATACATATACCTAATATTGCTATGTTCCGTTGATTTTAGAATCGTGTTATTATAATTCATTTCTTTTGGATAACTGAGCAAATGAATGTCCGGTAATTTTGAAAGAACAACTGCTGCACATTTAGTAAAGTTATATTTATCATTACCTGATTCAAGTATGACTTCCTTAATATTGCTTTCATCATAATTTTCCCAGACAATATGTACGATTGAATCCTCAAGAATAATATTATTGAAAAACACATGAACATTACTCGTGCTCTTGTCATCAGATAATGCTATATCTCCGGAATTTGCTAAATTTTGAGCAAAACTCATCTGCCATATCATCGGCAGAAATAATAAACAAAGGAGTAATTTTTTTAAATATAACCTACTCATATATTTTTATTTGTTTTTATATTCAGTGAATTGAAAATACTAACCCCGTATTAACACAAATATAATATTTTTTTTATCAAAATGTAATTAAAATATAATATTTATCATGATTTTTTTTAATTGATCAATTTTTCATGTATGTATGTTGGCAAAGAGGCTTTAACCGAGAAAAAAAATGAATCCTTCTTTGACTTTATTAATATGCGATTTAAATCACTGACCGAAAAATCGCCCTGGAATAATACCGATTACGCATTAATAAATAGAATTATATGTTATTGAATATCAGGCGGTAATAATTGATTTATCCTAATGCTGGGCAATAGAAGTATTTAATGCGTAAATTGGGATAAATTATTACCAGGTAAAGTTTTTCAACGCCAATGATAATGGTATCGGCCATAAAGAAAAAGACACAAGAATTTCATTTTTGCCGGCAAAAAACAACCAGTCTAATTAGTGTGCCATTTTCACCACAAGAATTCTTGTAAACTCATTACCGGTAAATACTATTCGGAATGTATACATACCTGAAGGCATTTCGGCTGTGTTAACGTTCAGTTTATGCCTCCCTCCTGTCTGAGGTTCATCCATAAATAATCTCACCTGCTCTCCTAATGCATTATAGACTGTTATACGTACATTCCCGTCGCCAGGAATGTTATATGATAGCATGGCTTCACCTTTAAAAGGATTCGGATAGGCTTCAAAATCAAAACCTGGCTCAATAGCATTATTTTGAATAAAAATCTTAGGCATGATCAAATAAGCATCCTCATTTTCCTCACCGTACTGATTGCCAATCACACCGGTTCCTGACAATGTAAAATCTATTTCACCCGGGTTCATAGCTGACAAGGGTTGAAATCCCAGCCTTATTAACTCATCATCAGCGCCAACATCAAAGGAATTTGTGGTTGCATATACCACTCGTATTATGCCGTCCTCATCCGTTACAAGTAAATCATTATCGTTATTAATGATTTCATCCATTGACGGATTTATTCTTGTGGAGTTGATTTTTTCATAGGTGCCAGGCATAGATACATTAACGAGCTTATATTTGTCGCTCTGATATTTTAATTCAAGGCCAAGGGCTGCAAGATCATTTACTTTTGTGCTTATATTTAATGGGATCTCAAAATATGAAGGATCTGTTGTTGTTATATATTCGCCGGAAACCATAATGATTTCCCGTGGCAGTGACTTGGTCAATCCCCATGTAACCGTAGAATCACGGTATTTTGAACTTGATGCATTAAAATCTCCATAGCAAATAGTTTTTAATGTAATATTGGTAATATCAGCATTTGCCATGGTTATAGCCGTATCAAGCGCTACCCAGTTGCCCCGTGGAAAATTCCTCGAAGTATTATATGGTGAACCTACCTTGGCTTTAATTCTTGATACATCAATGGCATTAATAGCCGAATTGTTATCAACATCAGCTGCGCATTTATATTTTTTAGAAAAATTCCTTGATGGATCAAGTGTTGTATCAGCACCAACCAGGTATTTCAACATGGCAATATCAATAGCAGTGACATCATTGCTCCATTGCATGGTATCAACGGTATACTTATCATATGATAACGTGTAGTTACCATCGGGAACATTGGTAAACTGAAATACTCCGGATGCATTGCTTGTGTCTTTGGCCACTATTGTTCCGGAAGGATAATTCTTTAAAACAACAATAACATTGTCGATGTTATAAATCACAGGATTATATGTAGGAGCATTAGGAACGGGATTACCGGGATTTGCCTTGCCGGCATATCGCGTCTTTCCGCTGATCAAATGCCCGGGAATACAATTATATAATGTTACGAGCCTCGATATTTGCGGTGACGGCAATCCACAACCATGAGCATACACCTGAATGCTCACAGTGCCATAGAATCCGTTTGTCCATGTCATCACGCCCGTAAGAGAATCAATACTTCCTGCTGCCGGATTATTAATTGACCAATGAAATCCGAAATTATTGGCTGCTGTTGTATGGTATGTAGTAACGTTATTTGTCGCTACACAAACCGGTTCAACTCCCGCCGAAACTGTTATTGGTGTCGGAGTGCTTACCTCCGGAATGATAACAACATTAAATGTTGATGTTGTAGCTGTGCCACAGGGATTACTTGACACCACGCAATAGAATCCGGCATTCGTGGTCATCATACCCGGGGCATAAGTACTGTTGGTGGCTCCGTTTATAATTCCGGTTGTTGTTTTATACCATTGATAAGTATATAAACCTGTACCGCCACCAGCTGTAGCAGTAAATGTGCCCGGATTATTTTTATCGCAAATAGGTGATGTCCCACCACTGAGTGTAGCGCTCAGAGGCTGATAGACCGTAATATTGGTAGTTTTTGATGTTTTTGCGCCACATGAGCCTGTCACAATACAGTAATATGTTACACTTGATGAAAGATTTCCTGGATTGAATGTGCTGTTTGTAGCATTAGATATTAATGAGGAAGGAAAAACATACCATTGATATGAATAAGTACCATTACCACCTGTAGCATTGGCTGTCAGAGTCCCGGGACTTGTATTGTAACAGACAGGAGATGCTCCTCCATTGATAACAGCGCCCGTACTATCATTGACAGTAACCGTTTGAGTGGCAGTATTTATACATCCTCCCGTAGTAGATACCGTATATGTAATGAGCGATGTGCCTGTTGTAATGCCTGTTACCAGGCCGATTGACGAATTTACCCCGGCAACGGACGGAACCGAGCTTGACCAGGTTCCTCCCGAAGATGTTCCTGACCATGTTGCCGATGTGCCTTTACACAAGGGTGTAGTACCTGTTATTGTTTGTGCAACGGGAGCATAAACCGAGACAGACATGGTGGCTGTTGAAGCACACTGGCCGGCAGTGGGGGTAAACGTTAATACAGTTGTTCCGGCAGAAGATGTTGAAATATCAGTTGGATTCCATGTTCCGGAAAAACCATTATTTGACGAGGAAGGCAAAGGACCGGCAACATCCCCGACACAATAAGGGCCTAATGCGGTAAAAGACGGCACAACGGGTATTGTTACTAATAAATGAGCTGATGCGCTGGTATCGCTTCCGCAGGCATTTGTACCAATACACCTGTAATATCCGGTATCGCTTACGGCAACAGAAGGGATGTTGTAGGTGCTGTTCGTGGCGCTGCCGATACTTGAGCCATTCCGCTGCCACAGGTAAGAAGTAGCATCGGTTGCGGTTACCGAAAAAGTAACACTTTGCCCTGCACAAACAGTTTGTGTTACAGGATCGGTAGTAACAACAGGGGCATCACACGTACCGACGGTTTGCACTACAGTATAAGAACTTTGCTTACCGCAATAAACATCACCTGTATTGGTTTCTTCATGGTATGATTGTGCAAGTATTTTCCAGTAATAGGTAACGCCGGGCGTCAGTCCGGTAACCGTATAAGAAACTGCCGTTGAAGGATTTGTACAGCCTGCTATTGCTGATGTTGCATCAGTGCAGGCGGTGATCAGTTTTGCAAAAGCTGGATTAAAACCCGGGAGTGGCGTTCCGGTGGTAAAATTCGGGTCGGTAGAGCAAAACATATAATGACGGATATCCATTGTACTCGGGCCATGTGGCGTACTGGAAGTGGTCCAGTGTGCTGTAAACTGTGTTCCTGTATAATTAGAAGTCGACACAGCCAAAGGTAACGCGACATAACTCGGGCCGTGAACAATATGTACCCAGGGTGTTACACTGCCTGAATAAACTGCACCTCCGGTACTTACCTGGGCGCAACGGTAATAATAATCGTATGAATATGTTGACATACTACCTGAACCACCGGACGACGAAGTAAACCAGTTTGATCCGTCAGCAGATGTCTGCCATTTCCTGTAATATGTTGTACTTCCAACCGTTACAGACGCTGTGACATCAGTATAAATTGTTACGGCTGAACCATTACAAATATAAATGGTTGAATTGGAGCCATAATTCAATGTTCCTGACCAACTGGCACCTCCGATACTTGTTATTCCATAAGCCCAGACTTTTGATTCAGCAAACAATACTAATACAAAAATAAAGGACACTGAAAAAAGTGCTTTCATAAAAGGTTTAAATTTTCTCATAAATCATTATTTATCGGATTATTTTCCTATTTTTTAGGACAAATATAATCATTTATCGACCATTCAACAAATATCACTTTATTGAATATGATTTCCGCCATCATGCAATTTTATTATTTTGTAAAAAAATCATCCTGTTAAGATTTCTGAATGAATACAAATACCAGACACCTATCGTTATCCCTACTATTTACAACACATACAGCCATCTGATGCCGCCGCCGGTTGAATTCACCTTTTCTGCGCTCTTCAGGTTAAATAAAAAAGACTACTTTTGCTCTCTAAATTTTATTTACAGATGCAAAAAATTTATTTCTTTTTAATAATTTTTCTTTCAGCCATTTTTATCACATCGGCACAACAAGCTACAATTAAAGGAAAAATTGTAAATGATAAAACCAGGGAAACTATTCCCGGTGTAAACATAAAACTCGACTCAGTTACAGGTGTAGTTTCGGATATTGACGGGAACTATTCGATAACTGTAAAATCAGGCAAGGTTAAGATTATGTATTCGTATATTGGCTTTACAACTGAAGAAAGGACAATATATGTCAGTGCCGGCCAAACCATTACAATGAATGTGGCCATGTCAGAACAATCGCTGATCATTGACGGCATTGTGGTAAGTGCAGGAAAATTTGAACAAAAAATTTCCGATGTCACCGTGTCTATGGACATAATCAAGCCCAAAATGATTGAGAATCAAAACACCAATCTGGTTACTGAAATATTAAATAAAGTCCCGGGGGTTGACATCACAGCAGGGCAGCCCAGCATACGGGGCGGTAGCGGATACAGCTATGGCACCGGCAACCGCGTTCTGGTTATGGTTGATGACATGCCAATACTTTCAGGCGATGCAGGAGATGCCAAATGGAATTTCATTCCTATCGAAAACATTTCGCAGATTGAAGTATTGAAAGGCGCCTCCTCTGCCCTGTTTGGCTCTTCAGCGTTGAATGGCGTGATCAATGTCCGGACAGCTTTTCCTACAGATAAGCCAAAAACAAAAATACTTGTCAATTCGGGTATTTATATGAATCCTAAGCGAAAAGAGCTGATCTGGTGGGGTGACAGAAAGCCCTGGTATATGTTTATGGTTGATGAACAGCCCTGGTTTGCAGGCCTTGACCTGTTACACTCGCGTAAAATAAAAGATCTGGACATTGTGCTGGGCGCGAATGGTTTTACAAACCAGGATTACAAACAGTTTACCAACGAGATTCATGGTCGTGTAAATCTGAATCTGCGATACAGGCCCAAAAAAGTCGAAGGGTTGTCATTTGGTGTTAACACAAATTACATGTATGTGAAATGCTCCGAGTTCTTTTTCTGGCAAAATCCCGATTCCGGAGCATTAAGGCCTAATCCGAACACATTGAATCCTACGCAGGGGTATCGTGTAAATACCGACCCATTCATCATGTACTTTGATAAAAAAGGGAACCGGTTTAGCTTACGGTCAAGGTATTTCAGATCGGTAAACACCTTTAATGAAGGATCTGATAAGGATAATATTTCCGACCTCGCTTTTGCAGATTTTCAATATCATAAAAATGTTAAAAATAAAGTAAATATTACAGCCGGCCTCTCAGGTTCCTATAATCACAGCTCAGCAGAATTACTCGGAACACATTATGGAATTAATGTTTCACTATACGGACAGTTTGATGCAAAATTCTGGAATAAGGTAGCTGTTTCATTAGGACTCAGGTGTGAGTATTTTCAACTTGACAAGAATGATGCTGTTTCCACTTTTAACATTATTACGTCTAAGGACACCGTTGTTTTGCCTGTCAGGCCCGTACTCCGTGCCGGTATAAACTACCAGGTAACCAAATATACATTTATCAGGGCCTCATACGGACAAGGATACAGGTTTCCTTCCATAGCCGAGCGTTTTGTGCATACCAGCATGGGTGGAATGAATATTTTTCCAAATCCGGAGTTAAAACCCGAAACCGGCTGGAATGCTGAGTTAGGTATAAAACAAGGCTTTAAATTAGGCTCATGGAATGGATTTACAGATGTAGCCGGATTCTGGACAGAATATCATAATATGGTTGAGTTTATATTCGGGATTTATAAACCTGACACAGCCCTTTACCCCACACTCAATGACCTTGGTTTTAAGTCAATCAACGTGGGACACGCCCGTATCACGGGTGTGGATCTTTCTGTCGGCTGCGAAGGCAAAATATGGGAGTTCCCTGCTTCGGTTACCCTGGGCTACACCTATACAAATCCTGTTGACCTAAATTATGATCCTACCACAGACACCAGCGGTACGTCAAACAGCCGTATTTTAAAGTACCGGTACTATCATTCATTAAAGGCAGATTTTGAAATGTCATTCTACGGGTTGACATTTGGTGCAAATTTCCAATATACAAGCAATATGGTCAATATAGACAAAATATTTGGTGAGGAACTCATAAAAGGTTTGAGAAACACTGTTATTATGCCTGGCATTAATGAATACCGCGAAAAGCATGATAAAGGCTACACCGTTTTGGACTTGCGCCTTTCCTATGATATAACAGAAAAAATGAAAGTCGGGCTTATTGTTAAAAATGTCCTGAATAATGAATATATGGCACGGCCGGGCCTCATCGAAGCGCCACGCAATATGGCTGTTCAGTATTCTTTGATCCTGTAATACATTTTATACCGATTGGAAAAATAATATAGGAGTGCAAACTTCGCTTCACTCGTTTGCACTTCCGCCATGGCGGATATTTTAACCATCGGCATAACCAAATGAGAAATATCGATACGTCATATTGGACTAATTAATATTTCAATTTGGTATTACTTTTTGAAAGGTTGTTATAATATTTTTGTGAATTTTATCATTATCGCCAAGGTCCATTTCGCTTTCGGGGGCATATTGTCATCGCTGACAAATAAAAAGAATGCCTGAAAACTTTAGTATTCACATAATGATTGTTTGAGTTACAGCAATTACAACTATATTCATTTTGTTTAAAATTTGTATATTGCATATCCAAAAAGAAAATAATCCAGATGAAAAAAATAATCTTTTTGTTGTTATTTGCCATCGGGGCAATAATATTAACAAGCTGTAAAAAATGTATTTCCTGCACAGATTTAAACTCACAGTCCACAGCCCATTCATGCGGTTATCCCAGGGCAGTAAAAAACTTTGAAGCAGGGTTAAAAGAGACCGGGGAACTGTTTGGACAGGAATGGGTGTGTGTAGATGAAAAATAACCTGGCGCCATTTGCTTTATACCAGATTACGCTTTTGAGATTTTCTAATGCTTAGCATTATGAATCAATATGTCAAATTCGCAGATTATTAGATTTTTCAATTAGCAGTTTTGATGTATAAACGACTAAGAATAATGTAATCCCGACAAGTCGGGAAACATTTTCTAAGTCGGGATAAACCCAACTAAAGCAATAGTTCGCATACTACTATTGCTTAATTTGGGTTTATACCATTTTTATTTTTGATCAGCATTTTTACAGGGAGCGGCTTAGGATTGCAGGCATAGAAAAACAAAAAAGGCCGCTTCGTATTTGAAGCAGCCTTTCCTTGATATTCAGTGTTAGCTGATATTAATGGATCATCTTCAACACCAGGCATTCGGATTTCTCCTGGCCAACAAATTCCAGTCTGAACGTATACATCCCGGATTTTAAATTTTCACCAGAGTAATTCATCTTATATGCTCCGGCATTTTGATAATCATTTACCAATACACCGACCATATCGCCAACAGCATTAAATACCGTCAGCCTGACTGTTCCATTATAAGGCAATTCGTATGTTAATGCAATATTATTTTTAAAAGGATTAGGATAACCAGCAAATTCAAAATTCATATCAGAAGCATTGCCCTGTGCAAAGATTTTGGGCATAACCATGTAGGCATCTTCATTTTCCTCGCCGTATTTGTTACCGATCACACCTGTTCCGGACAATTCGAGAGCTACTAATCCCTGCTTCATAGCGGTATGTGAACGGAACCCGAGCCTGATAATCTCTTCGTTGGCATCCACATCAAAAGAATGGGTTGTTGCATAAACCACCCTGATCACACCGTCATCTGCCGTTACCAGTAGATCACTGTTTTCTTTAATTATTTCATCCAATGAAGGATTAATCTTCACAGGAGCCTCTTTATTTACAGCATTTGGCATATATGCATTGACAAGCTCATATTCATTGTCAGGATAACTTAATTCAAGCCCCAATGCAGAAAAGTCTTTCATTTTAGTGCTTATGCGCAGTGGTATTTCAAAATAGGCAGGATCAGAAATTGAAATATTTTCATCCGAAATTCCAATGATATTTTTACTAATTGATTTAACACCATTCCAGTTCACAAGGGAATCAAGGTATTTACTTCCTGAAGCATTATAATCGCCCCTGCATATTGTTTTCAGGTTAATATTTAAATCGGAACCCGATACGGTAACCATAGTATCAATTACCGGCCAGTTGCCTTTGGGGAAATTTTTACCGGCGCTATACGGTGCCCCGACCTTAGCTTTAATCCTGGCAACATCAATAGCATTATAAACAAGATTTCCGTCAACATTGGCGGCTTTTTTATGTATAGCCGAGAAATTCCTGGAAGGCTCTGTTGTAGTATCAATCCCAACTAAATATTTCACAAGTGCAACATCAATGGCATTCACATCATTTCCCAACTGCATGGTATC
>Ga0116171_10005088_pt1 | contig 11622 bp, 8 predicted proteins | sample AD_JPNHW2_MetaG_FD_89798 | JGI IMG/M metagenome (GOLD analysis project Ga0116171, IMG submission 89798) | Active sludge microbial communities of municipal wastewater-treating anaerobic digesters from Japan - AD_JPNHW2_MetaG | ecosystem: Engineered > Bioreactor > Anaerobic > Digestate | place...
AATTGACAGGCTGCTACTCTGTCCAGCCTACCCAGCGGCGAAGCTCGTGCATCTCTTTAACCTGTAGCTTATGCCTGCCTGTTTTATAATGCTTATTATGTTATAATAGCATACGATACTAAATCTACCAAAATAGCGAATGGCAGACGGGCAAAATACGTGGGTGCAAAGAGCATTTTGTCCCGGCTGCCTTATAAAATAAATTCATTATTAAAAAGAAAAAAAATGATAAGGGTATGGATTATGCCTGTTTACAATAGAATTGAATATCTAATATGTTGTCATTCGGTAAGTCTTTTATTGCAAACATTCTTATTAAGGAACGAGTTTCATGAGCCAATCTTTCTGACCACCCTTTTTTTTTTTCATTTTCGCCAAGGTCATTCCAAAAACAATTTTTATCATCCAAAAACCATCTTATTGAGAAATGCCAATAATTCCACTTCATCGGTGTATGGCAAATTTTACATGTTGCAGTCAATTTATCATTGTTATGATTATATTCTGCTTTAATATCCTTAATATTAAAAATATTAATAAACCAATAACCCCTGCTGTCATCAATGACAAAATGTTCATTAAATATTGGAGTATCAACAAAACAATCAGGTGGACAATATTGGCTGAAAACTTCATGTCCAATATCAGTTAATTTTAAAAAAACATAATCGATAATAAAAACCCCAAGAAGTGAGGTGGACAAATCATTCATGTTAGATTTTGGATGGCAAATTGCCTTATCAAGTATCATTTCTAAATCATCATCCCAGATATTTTTATCTATTGTATGACGAATTAAATTACAGTTAGACAAATCACATTCAATAATTTTATAATTATTGTTGGGAAGTATAACACCTGGGTAATCCATTTATCGAAGTAGGTCAAAAGAAATATAGGGGTGATGTGGAAAAAAATCTTTATAAAGTGAATTTATCGCTGATATGAAATCACCCGCATAACTGGGCCGTTTTGTAGACTTATAATAAGAACTATATATCACTTCATCAGCATGTGAATCTTCAATAAAAAGTTCAAAAAAGAATGTAAAGTCATTTTTTTTAAAAGCAAATTCAATACTATCATTGTATGTTAATTCAACAGATATTTTATCTGGATTAAGTTCTAATAAATAGGAACAAGCTTGTGAAAAGACTTTGTTAATTCTTGGCTGATTATTGTAATAATGCGAAAGTTGCGAAAATTGTTCATTTAAACTTGTCAGAAGATTGATAAATTTATTATTTGATTCAATTACTGACAAATCAGAACCTGTTACATCCATATATCCAATAATAGTATTTCTTTCAAGCCAACCACTGTGAGGATAAATTGAAGGGTTATCTTCTTCCAAATAACGGATAATGACCGTATCAGGTTCAGGGGGTACATATGCTGTTGCCATTAATAAACAGGATTTAAAGTGTTAAGAAATTCATCATTGAGTAGTTTGAAAAATATTTCTTTTTCAGAAGAATGTACAGTGTCAATATTCGATATAAGAGATTGAAAATCTTGAGCGGGAAATTTAATATCAGATTTTATAACATCAATATCGATTAATGTTAGTTGCTGAGTATCTGGTAGATTGTTTGAAGAATTATTTTTTAAGACAGGCAATTTATTATGAAGATTTAGTACTATTTTATTCCCTTTATATTCGAACTCAGATTTAAATGAATAGGTTTTTGATTGAATTTCAGGCATACCAAAAGAAAAAGAAAATTTAATACATGATTGCAAATCTATATTAGGATATTCGCTGATGTATCTGAGTCCTATTCTTACAAATGATTCTATTCCATTAGTTGTCAATAATTGTTTTAAAACTTTTTCAATTTCTGGCAAATAATTCGACCATAAAATGTATGACTTAATACAATTAAATACAATAGAATTAGGCTGTAATTGAATTTTTATTTTATCATTATAAAATAAAAACTGAGAACTACTTAAATGGATACCAATTTGGTCAGGTTCAGATTGATTTTTTGAGGTGGGATTGAGCTTATTTATGTAATTATAAGTATCGTCTAATGCATTAAAAAAAAGACCGACTAAAATTTCAAAGGGTATTTTAGAGGTATATCTAACTTCAACAATTGCATTTGTTATTCTGTCTGGATATATTTTTTGAGGAATCTTCATTTAATTTTTGTAAATAAATTATACACTAAAATGCACAATTATAACTAAAATATTAAAACAAAAGTATAAAATTATTAAAATAATAATAATAATAGAAAAAAAAGACATATTTAGCACTTAAATGCTTTTTCTAATTTGTGTTTTACAAAAACAGAAAGCTAAATTATAATTTAATGGTTATAGAATGCAAGTTTGGCAGTATTTATATTAAATGACTTACTTTAATTTTTTTGAATTTTTTTCCCATTTTTAAAGCGATGGCTGTGGGGTTTTTGATAATGAGTTCACCTAGTTGAAGCCCAGAAATTGCCTGTTTTATTTCATGAAATTCGTTGCCGGATACGCCAAATAAATCTTTGATTACACTGTCGTTTATTGATTGTTGTTTCATTATCAAAGGATATTGAGCGTTGGCATAGAAATCAAAATAATCACTTTTGTAACTATCCATGTTTTGAGTGGCAAGTATAATACTTAATCCTTTATTTCTGCCGATCGCAATCAAATCCCGAAGGGGTTTGTTGTCGAAGCCCAGCATATAATGCGCTTCATCAATTATAGTGAAATGACGTATCTCCACACAATCTTCGTCAACAGCCTGCTTGGGTAGATGCTCATAGATTGAATTAAGTTTGGAAACAATAAAATATACAATTGCTTTTGCAATAGGACCATCTTTGGGGAATGTGTCCATCTTAATAATGTAACTATCTTTTATTAAGTCGATGCGGTCTTCTGTTGAAAATAAATTGTTGCGGATTAATTGTTTCAAAACAGATTTTACACTGTCATCCTTTACTCTTTCCCTCTCAGGCTGCAAAGCCGTGTACTCAGTAAGGATTATTTGAAATGTTACCGGCCTGTTGTCTGTTCTTTTGTATGAATTGATGATAGCTTCAGATAAACGATTACTCATATTTGCACTTATCGTTGCACGGTCGATAGCACACAGAGCATTTGCCAGCTCTGTAGAATACAAATTGATTTCATTTTGCGCCTTACCTATAAAATCTTTAAAGGGTGTAAAGGGCAAGGGAGCAATGATAGGATCCAGTACTGCGCCACGATCTACCTCGAATAGTTCTAACCAAGAATTATTTGCAGGGTCGGAAAATTCACCCTTGTAGTCAAATAATAAAAAGTTGACCGGATAAGGGCTGTCTATTGTCAATGAACGAATTTCATTCAACAGCACTGCAATTAAGTTGGACTTTCCTGAGCCAGTTGTACCGGCAATTAATATCTGCGTATTGGGGATATTCCTACCGTTTAGATTTAATATGGCCGGAATATCATCTTCATAGGTGCCTATGTTCAGATTCAGCGCAGGGATAAGCCCTGAGCGGCCGGAAGTGAAATTACTGACTGTATTCAACAACCAATCTTCCAACACATTTTCTTTAATAAGAACTCTGCTACCGCGAATAATTTCGGCGTTAATGATTTTACTTTTAATCGAGGTATTTTCCCAATCAACATTTAACCCGTTATATCTCAGTTTAAGCAGAGCGGAATAAACATTACCAAGGTTGTGCAGGGTAAATAATGTTTCAAAAATACGGTTGCTTGTTTTTGAAAGCTGAATTTGTTCAATGGCCGTTAAATCACGTTGTTCTTTCACTGAAAGACCAGCCAAGAGGCAAATTCGCATGATTTTGTTTCCGCTTAACGAAATAGATTTTTGATCAGAGGAGTATTTATCTAAATTAATACGTTGCTCGATCTTTGAGCGCACCTCTTGAAGGACTTCCAAAAGCCCCTCCGATTGCCTAATATTCTGCAAATTTATCAATGACATAATTTATTCGTTTATTTCTTTACCAAAATATCCCGGAGCAACTTCTGTGAGCTGTTTTTCCCTATCTCTGAGAAGTGTAAATGTTTTAGCTATAAATGGTTCAATTTTTTCGAAATCCTTATCCGGCCTGATCTCACTGTCGGAACTTAACAAGATGGTTTGTTCTGATAATTCCGGGAAATAATTTTCCAACACTGTTGCACGGCTTTGTTCATCAAGGACGCCCATGACTGTATCTATCATCACCGGAGGGTCATAATCGCCAAATTCGTGAAGGGCTTTAAGCAACACCTGAACTACCACCTGTTTTGAAGCGGTATTCAATTGATTCAAGTAAACTTCATTACCCGCTTTGTGAAAAATTTTAAAGGTCAAGCTCAACAAATTCTCTGACAATTCAACCCTGTCAATGACATCTTTGTATGCTGCAAGATTAATATTCAAGTCCTGCTTCATTTTCAATTCTATCTGCTGTTTTTTAACCTTCAGCAATTCGTTTGCAACGTCTTCAAAGAATGGTTTGAGTTTAGCAAGTGTGTCGTATTTAGGATCGGGTTCCTGACTTGTCTGAATATCGAACTGGTGTAGTTTTTTATCAATTTTAACTATCTCTGCTGTGATCTCCGCAATTTGTATTTCGTATTTTTTTATGTTTGCCTCATTATCTTCGTAGGCCTTTAATAATGCATAATCCCTGCCTGAAATCTGAGCCCGCATTTGTTCAATCTGGGCGTCCAAAACCGGCACCTGATTTAAAGAAACCGTGAGTTCAGCTTTTTGCTGATTAATTGCAGGAAAGGTATTTGATGTTTTGGTTTGTAGTAAGCCTTCCAATGCTTTTACTTCTGAAAATTCAAGGAAATCGAATTGTTCTGCTTTATTTGAATTTTTAGAAACAGATACTACATAATCAACCAAATCATCCAAGGAAATGCCATTGAGCGCAATATTTTTATCTTTCAAATACTGTAAAATGGCACTGCTTATGGCTTCAATCTGTTCGGGCAGGACATTGGAATTTTCCTGTTGTTCTTTCTCTTTTTTCTCTTTTAAAATAAGTGCAACTTCTGACTTTATCGCTTCTATTAACTTAGGGATACATACATTTAATTCCACCTCTTTAACGAAATTATCCAGGTCGTCGCGAAATAAGGATTCCTTTTTTAGAATATTGTCAATTTGGGAGCGTGTCTGATCAATTTTGTTTTTAATCGTGGTTTCCTGATTAAGGCCATTTTTAAGGTTCTCATACAGTTCGCGACTTGCTACAGAATACTGCAAGGCATCCTGAAGCAAAACATCCACCTGCCGTTTACTTTCTTCTTTCTCCCTTTTCTGACCAAGGAGCTGGAGGTATTCCTGTTTGTCTTTTTCGACCTGTAAACGCTGTGCTGTGTATTGCTGAAAAATGTTTTCGGAGGTTTTGGACATTTGCAGGTATTTATTAAACCCCATGACATTTTCGATGTTCTCCTTAATTACCCTGTTCAACTGGTCTTCTTTCAGCAAGGTACCGGCCTCCATTGCGTCGAACAAAAAATAACGGCTTAATTCCTGAGGTAAATTCGCTTTTATAATCTTATTGACTTGAGTTTCCATTTCAACCCTTTGCGCTGCGGGTGTTGCTGTGCCATAGGAAAAAATGGTGCCGTTCATATTTAATTTAACTCCCTCAACCGGATTGCCCGAAGGATTGAGCATATATGTACGGGTTAGCACATACTGTTGTTCTTCATTCAGTACTTTACCTGTAAAATGTAATTCCAGAATTATTTTTTCTTCTTCCTTGCCAAGGGCACCCGCATTGAGCAATTCTCTGAAATGTTTTGCTGTTGAAATATGCAAGCCATACAAGGCCCCATAAATAGCTTCAAAGAATGTAGTTTTACCACCACCATTGACGCCACCAATCAGGATAATAGGTCTTTCCTGATCGACAGAAATATCCAAATCCAAATTCAGATATGTTTTAAAATTCTTGGCTTTTATTCTTTTAATGAGCATGATTTACTTGATTTTTTGAATTGCTTTTTCAATTATTTTTTCCACGCTTTTATCATCAATATCCTGATTACGGATTTTCTTTTCATGAAATTCTTTCAATAAATCTTCTTTTACCCAATCAAAATCCAACTGATGTTTTGTACAAAGCGCTTCGATAAGGCCCATGTCTTCTTTGCGAATGCCATAGTGTAAGAATGTTGTGTCTAATCCTTTTTTAGCCATATTATTAATTTTTATCCAAATTCTGGGGATCAAAGAAATCCCATCCGGTTGTATCTTTTGTGTTCTCGATTTTATTGCGACAATATTTCCAAACAAAAATGTTATTAATTTCCTGCCCGATTATCACACCTCCAATAGTTCTATTACCCAATTTGTTTCTATCTGCAATATAGTCAACAAGCGCATTGTGTTTTAAAGGTGCGTTGGCAGGATCGCTTCCGTGAGATTTTGTATCGAAAAGACATGTGATACCGCTTTTAGTGAGCAGAATAAAATCAACGTAAAATAAACTCTCTGTACCCAAATGGTTGGTATAAGGAATAGCAAAATGCTCTTTTGCACTTTCGCCGTTTTTATACCACCATTCTAATGAATCCTTATTCTTCTCCAGAAATTCGACAAATCGTATTTCGGGTTTTGATGCTTTGATGTACTGAAAAAATGGTTCCAGGGCATGTGTTGGCTGCTGCTGCTCTTCGTAAAGTTCATTATAAATTCTTTCTTTTGGAACCTCCCAAGAATAATTTTCCACTTTTTTTACGGCTTTATTTGCCTTTTCTTCGAGCATTTTTTTATAAAGTTCAACAGCAGCAGCAATCAGCATAATAAAATGCTTCTGATTATCGAGGTAGAGAATAATTTTTATGGATTCAAATTCATTATAATTCAGGTATTCTTCGAAAAAGATTTTTAGCGCCATTTCGAGCACCGGAGCTGAATCAACTACAGCAAAAGAACCCACATTACTCCGGCAAAATTGCCTGAAAAGGTGATTTAACTCTTCCTGAGTTTTTGCAAAACGAGCCGTTTGATCAACCAATTTTGTTTCTAACTCACCGGTAAGATCAACATTTTCGGGAATGATAATCTCAATGGACTCAATATCGAGAAATATAAAGTGCTCATGCAGGCATTTGCGGTTGCGTTCAAATATACTTTCATTCGTGAGATCGCGGCTGACACCCCACATTTTTTCTGCAGTTTCGTATAAAGCCAGACGAAATGAAGATCCCAGACGGTTACGGGAAAGACGCGTATTGATATAACTTGACTGCAAGATGACGGGGACAAGATTTTCTTTGCGAAAAGCCCTGTTCATGGTAATATAATTCATATCGTCCTTAACAATCTCTATTCTATCTTTACTAAGGTTGGTATAGACATAACCCTGATTGAGCAGAGCATCGGGGTAATGTTTTTGTTGAGGCATACGCAAAATACGGCCAACAGTCTGAATTGTAAAAACAGTGCTTTGCAGTTCGCGGAAAATAAGTAAAACAGCGGCACGAGGGCAATCCCAACCCAGTGCTATTGCCTGCTTAAAAAGCAAAACATCCACCATATTATCAGGTTTTTCAATACCTTCGAGATTATCTTTTCTGCCGGATAACCATATTGCCAACCTGTTATTTTTTACCGAAATATTGTGGACATATTCCAAGTATTGAATTACAGAATCAATGTACTTCTGATCATCAAGGGTATTTTCTTCGGATGTATCGTTGGGGAGTTGTATTAATAAAAGTGGATTAATTTTTATATTTAATTTGCCGTAGGCACTTAACAGCTCATTTCGTTTTTCCAACGCAATATCTGTAAGTACCTGGTCGAGCGTTTTGCCTCCCTCCTGTTCAAACGAATCAAGGGCAGGGTTCAATACAATGCCTTCTTTAATCATCTCTTCGTAAATCACATCGGACCTTTCGACTATGGTTTTGTAATCGCTGTTGGTTGTAGGTGTGGCAGAAACACGAATTTCGATCTTCGGATAAATCTTTTGCAATACTTCATTTGCACGTTTAGCCGTTTTAGGGTTTGCAAACATGTGCTCCTCATCAATAATCACGATGATTTCGGTATCGTCCATGCGTGCCTGATCCACATAGCTGTATAGCGTTTTGTTTTGTTCGTTATCACGAACCATCAGGTTTTTTTCTTTGTTTATGCTTTCCCAATTGACAAACAGTATCTCGTTGGGTTTTATACCGCCATTGGTAATGTCTTCGAAAAATACCGGTTTCAGTGACCGCATTTCGGAAAAATACCCTTTTATTGCATTATAACTCTGGATGTACAATTTATTTGGAGCAATCCATACGAAACAAGCTTTGCGTTTCTCTAACTCAAGTTTTTCGGGCATTTCTTCACATAATTTATTGAGAAATGCTGCCATCATAACTGTTTTGCCGGCACCGGTGGGAGCTTTAAAGATCAATGACTGCCTGAAGCCCGGCTTTTTGAGCAATTTGTAAGTGTTGAATAAAAGATTATCAATGGCTTCTTCCTGATATTTTTTTAATGTGAACATGATTTCATATTAATTGGTTTGAGAAAACAAATCTTCATTTGACAACAATTCGCTTTGAACATTTGAATCTTCAAGTTCCGGAATTATCTGGCGTTTCTTTTTTGGCAATACATTCTGATATGCCTTGTAAATAGCATCGGGCAATGCACAAAGAATTACATGCTCCAAAACTTCTTCAAAATCCTCGGTATAGGGATATTGACCATTGCTGAACACATATACTTTTATAGGATCAATTGGTTTGTTAAGATCAATAAACTTCTTTATTATCTGTATACTATCTTCAATTTTCATATCATCAAAAATGACACAAAAATATAGGCCACCTTCATTGGAAAAAAACTTTATCCAGTTTTGTATACCATTGATGACATTTTTCGTAATTTCATTGTAACAATCCTCTTTGATGCATAATAGTTCAGTTGCGCGTTTTGTAAGTTCTTTTTTATTCTTTATGCTAGAATTTCTTGAAACAAATTCATTTCTATAATATCGCAAATTATTATTCAACATACCCTGAACTAGTTGCCCTTTACTATCCTCATAACCTTGAATAACTCTTTTACATCTTTCATAAGTAACTTCTTCACAAATGTTGTTTTCATTATTTGTTGCTAAAATACATTGGCGCGATCCTCCATCTTCTTCGTTAAGCAAGAGAGTTGCATGAAGTGTAGTACCACTACCTGCAAATATGTCTAAAATAATAGCGTTTTTAGGGTGAATAGCAGCTTTAATGCATTCCTTTACTGCATATAGTGACTTTGGAAAAGGGAAATCAACACCCACAATATCTTTTATTAACTGAGTACCATAAGTTTTGGCATTATACTTACTATCCGTCCAAACAGTCTTATAATTAATATTTGTTTTTGTTCTGATTATTTCAAATATTTTTCTTTTTGCATTGTATTTCACGCTAAGCTCGTTTAAGATATCATCAACACTATTACGTGAGAATAACCATTTTCTTTCAACATTATCAGAATCAATAGGATAAACTTCGATACAACCATCTCCAATATCAATATTGGGTGATCCTGGTGAATTTTCTTTTGGAGTAACATCTCCAATTTTGATTATTTTATTGTCTTTAATTATGATAGGATAAAAGCAATTATAGCCTGTTTCACGTAAATAATTCTTAGTATTACCCTTCGCACCATTCATAAAACCTCTTATATCTGCTTGATCTATCGACCTACTCTCTAATGAAATAGCTCTTTCACCCTTTGGATAAACAAAATATGCAAATTCGTTATTATATGAAAAATTTTTCCCTTGAATACCACTTGGGTTATGAATAATAGTAACTAAAGTAATTTCATACTCTGAAAACAACTCTTGTAATAATAATCCTAGTGTTGCATGTTCATTTTCGTCGATTGTACAAATTAATACACCTCTTGAACTTAATAAACGCTTAGCTATAGTCAATCTTTTATTCATAAATGATAACCACTTGCTATGTTTGAATGAGTCTTCTTTTATGACATAATCATTATTATATTTCCAATCTGTAGATCCAGTATTATACGGTGGATCAAAATACATGACATCAACTTTTCCCTCATGTGTATAAGTTAAAACAGTAAGAGCATGAAGATTATCACATTCGATCAAAATATGGTTGGGATATTTAGCACTACTAGTTATGGCTTTATCCGATATTTCTTTTAATACTGGTAAGTTTTCACGAAGCAATTCTTCTACATCCTCTGGTTTGTCTTCCCAAACCAGGCCGTATTTTTTTTTAGTGTTTATGAGGTTTATGAGGTAGGCGCGTTCGTCCTGGGTTATGCCATCAAGAGATTTTATTTTTTTAATGAGGTCTAATTTATTCATGGCTGATATTAAAGGTGGTAAATATGGTACGACCAAAGATATATATAATTAGGTTTGTAAAATTTTATTTTTGAAAAAAATAGGGTAAGGAAGGTAAGAGGTATTGATTAAAAGTAAAAATAACGCTGCTGTATTATTAAAAAATAATGTTTAACAAGTAATTATTGTTGAATAAAAAATTTCATTGATTTTTCTCTTACCTACCTTACCCTAAAAAGAATTAAAATGGTACTGAATCTGAACTGTTGCGGCTTTTTGATTCAACTTCTTCATAGTTTAATTCATTTACAGCCCATAGTGCAATGCCGCTGCGTTTGGTACGGATAAAACCATGTTTTTTCAAGGCTTTGCCCATGCTTATTGAGGCACCTGTAGTTATGGTAATTTTTGCAAATACAGATATTTTGGAAAGTATCTGTGATGCAGTATATAGGTTTGTGGCATCCTCCAGAGGTACTGGGGCAAAATAGGTCAACAATAGTTCTTCCTCCACAGTACGAATTTGAAATTGCTCGTTACTGGTTGAAATAAGCGTTATTTCTTTTTTATCGAAGTAATACCTAAAACCTTGCCTGTAGAGGACTAAGGCCTGAGCATACACAAAAGAAAGATCGATTTTATGCGTATAATCAATATCAGAAACCTCGAAACAAAGGAAGCGGCGTGAACCCGTAGTGTCATTGAGAAATTGGGCGGTGTTTACCGATCCCATAAAAGTAGCACGACGGATGAGGTTTTCATTATTATGACCATACGCCTTGCGTAAACGGATATTTGACTTTGTAATTATCTCCTTGAGGGTGCCGATTTCCGTGCGGTTCATGTTTTCGAGTTCATCCATATTGATAAACCAACATTCTGACAAATGAATAAGTGTGTCTTTATTGTTGGGGTTGATGGTTCCGGAAAAGAGATGTGCCCGCAAAGAAACCGGACAAAGATTTTCCATCCACATAGTTTTACCAATGCCTTGCGGTCCCGAAAAAATGATGGACGTATGATTTACTGTTTTTTCCTCGAATAGGGATGCTACTGATGCGACTATCCATTTTTTGAAACAGTATGACCAAAGATCATCATTGGTGGTTTTTACCGTGGCTGCCAGTTGTGCGATATAATCAGTCTGTTCGTCCCAGGAGGGCAGGGCATTAAAATAATCCATGAATGGGTCGAACCTGGGGCTGAAATCTGAATAAATAATACTCCTAAGGTTAGTAATGTTGCATGGAATTTTGTTTTTCAGCAACTCCCGGTAAATTGAGTTTTCCATAAAATCAGTCATAGGTATGTATTTTTC
>Ga0116171_10005089_pt1 | contig 11619 bp, 11 predicted proteins | sample AD_JPNHW2_MetaG_FD_89798 | JGI IMG/M metagenome (GOLD analysis project Ga0116171, IMG submission 89798) | Active sludge microbial communities of municipal wastewater-treating anaerobic digesters from Japan - AD_JPNHW2_MetaG | ecosystem: Engineered > Bioreactor > Anaerobic > Digestate | place...
CTCCCGTTGTAGGCGAGCAACGCGACGCCGCTCGTGTTGCCATCGGACTTGACCCATCCCTCGATCCCGAAGTTGTTGGTCACGCTCGTGAGGACGGTCGACGCTCCGAAACGGTCGGGGCTACCGGCGAAGTGAACTGCGAGTGGGCTCGGCGAACTGACACTTCCGCCCGCGGTGTAGACCGGAGCGCCGAACCGCGGCAGGTTGAGCAGACCTCGAGAGTCGACGGTGGGGTCGTCCGCGACATTCCCCACCAGGGCGCCGGGGTCTGCCTCTCCGAGGTGATACTGCGCGACGACCGTGATCGTCGCCGTGGCGGTGTCGTGACCACGAGGAGCAGCAGGAAGGCGAGGGTGAAGCCGATGCAAGGGGAGCGGCGGGGGGTCATGGCGTTCCTCCTCCGGAGACCGCGGTCAGATCGGACGGCAAGCTAGCAGCGGCGGGGACGGCGTGGCGAGACAATCGTTGCCTGGTCGGGCGCTCTTGATACTCCTGGTCACGGGGTCGCTTCCGGGGGCGTGGCCTGTTCTGCCGAGACATGAGGCCTCGCGGAAGCAAGCGGATCAGGACGCGGCGCTGTTTCCTCGACCGGCGCGGTCGGCCGTGACGAGGGTGCAGAAGGTGCCGGACGCGGCTCCGATCGACTCCTGCGGCAGGGCCATCCGGAGACCGGTGGCGACAGTTGCGAGCGGCGTCACCGCAGGGCGAGCGTCTCGTGGTCGAGCACCAGGTGGTCGCGCGCGACCCGCTCGGTGAAGCGTGCGAGCTTGTCGTTGGCGAGGACCTGCGCCAGCTCGCCGGTCTCGAGGGCCGTCCGGAATCGCTCGCCGAGCCATGACGCGGGGAGGGTGCGGCGGCGGCGGAACGTCGTCCTGATGCCCTTGAGCCACCCGCCATAGCGGTCGCTTGCCTCGCATAGCCGGCGGGTGTCGACCCCCCGCTCGGCGTAAAGCTCCCGCATCTGGGAGAACAGCACCCAGAGCTCGTCGTGAAGCGCCAGGAGGCGACGGAGCAGCGGGTGTGGCACCTGCCGCGGGAGGCCGACGCGGTGGCGGATCGACCTGATCGCGCGCTCGAGCCGGGCCTGGTACGCAAATGCCGGGCTTCCCGAGGCGCGGTTCTCTCCGTACAGCCTGGCATAGAGGGTCACGAGGTCGGGGTAGTGGGCCGCGAGGAGGCGCTCGACACACTCCTTCTGACGGCCCGGGCGCAAGGTAAGGCCGCCCGGCATGACGAAAGCCGTCCCGAGGCCGGCCAGTGTCTCGATGAGTGCGCCGATCGACCTGGAGTCGTCGGTGACCCCCGGGAGGAACGGCATGGCGAGGGCGCCCGTCGCGATGCCGGCGGCGCTGCACGTCCGCAGGATCTCGAGCCGCTCTCCGACCGCCGAGGCACCCGGCTCGAAGACGCGACGGACCGCGTCGTCCAGGGTCGTGATGGAGACGAGCACGAGCACGCCGGCGCGCGCGTCGATCCGCGTCCACAGGTCGAGGTCCCGGAGAATGAGCGCCGACTTGGTGAGGACCACGACCGGCAGCGGCGCGACACCCCCCGCCATGGTGCGGTCCGGCATCTCGGCCACCAGCTCGACGATGCGCCGCGTCAACAGCTCCGAGCGTTCGCACGGCTGGTAGATGTCGGTCACGCCGGACCCCAGGGCCAGCGCCCCCCACTCCCGCAGCGTGGTCAGCTCCCGGGCGAGCACGTCGGGCAGCCACGGGCGCGTCACGATGTCGCGGGCGAAGTCACCTTCGACGTAGTACTTCTCGGCGCGTCCGTCACAGTACAGGCAGCCGTGCCCGCACCCGCGGTAGGGGGAGCACGCGTACAGCGCGTAGGTGAACGCATCGGGCAACGAGGCGCGCCGCAGCCCGTGCTGACGCGGTTGGCCGGCACCGCTCATCGGCGTCCATCGTAGCGCGGGCGCCGGCACGGTCGTGGTGGTCCTGGTCTGCCGCTCTCCACAGGCTTGGGAAGCTCCCAGACCATGGAAGGCCGGGCGCGAGGCTGCTGTCCGGCTCCGGCTGGGTGAGGGCGTTACGACTCGCCGCCCTCGTGGAGTACCAGGCGACGAATGGCACCGGAGATGCCCGTCACGGCTCCCTGACGCTGGCTTTCTGCACCGCCACGCAGGCTGTGTCGGGATCTCGTTCCAACAGCTTCACGAGCGCCGAGACGCTCTCCTCCCGCGCCGGTCCTTTCGCCTTGAGCGTCGTGAGCCAGCTTGCCTCGAGCTCCTGCAACCCGAGCCCGAACACGTCCTGGAACGGGCGATTTCTGTCCTGGGACTGCCGTTGGAGTTGCTTGATCCTGCTGACTCCATGGGTCTGGAGCAGGTAGGCGCCGAACGACCCGGCCTCGGCATAGGCTGTGTGCTGTCTGGCCTTGTCGAGAATCGACAGCCTTCCACCCCCGTTGTCCTTCATACCCCATGACTCGTGGTCCGGTCCCAGCTCGTTGAGCGGGATGTAGGAGCCCTTCTGGAGGAGAGCCAGGACCCAGTCGTCGCTGCTGACGCCGCACATGGGGAATGTGGCCGGATTGCCGACGTTCGCCTCCGAGAGAATACCCATGATGTTCCGGATCAGCTTGTCCTTCTGCGGAAACACGGCGCTCGTCAGTTTGTGGGCCATCATCTGGGGCGTTCCTTGGGTACCGAAGACCTGGACGACGCGTACGCGCTTGCCGCCTTCCTTGTCCCAATAGAAGACGCAGGAGTAGACGTCCCTCCGTGGCACGTCGAAGACCACCCGTATCTTGCCGAGCCGATCTGTCCCGGGATCGGCAGACCAGAACGACAGAATCCTCTCCATCATGGCTTGCGCCTGCTCGGCCAGGCGCTTCAACTGAGCATTCGGCAGCTTGCCGGTGGCATCGCTCACGACGAGGTCCCGGGTCTCGATGGTGGCGCCCGACGCCCGTGCGAGCCCTGCCGTGAGCAGACCCGTTGCGAAAAACACAAGCAGTATCAGTCGTTTGATCATCGGATCTTCCTTTCTCTAGCTCGTTTGTCACGCCCGGGCCGGGTTCCGAGGTCGAGATGGAGTGTCGGGCCCGCCATTCCTGGCTCTCATGGGGCTCCAAGAAGTGTCGAGCGTGACGGACCTGACGCCAGAGTCCTCACCGCTCGGTCGTGCGTCGTTCGGCGTGTCCTGAACGATTCTACCCCCGCGGCCCTGGTCCTTTCGGGTGCCATGCTTCCGGGTGCCCCAGGTCCGGCACTCCGGGTGCTCCCGCTGCGGAAGCTCTCCAGGGGCGATCAAACGCGCACAACTTCAATGAGTTACATTGACAGCGCGGAGCGTCCGCCCTAGTCTTGAGGACGAGAACCCACGATGCATCGATCAGTCACGACGGTTGACCGCTTCCTGGCTGGCACAGGGCCAGGTCGGTGCCGAACCGTCACTTCCTGCCGGTCGGGAACGGAACAGATGGGAGAGACGTCATGGCCGCAAGGGAAATCAAGCGTCCACCACCTGAGGCAGGCGCGCCTTGCCTCGCCGGGGAGGACGCCGGGGGACGTCGGGTGATGGAATGGAGGGAGTCATGAAGAACGGGAACGCGGGTCGGCTGTTCGCGGCGTTGTTGGGACTTGTGGTGCTCGCGCCGGCTGCGGTCGCAGGGGGCAAGCCGAAGGTCGAGCAGAAGGTCGTTCTGGTCAAGGGCAATCAGGAAGCGACCAACTCCGGGTACACGCTCGGTCCCCGGGATCGGGTGACGCTCAGCGTGGCAGGGAAGGTGTGCTTCTCCGCTGGGGCCGCCCCCTCCTGTGTCGGGCCCGGCGGCTGGGGTCGGGCGGACTACCCGCAATCCTGGCCGGACGACTGGAACTTCTGCGCAGATCCGGTGGAGACCGAGGCCCACGCCGCCCTCCTGGTTGACGTGGACGGCGAGCGCTGGCCCACGGGGGACCACACGACGTTCTCCGGAAAAGCGGGCCTCCTCTACTTCGTCGTCAACGACTGCAGCCTCACGGGGGAGTACAGCAACACGGGGCAGTACAGCGTCGTGGTCAAGGTCGAACGCGACGCCGTCCCACAGCCGTGAAGCTGAGCGCCGGCCACCGACCTGGCTTCGCGCTCATCCGACGTTCCTTGAGGCGGCCAGCGCCGAGGCCGCCGTCGTCCCTGGGGTTGTTGCGGCTGGGACGAAAGACCCCAGCGAGCATGGGGCAGGGCCGTTAGGTGCCCGGTTAGGTGCCTGGTATCACACTCCTCTGACTTCTCTTGGATCAGGCACCACTTCGACGATTCCTGGCGTCGCTGTGGTGGCAGTTTCAGGAGGAGCGCCAACTGCGCTGGACGTGGTGCGATGTGTACTCGACTCGCTGACACAGCGGGTTTCACCCGCGTTGAGCATCCGGAGGCGCCCTTGGCGGTTGGCCGGCCACGCGGAGGATGCTGCGGGCGGTTCCCTCTCGCTTGATGGTAGTCACTTGGGCGACAGTTGGGTGACAGGTATCGCACTCCTGACACTCTTCGATCCGGGGCGCGATGAGAGGGTCTCGAGGTGCATGGATGACGACGACGCGCCTGCGCAGGGCCTGTGTGAGGAGCGCGATGCCCACGTGTTGTCACCTTGCTGTATCCCGCCCACCCTGGATGTCCCTGGGCTGCCATCTTCCGGAAACAACGCCAACACCCGTGGACGTGGTTGCTCAGCCCTGCTTGAGTGCTCCGGCCGTTCCCGGGCAACGTGGGCGCGCCTTGCTCGGTCCCGTTTTCGGACGGGAGGTTGAACCGGTCTTGGCCCGGTGGACTCTGGGTCTTCCTGTTTGGCTTGCAAATTGGCGGAGGGGAGGAGATTCGAACTCCTGGAGGCTTGCGCCTCGGCGGTTTTCAAGACCGCTGCCTTAGACCGCTCGGCCACCCCTCCGCGGTGGCTGCAGGATAGCTGCGAGGCGCCCCCGCGCTCAAGCACAGGGGCACCACCGGTTCAGTCCTCGTCGTCCTCTTCGATCGGCGGCAGCGAGTAGAGACGCAGCTCGTCGCCGACTGGCAGGACAACCAGGCGGTCGTGAGCCGTGATCATCTCGTCGTCCGGCCAGGGGTGGCCTTCGGCGTCGAAGGCGCGGAACCCCCAGGGCATCTCGACCTCCTCACCCTGAGGCCCGAGCCACTCGGGGATGATGAGCTGGGGCCGCTGGTCGTCTTCCGGCACGGGCTTGAACTCCACCTCCTTGGCCGGGCGGCTGCCGAGGAGCTTGGCCTCGGTGGCCTCGGTAGCTGCGGCTTCGAGCTGCTCGCCGACGATGTCCTCGAGAGCGTCGCGTGCTGCCTCGAGGTACTGCTGGGCGCCGCTCAGCTCGGCGTACACCGCCAGGTGGAAGGTGTCACCCTCCAGGGCCTCGGCGGCTCCGAACCACACCTCGACGGTGTTCTGGGCGTCGTCCTCGGGCTCCAGGCTGACGCTCTGGCCAAACAGGCGATCACGCGCCGCCAGGGCGGCCAGCAGTTGCTCCGGCGTGCCGGCCGGCAGCTCGACTTCCCACTCGTGCTCCATGGTCTTGCTCATGAGGGACCCCCCTACGCACGAGCTTCCTGCCCGGCGTAGACGGGGCAGGGTAGCACAGGAGCTGTGGACCGTGGGTCGTGGCCAGTGGGTCGAGGGCGCCCCGGTCGCGGTCAGGAGTGAAGGAAGAAGCTATAGCCAATGAGCTTGTAGACGAGCTTGGCGGCGAGGAAGTCGGGGGCGACGTGGCCGGGCTGGGGTGCCAGCTCCACGACGTCGAACCCGACGATGCGCTTGCGCTCGGCGACGGCGCGCAGCAGGGCGAGGGCGCGATACCAGTCGAGGCCGCCCGGCTCCGGCGTGCCAGTGGCGGGCATGATCGAGGGGTCGAGGACGTCGAGGTCGACGGTGACGTAGATCTCGTCTGGCAGGGCGTCGAGGACGCGGCCGATCCAGCTCTCGACCGGACGGGTCACAGCCTCCGGCGCGAACACGGTGCAGATGGCGCGGTCGCGGATGAGCTGCCGCTCCTCGGCGGTGAGCGACCGGATGCCGACCTGGGCGAGCGGAACGCCTTCCATCACGAGCTGGTGCATGGCGCAGGCGTGGTTGGAGGGTGTGCCCTCGTACTCCGCCCGCAGGTCGGCGTGGGCGTCGAGCTGCAGCACGCCGAGGTCTGGGTGGTGGGCGCGTGCCACCTGCACCAGCGGCGGGGTCACCGAGTGCTCGCCGCCCAGTGCGACGACAAATCGCCCGGTGGCCCACGTCTCCCGCGCGACGCGAGCGATGCGGGCCTGCATCGCGGCCGGACCGGCGGCTTCCGGCGACACCGGGGCGAGAGTGGCGATGCCCAGCTCGGCCACCGTGTCCCGGTTCAGCTCGTCGTCGTAGGTCTCGACGTACGCCGACGCCTCCAGGATCGCCAGGGGTCCCCGGCGGGCACCGGCCTGGTAGGAGGTCGTGTGGTCGTAGGGGATGGGGAGGACGACGACCCGTGGGTCCTCCTGCGGGTTGTCCTCCGGGGGCAGGCCCAGGAAGCTCAGGTACGGCGGGTAGCGGTCCTCGCTCATGGTGACGAGGGTACGCGGCTGGCCGAGGGCTCGCAAGCGGAGGCCGGGGAGAGATCCTGGTCGAGGCAAGAATGCCCCTCAAGAACAGGGAGGATGGCGGAGAAGTCGTTGGAGCGACATTTCTGTCGCGACTGGTGCGTCAAGCGGGGCGGCCCAGGTCGGGGCGGAGATGCCCCTCCTGCGGAGATCGATACGACACCGACGGGGGCGGCTCTCCTCGATTCCTCCCGGAAGAACCCACGCCCTCTCCCTACTCGCTCCACGATCGCCCCCGACTCTGGGTGGCGAGGCGGGCCGGGACGGCCTGCCCGGGAGGATCGAATGGCCAAGACTGTTGCCGGAATCGTCGCCGTCTTCCTGCTCGCCACCTGCGGCTGGATGCTACTGGGGGCCAGCGTGAGCTTTCGGACCCACGATGCGGATACCACCCTGCGCCGGCAGGTGGGACAGCTCTGGGGGACCCCGCTCAATCAGGTCTCGCCGACCGCCCAGGTCACTCTCAAGCGTCAGGTGACGCGGAAGCGGGTGCTCGATGGCGGCAAGAGGACCGAGGAGGTGACCCAGGAGTGCACGGAGGTCAAGGCGGTCGCGCTGGTGGCCTCGGATGTTGCGCTTGACCTCCGTCTGGACCAGCGCCGAAAGGGGTTGCTCTGGTACTCGACCTACCGCGTCCGCTTCACCGGGAACTACACCTTCCAGAACTCCAACGTGGGTCCCGAGCCGGTCGAGCTGTCCTTCCAGTTTCCTGCGGCCAACGGCATCTACGACGAGTTCATATTCGAGGTTGACGGGGCGCCCACCACCGTCGCCAGAGACGGCGCCAGCGGGGTCACGGCTCGGGTCCCGTCGGGACCAGGCCGCACCCACCACCTGCGGGTCGGCTACCTGTCGCAGGGGCTCGACCGCTTCGTCTACTCCCTCGGGGCCGGCATTGGCGAGGTCCATGACTTCCGCCTCGTCGCGCACACCGACTTCGACGGGTTCGACTTTCCCGACAACACGATGTCACCGACCGCAAAGGCCACAAGCGGCCAGGGTTGGGAGCTGGTCTGGCAGTACAGGGACCTGATCACCGGCAACGGCATCGGCATCGAGACTCCCAAGATGCTCAACCCTGGCCCGATGGCGGCTCGGATCTCGTTCTTCGCGCCGGTCTCACTCGGGTTCTTCTTCTTCCTCGTCTTCATCATCGCAACCCTCAAGGGCGTGCGCATCCATCCCGCGAACTACTTCTTCCTGGGCGCGGCGTTCTTCTCGTTCCACCTGCTGATGGCCTATCTGGTCGACCACGTTTCGATGTCGACGGCCTTCGCGATCGCCTCCGCGGTCTCGGTCTTCCTCGTCCTCAGCTACATGCGGCTGGTCGTCGGCGCCCGGTTCGCGTTCGTCGAGGTCGCGCTCGCGCAACTGCTTTACCTGGTGGGCTTCTCCTGGGCGTTCTTCTTCGAGGGCTATACCGGCCTGGCGGTCACGATCGGGGCGATTGTGACGCTGTTCGTGGTCATGCAGCTCACCGGCCGCATCAACTGGACCGACACGGCCTCCGCATAGGAACGAATCGGCCGGCCACCGGCCGGCCGTTCACTGCCCTGTTCTCCGTCCCCCGGAGAGCGGAGGACTATCCCTCGACCTTGGCGATCGCCTCGGTGGGGGAAAGGACGCCGTACATCACGCCCATGATGCCCGGAAGGTACTTGTCGGTCATCAGGACGTTGATGTAGACGAGGCGCTTGATGATGCTGGTGCTGAACTTGTCCTCGTTCTCCTTGACGTCCATGCTGGTCTTGAACCGCACCTCGCCGTCGGAGAAGTCCATCTCGAAGTTGCCTGTGATCAGGCCGTAGTTGGCGCGGGTCAGGAACTCGGCCATCTTCTGGCGCTTGTCCTCGGGGCAGTTGCTGTCGAGAATCGAGTAGAAGACGAATTGCCGCTGCTCGTCACGGACCTGTGCGAAGCAGCGCCAGGAGCCGGCCTCGCCCTTGAAGCCCATCTTGAGGATGGTCTTGCCTTCGATTTGCTCGAACCGCCAGTCGTCTTCCTTGAAGAACTGGAGGACCGTGTCGAACATGGACTTTGAACCACCGAAGAGGGGGGACATGCTTGAGTGTCTCCTTTCTCCTGGCATGGTGCGCCAGCCGGCGGCCGCCGTCAAGAACTGCGCGTGATCTGCAACACGGGCGTGCGGTGGTGCCGGAGCTCCGGTTCCCGGTCGAGTGGCGGGATGCGCGGCCGCGGGCCGCCTGAACTGCCCACAGTCTCGGAACGGGCGAGGTCTGGACACGGAAAGGCCCGACTCGCGTCGGGCCAGATTCGGCGTCGGCCAGTGGGCAGGGGTACCGCGCCGTGAACTGCGTACTACCGACTGCTTGCTGCGTACTACGCGTTACGTACAACGGTGCCGCTACTGCCAGGGCTCACGGATTGCTGCACTGCGAGAAGCTGCTGCAACTACCTGCTTCGTGTTGCTCGCCCGACCTCTCCGTGTTACTGCCGGGCGTCTTCGAACTGCAGCCTCTGAGCCCCTGCCCACTGCTGTGTGTAAGCTCGGCTCCCCGTCGGGGAATGTCAAGGGGGCAGGGTCGGGGTACGATGCCGCCATGGCTGGGACGGCTCGAGCCAGGTCCGTGTACTCGACCGAGAAGGGGTCGTTGTGCCCGCGTTGTGGCTGGCCGGCCAGGGACTGCCGCTGCTCGACCCATCTCGACGAGGCCGTGCCAACCAGGATCGTGGCCCGGCTCCGCATCGAGAAGGCCGGTCGCGGCGGCAAGACCGTCACGGTGATTGATGGGCTGCCGCGCAACGCCGCTTTCCTGAAGGACCTGGCCGCCGACCTCAAGCGTGCCTGCGGCAGCGGTGGCACCACCGGTGAGGCCAGCGTCGAGATTCAGGGCGACCATCGCCAGGCCCTGCGCACGCTGCTCTCCCGCAAGGGATGGACCGTCAAGGGTTGAAGACGGACGGTGACGACCGGGATAGACTAGGCCCATGTCCGACAGTTCCCCCAATTCGCAGTCGAGCGAACCTCCCGATCGCAGGTCCTGGTGGCGGCGCTGGCGGCGGCGCCACAAGCCGGACACCCCGGCCTCCATCACGGTGACCGGCCTCGAGCTTCCTACACGGTTCGAGAAGGGGGAGCCCGGCGCTCACCCCGGCCTCGACGTGCACGACCTTGCCAGGATGCCCAGCACCCGCGGCCAGGTGGGCATCACCTGTATCGACTACTGTTCCGAGCAGGCACAGGTTCAGGACGTGACAGATGTCGACGCCTTCGTGGCGGCGCACCGGCCCGAGTGGACCCAGGTGCGCTGGATCAACGTCGACGGCCTTTCGGACCTGACGGTGGTGCAGGCGCTCGCCATCAAGTACGACCTGCACCCGCTGGCCGTGGAGGACGTGCTGCACCTCTCCCAGCGACCCAAGGTGGACGCCTACGATTCCGCCACCGAGCATCAGGCGCGGCTGTTCATCATCGTGCGCATGCTGCAGCTCGTCGCGGACCGGCTGGAGAGCGAGCAGGTGTCGATCTTCCTGGGCCACAAGACCGTTCTCACCTTCCAGGAGGCGCCCGGCGATGTCTGGGAGCCCATCCGGATGCGGTTGCGGAGCAAGGGGTCGCGGATCCGGCAGAATGATGCGAGCTTCCTCGCCTACGCCCTGATCGACGCCATCGTGGACCACTGTTTCCCGATCCTCGAGCACTACGGCGACCGGCTGGAGGAGCTGGAGAACAGCATCCTCGAGCGGCCCACCAGCTCGGTGATCGCGCAAGTACACACTCTCAAGCGCGAGCTCCTGCTGTTGCGCCGCGCGCTCTGGCCGATGCGCGAGGTCGTCAATTCACTGCATCGCGAGCCCCATGAGTGCATGTCGGACACGACCCGCATGTACTTGAGAGATGTATACGACCACACGGTACAGATCATCGACATCATCGAGACCTACCGCGAGGTGGCGACGGCCCTGGCCGAGACCTACATGACCTCGGTGAGCACCCGCCTGAACGAGATCATGAAGGTGCTGACGATCATCGGCACCATCTTCATTCCCCTGACTTTCCTGGCCGGGGTCTGGGGTATGAACTTCGGCGACAGCATGCCGGAGATCCGCCACTCGATGGAGTACTACCCGTGGATCTACCCGGTGGGGTTCTGGGGCCTGTGCACGATCACGGCAGGAGCGCTGTACCTCTGGATCCGCCGCCGCGGCTGGCTGTGACCGCCCTCACGATGAGTTGAGCGTCGAGTGTCGAAAGTCGAGGATGCCTCTTTTTTTCGCCCGGCAGATCGAGCCGCCGAGGGACCTGGATTGAGCGGAGCGCAGCGAGGAACGGGAGGATGCACGTATGAACCTGGTGGGGATTCCATTCGAGGTCGTGGACTGGCCGGCGGTCGAGCCTACCGAGCACCCTGGAATCACCGGTGTGGCGCGATGGCACACCCGGCAGCTTGGCGACATCCGGGTACGGCTGGTCGAGTACTCGCCCGGATACCTGGCTGATCACTGGTGCTCCAAGGGTCACATCCTGCTGGTCCTCGAAGGCGAGCTCGTCACGGAGCTGGCCGACGGGCGCACCTTCACCCTCAAGCCGGGAATGAGCTACCAGGGATCCGACGGCGCCGAGCCCCACCGCTCCACCACTCGGACCGGGGCCCGTCTCTTCATCGTCGACTGACCGCGGAGGTCATCGCTCGGCCAGCCTCGTCCCGGTCGGTTGGTCCCGGGCTCGAAGCGCACCGCGCGCGTTCCCTCAGGCGCCGACGTGCACCACGAAGTGACAGGTCTGGCCGCCACGGCGGACGGTCTCCAGGATGTTGACATGGAGCGGACGCCCAAGTGCGGTCTCGCAAACGGCCTGGTGGGTCGCGCGGGTGCACTCGCAGTGGAGGTCGCCGGCCTGAGGAGGGCGGTGCCTGGCGGCGGGGCAGTAGCACCCCTTGGAAACCTTCCCGTAGCGGATGTGGAGGAGGTCGTTCTCCCGCCACGCCTCGAAGTTGACCTGGTAGGCCACCAGAAGCCTGTCGACGCTGCCAGCTCCCTGCTTCGCCAGCTCCTGCTTGAACGAGTGGCGCAGGAAGCATTTTGCGCCCGCAGTGCTCGA
>Ga0116171_10005090_pt1 | contig 11618 bp, 9 predicted proteins | sample AD_JPNHW2_MetaG_FD_89798 | JGI IMG/M metagenome (GOLD analysis project Ga0116171, IMG submission 89798) | Active sludge microbial communities of municipal wastewater-treating anaerobic digesters from Japan - AD_JPNHW2_MetaG | ecosystem: Engineered > Bioreactor > Anaerobic > Digestate | place...
CCGGCGTGTCTTTTATGCCTATCATTTTCGGTATGGTAATAAGCGCTCCGAGCCAGTGAAAAAAGTTCAACAATTCCTCGCCGCATACGCCGGGGAAGAAATATTTTGCACCGCCGGAAAATCCCACGACTTCATGCGGAAAGACCGGCCCGCAAATAAGCACCTTGTCGTAATCGAAAAGACGTACATTTACGCTTACGTCGATATCGCGTGCAAAAATCTCACAGTCGGCCGGCAGATAATCCAGAACTTCGTCGCGAGTGAAACCGCCTATCGTGCGTAAAGATTCCGGATTTTTCCATTCGTGATTAAAAACATTGACGTCCGGGAAAACTTCTCCGCGTCTGCCGGGTTCTACGCCCAGAAGCCTGTCTATCTGTTCGTCGGTCATTGCCGTGTGCGTGCCGAGTGCGATTAAAAGGTCGAATTTCGACGCCTTTTTGCCGATGAATTCGTAAAGCTCGCGAACGACCTGCGGCAGCGGGCATGTACGGGTATGGTCGGGTATTATCACAAGCACTTTTTTGCCGGCAGGTGAGATGCTCGCGGCAGCCTGCGAAATTACTTGCCTTACCTCTTCATGGTTCAGCGTTCTACCGTTCGTATTGCCCATGCCGATTAAGCTCATATATATTGCTCCGTTGCTGATGATGTAAATTTCAAACTGTGAACGTTCATGTATGGGAAATGTATTCAAATACATTTTATCCGCATGTATCATGTTTACCAAGCCAAAGGGCGGTTTTACAACAGTTACGGACGATACGGCAATGCGCGTGATTTCGTTTTGACGTTTATTACGGCGTTGTCGTTTGATATACTTTCATTTTATGGAAACCATAGCTCATAGAACGGAAGACGGGCGGGAACAGCGGCTTGGGGAACACCTGACATCGGTTTCGGAATCAGCCGGCAGATTTGCAGCTGATTTCAACGTGAAAGAATTGGGCGAAATAACAGGCCTGCTGCATGACGTCGGCAAATATACCGCGGAATTTCAAAAATATATCAGGAGACTGCAAAACAGGTCGTTGCAGACGTTTCACGCGGCAGCCGGAGCATGGCAGGCGTTGGCATTATCGGCTGAGCATAAAAACAGTCCGGCATTTCAGTTGGCAGCGATGGCGATACAGGGACATCATTCCGGCTTGCATAAACCTACGCTTTTTTTGTATGACAAAGGCTGGAAGTCACAGGCTCAAAACATTTTTAATCGTGCCGTCAAAGGCGGCTGGATGTGTGGTAAGTACGATAATGCTCCAAGCCTCGGAGCGTGGCTGGATTTGACGGCGAAGTTGTCGAAAGCTGGCTGCTATGAAATGCAGTGTCGTCTTGAATGCCTTACGCGGCTGATGTTTTCCGCACTGATAGACGCCGACCGGCTCGATTCCGAGAAATTTGCCGAGCCGGAAAAGTTCGCCATGCGCGGCGACTTCAGCAATCATGAAAAGATTTTGAGCGAACTGCTTGCAAAGCTGGAAGCCCATATGGCGAAATTTCGTGCCGATACGCCAATAAATATCCTGAGAGCCGAAATGCTGCAGGATTGCGAGAGTAAGGCGTCGCAGCCGTCGGGTGTGTTTTCGCTGGCTATGCCCACGGGCGGCGGCAAGACGCTGGCAGCTATGGCGTTTGCATTTCGACACGCACTGGCCAACCATCTGCACCGGATAATCGTGGCTATTCCGTACACAAGCATCATCGACCAGAACGCGGCAATCTATGCCGATATTTTCGGCGAACAGAATGTCTTGCAACATCATTGCAATCTTGACCCGGACCGCTACAACGGCGATGAAGATGAGTCGCAGAAACTGCTCGCTGAAGAATTAGCCTGCGAAAACTGGGACAGGCCGATTATCGTCACCACCAACGTTCAGTTATTGGAGTCGCTTTTTGCGGCGTCGCCGTCCAGGTGTCGCAAAATTCATAACGTCGCCCGAAGCGTAATCATATTCGACGAAGCGCAGACCTTGCCGCCGGCCATGTTGGAGCCGACGCTGGATATGCTGAAAATTTTTGTCAAATTTGCCGGCACGTCGCTCATATGCTGTACAGCTACCCAGCCGGCGTGGAAGACCATCCGCGACGATGTTGTCGGTGACATATCATTGAAAGGTATCGACGATATTTCGGAAATCATCAGTCAGCCTGAGATTTGGCATAAAAAACTTTCCCGCGTCAAATATCATTGGCCATCGGACATGACTCAAACAACCACGTGGGAGGAGCTGGCCTCAAAAATTGTCGAACACCCGCGATGTCTCGTAATTGTGCCGTTTCGCGAGCATGTCCGCAAATTGATAAGCCTGCTGCCCGACGGCACAATCGGTCTGTCCGCATTGATGACGCCCGTTCATCGCAAAAAAGTGCTCGACGATATAAAACGGAACATGGCAGATAAAAACGCCGTGTGCCGGGTGATTGCAACGTCACTCGTTGAAGCCGGCGTGGATTTGGACTTTCCTGTGGTATTTCGCGCGATTGGGCCGTTGGATTCCATCGCCCAAGCCGCCGGCCGATGCAATCGCGAAGGTTTGCTTGAAAATGGCGGCGACGTCCATATTTTCATTCCGCCGGAAAATCATCAAAAGTCTACGGTTATCGGCAGAGGTACGGATACAACCGTGACGCTTGTAAACGCGTTCAGAAACAGCGGTGCCGAACCGGATATGTCCGACCCGACGATTTTCCAAAAATATTTCGAGGAACTTTTTAAAATCAGCAATGTCGATAAGCTCGCCGTGCAAGCTTCAAGAAGAGAATTGGATTTTCCGGAAACGCAGAAAAGATATCATATAATAGATGACGGCTGGTCAGCCTCTATTATAATTCCGCAGGACGCGAAAGCCGCCGCTGCCCTGGCCGTCATCACGCAACACAATTCCGGCCAAAAATTTTCTTCTGCCGCCGAATTGCGCAAAGCCCGTTCAACGCTTCAGCAATATACCGTTGCCGTATCCAAAAAAATTGCGGGAGCGTGGATATCTGCCGGCAGGATTGCGTCGCTGTATCAAGCTGCAGATTTTATCGACGGCCCATATTATTTGAATGACGTTTTTTTGGAAAACGGCTATGACGACCTGGGCCTGAAACTTGGGGAAATCCCAAAAATGTCAACGGGGAAAACAATTATCTGAAATTTTCCTTGAAAAAGTTTTGGTATTTGTTAGGTTGAGAATATTGCCACTACTGTGGCGGCAAAAGGGTAGTTCAGTTCTTTTTATTCGAAAGGAAGGTTTTTTACTATGGGTTCTCCGCCAAGAATGAGTATCAAAGTCGGCGGCGATTATGCGTGTTTTTCCAGGCCTGAGTTCAAGGCTGAACGTGCAAGTTATCCCTGGATAACTCCATCGGCGGCACGTTCGATTTTTGAAGCCGTCCTGTGGAAGCCGGAAATCCGTTGGGAAATCCGGCGAATCAAACTGCTGCGGCCAGTGAAGTTCACCAACTTTCGCCGCAACGAGATAAACACGAAAATTCCGCCTTCAAAAGCAGCCCACGGCAAGGCTGAGCTGTATACCGACTCCGACCGCGCACAGCGGAACACGTTGGCGCTTAAGGATGTAGAGTATATTTTAGAGGCTGACCTTTTCCTTACGGACAAGGGCCTTGCCGGCGGCGAGAACATCGTCAAATATGTCGAGATGTTTCAACGACGGCTTGAAAAAGGTCAGCACTTCCATCAGCCGTATCTCGGCTGCCGCGAGTTCGCCGCCCGCGTCTCTCCGCCCCGCGGCGACGAGGACGCCATTGACGAAAATATGGATGCCGGCCTGATGTTTTACGATTTCAGCGTTTTTCCCGGCGTGGACAAGAATGGCAAAACCAAAGGCAAAGCCGTCCCGCTGTTTTTCCGCGCAAACATGACAAACGGCATAATCGAAGTCCAGCCGAAAAGTGAAATCGAAAGGGGTGTATCATGATTCTTCAGGAACTCGTGAAACTCTGCGACAGCGAAGAGTTGATTCCAATGCCGGACTTCCAGTGGAGACAGACACATTGGCACATCAATATTGATGCTAATGGAAAACTTTTAGGGCCACCAGTTTGTGTAAAAGAGGAAATACCAGTTCCTAATACCAACAACAGAACTATAACACAAGGCCTTGATACGATTCTCCCATGGACAATACAACCAAGAACCAATGAACCGGAAAGTGAATTTTTGTGCGATAATATTACTTATACTTTTGGTTTTTATTCTAAAGAGGCAAAGAAACTGGATAAAAAGATGTCTCTTTATCAACGATATCTTATTGATGCCTTGTCAGCAACAAATGATCCAGGTATCAGCGCACAATTAAAGTGCATTAATATGATTAGAACCAAGCCGCAAATGTTATTTAATTATTGGGGCGATTTTTCACAAAAAGGTAAAAAAGCTAAAGATGCGGAAGGCAACAGTATTTTTCTTCCTAAAGAGTGGGAAGATACAGATGTATTCGTTTTTAAATTTGAAAATAAATTAGTTGTACATCGTCAACCGGTCATAGATTATTGGCAAAGGCTTAGGCAAAATAGAAGGGAAGAATTACCCAAAGGACAGTGCCTAATATCTGGCAAAATTGCAGCATTAGCATTAAAGCATATGCAAGTTAAGTTGGGAACAGCTTCAGCCGACCCCAAAGGTTGTTCTGTTGTTTCTTTCAATAATAATGCTTTCACCTCATATGGTTTAAAAAAGAATGCAAATGCTCAAATTAGTCAAGAAAACATGGAAAAGTATGCAGTTGCATTGCAAATGCTGCTTTCACCTGTTGGTGGAAAAAGTAAAAATGTTAAATGCGCTGTACATAATTATTTATTGTCAAAGGAAATTAGGGCTGTATTTTGGGTAGATTACCCTAAAAAGGATAGTACTATCACGGAGATTTTACAAGGTTGTTTTCATGGAAACATATCTGTGATTAAAGAATTACTTGATTCTCCACATACTGGCAAACAGATAGAAATTAACAACGCCGTTAATTTTTTATGTTTTACAATGGCTGCGGCAAAATCACGTGTCATAATTTTGAGCGACCTGAAAACAACCCTACCTAAGTTACAACAAGCCCTTTTGGCATATTATAACGACATTGAACTCCATACAAATGAACACGAGCCTAGTCTTTGTTTAAAAAATATTCTCGAATCTGCAAAACCGGAAGGAAAAAACTGCGAAGGGTCTCGTAATCAAATAAACGCGTTCTTTCAAGCAATTGTAATGTTTACCCCATATCCATTGGGAATATTGAACCAAACAATCACAAAAAGTTTAGTTGTAGTTCGTGATAAAAGAGGGAAAGCACGGTATATAGATACGAATTTATTTCGTTTGATTAAGGCTATACTGAATCGAAACTTTAACTATCCTATACAATCAACATTGGAGAAAACCATGAATGCCATGCGAAAACAAAAAGAAGATTCGATAAAAAATAAAAAAAATTTCCAAAGTTATCAATTAGGCAGAATTTTTGCCGTAATTGAAAAAGCACAAAAAGAAGCAATTAATTCCAATGAAGAATTAAATACCAGATTTCTAAAATCTGCTACCATGACTCCCGCAAGAACATTTCTTCACTTACTCGAAATGTTTCCTAATTATATAGCAAAACTTAATAAAAGTGGTCGCAATGAAAAAGAAGAAAAACTGAAAAAATATTGGGCCCAAGAATGTCGTAATACGATGGCAGAAATTTTTGCTGATATAAATTCTGACTTCAATCCAGAAGATATCGAGAACTTACTGCCAAAAAGATTGAATCTGGAAGAACAAGGTATATTACTAATGGGATATTATCAGCAACGTGCATCATTTTTTACTAAAAAAGAGAATGGTCAGGAAACTGACCAAGAATAATCTAAGCATATAACATTTAAATGAAAGGAAACTAACAATGAGTAATCTTACTAGCGATCTTTATAACAGGTATGACATGGTATTGATTTTTGATGTTACTGACGGCAATCCTAATGGCGATCCTGATGCCGATAATCAGCCCCGAATTGATATTGAAACTAACCAAGGTTTGGTTACTGATGTATGTCAAAAACGTAAAGTTCGTGATTACGTTGCAAATAGGCTTGGAATGGAAATTTTCTTTAAGCATCAAGGTATTCTCAACAATTTTATAGATGATGCGCACAGGCAAGCTGATGCCAAATCGAAGAAAAGTAATCCAGAAAAGAGTAAATGCACACGCGAGTGGTTATGTAAAAATAGATATGATATAAGGACTTTTGGCGCAGTTCTTGATACAGGAGAGAAAGACAAAAAAGCAGGTCAGGTTAGAGGTGCTGTTCAGTGCACGTTTGCTCGCTCGATAGATCCAATATTATATATGAATTTTACCATTACCCGTAAGAGTGTTACGACAAACAAGGAGGCAGAAGCACAAATTAAAGACAACGGCTATATCATCGGTACGATGGGGCGAAAAAGTCTTGTGTTATACGGCTTGTATAAGTCCAACTGGTTTGTTAATCCGGCTTTGGCGCATCAGACGGGTTTCAGCAAGGCTGATTTCAAAATACTCTGCGATGCACTGCTTAATATGTGGGAAGACGATCACTCTGCCAGCAGGGGAATGATGACAACTTGTGCATTGTACGTATTCGAACACGACGCGACCGAATCCGGAAAGCCGGCTCTCGGCAAAGCCCCGTCGCACCTGCTGCTCGAAAGCGTAAAAATCGAAAAAATAAAAGCAAAACAGGAATCCGGTGAGCCGGCCCGTCAATTCAGCGATTACGCTGTAACGCTTGACAAAAACGGCTGGACTGAAAAGGTCAACGTTTACAATCTGGTCGACCCTGCAGACTATGCAAGGCTGTTTGGGAAATAAGTCTGGCTGATACGGACATTGATTCGGCGTCGTGTCGGCGAAATGCGGCATGACGCCGAATCAGGTTCGATAATCTGGCGGTGGCAGAAAAGCTCTATGGTTTAAATCCGTAGCATCAATTTGCCGAACTTTCGCCTGTCTGCCTTATGCCGGATTATTTCCTCTGCGGTTTTTTAAAAAAAAGCTGTAGAAATACGAAGGCCATATTAAACAATGTATGACGATGACAGTCTCATCCCGATAGCGGCGTTACAGCATTATTGTTATTGTCCGCGACAGTGTGCGCTTATTCATTTGGAACAGGCGTGGGAAGAAAATCAACACACCGCCGCCGGCCAGGTTTTGCACAAAAAAACGCATGAACCTGCGACGGCTATGGAAAACGGCGTGCTCGTCGCCCGCGGCGTGCGGCTTTGCAGCATGACGCTAGGCCTTACCGGCCAGGCCGATACTGTAGAATTTCATCCTGCGCAGCCGTCGGATATTGATGCCGTTCAACTTGCGAATCGCTCCGGCAGATGGCGGGTTCAGCCGGTAGAGTACAAAAAGGGCGGCCCGAAGAAAAACTCGGCTGACCGCGTTCAACTTTGTGCCCAAGCCCTGTGCCTTGAAGAGATGTTGAATACGCATATTGAGGTTGGAATACTTTTTTATGGCAGAATTCGCCGGCGTGTTGAAGTGATGTTGGATAATCAGTTGCGCGAGAAAACTATCGGTGTGATTTCGCAGACTCGCGACCTTATAATGAGTTCTCTGCCGCAGAATCTGCCCGCGCCATGCAATGACGCGCGATGTCGTCTATGCTCTCTTGCTGAACTATGTCAGCCAAACCTGAGGAAATCCGCAAAAAAATATTTCGACGACACGATTAACCTGCTTCTTTGTGATGGGGGACAGCCATGAAGATACACGACAATACGCTTTACATTACGACCCAGGGTGCATACCTGTCAAAAGACGGCACGAATATTGTCGTTCGGGTTGAGAAGCAGGAGCGTCTGCGGTTGCCGATTCATACGATTGGCGGTATTGTCTGTTTTGGTAATGTTATTTGTAGTCCGTTTTTGCTGGGCCTTTGTGGTCAGGAGGGTGTTGCCGTTTCTTTCCTGTCGAGAAACGGACGTTTTCTTGCTCGTCTTGTCGGGCCGCAATCCGGCAATCTTCTATTACGGCGGGCACAACACAATGCGTCGTCCGACTCTGTTATGGCGGCGGAGTTGGCGAAAGTTTTTATAGCCGCGAAAATTGCGAATACGCGATACGTTCTTCAGCGGAATCTTCGCGACCATCCTTCTGAAATTTCGCAACCGGTACAATCGGCGGTTAGCTATCTAGCCGGCCTTATAAACGAACTTCGCCAGCCGCTTTCGCTTGAGCGTATTCGGGGTATTGAAGGCGATGCCGCCAGACGTTATTTTTCTGTTTTTGACCGGCTGTTGACGAGTCAGCGGTCAGATTTCATGTTTACGGAGCGTTCCCGTCGCCCGCCGCGTGATAATATCAATTCTCTGCTGTCGTTTATTTATACGTTGTTGTCGCATGACGTTTCTGCAGCCTGTCAGTCCGTCGGCCTTGACCCTCAGATGGGATTTCTGCATGCTGACCGGCCTGGCAGGGAATCACTTGCACTTGATATGATAGAGGAACTTCGGCCGGCGTTAGCCGACAGGTTTGTCCTGACGCTGATAAATCGTCAACAGGTATCTGCCAAAGGTTTCAAAAAATCACCAGCCGGAGGCGTGTCGATGGATGACAAAACACGCAAAGCGATACTTACAGCATGGCAGGAACGCAAAACCGATGAATTTGTGCATCCGTTTTTGAATGAGAAAATAAGCGTAGGTCTTCTGCCGTTCATACAAGCCAAGTTGCTTGCAAAATGTTTGCGAAACGATATTGACGGGTATCCCCCGATGATTTGGAAATAGGAGCTTTTTGGGATGCTGGTTTTGATTACGTACGATGTAAACGTTCAGACTGCTGAAGGCAAGAAGCGGCTGCGGCATATAGCTCGGCTTTGTCAGAATCATGGCCAACGTGTTCAGAATTCGGTGTTTGAATGTCTTGTATCGCCCGCCATGTGGGTGGAATTGAAGAATTCATTACAAAAGGAAATAGATGCACAGACAGATTCATTGCGATACTATTTTCTTGGCAAAAACTGGCATCGTCGTGTGGAGCATTTTGGTGCAAAACCATCATATGATCCGCAGGGCACGCTGATAATTTGATTATTGAACTCGCCCGCTATGGGCTGCCGCGAACCTTATGTGACGGCAAAATGCCCGGCAGATTCGCGACAACGGCAAGTATTGCATTGACAAGTAAATATGACTTTTATATAAGAAAATCGCTCCCTGTGAATGGAGCGGCGACATACTTTCGCGGAAATATTTATGTAACATTTGATGCGGCAGCAGTTAAGGATAGCTGCCGTCGCTCCATCACAGGAGCGCGGATTGAAACTCAATAGGCTGCGTCAATTACAAATCCATTTGCAATCGTCGCTCCATCACAGGAGCGCGGATTGAAACCTATAGCAAAATGCAATAGTATCAAGTGTGAAGATTGTCGCTCCATCACAGGAGCGCGGATTGAAACTAGAGAAACAAAAATAAAAAATATCATATAGCGTCGCTCCATCACAGGAGCGCGGATTGAAACGTCTTGAACGATTAATTGACAATTCGGCAGGTATGTCGCTCCATCACAGGAGCGCGGATTGAAACTCGCCGGCGGCGGCCTGCACCTGCTCGGCAGATAGTCGCTCCATCACAGGAGCGCGGATTGAAACGACTACCGTGTAGACGGGCAGAAACGCGGATTCGGTCGCTCCATCACAGGAGCGCGGATTGAAACCACTTCCAGTTAGAGCGGTTGTCCAAAAATTAGGTCGCTCCATCACAGGAGCGCGGATTGAAACGGGTTGACTCACGCCGTTTTTCGCCCTATAATTTCATATGAAAGGTACAGAAATATGCTTGATTATAACTGTGTAGCTTGTGGCGAAGCCATGTCAAGTCCAGAATCAATGATTGGGAAAAAAGAATTGTGTCCCAAATGTGGAAAATCTATTATTGTCGCTTCTACTAAAACTCTAAATAAAAAAACAACTCCATCAAGCCATGAGTTTAAAATTAAGGTTTGTAAAGCAAAAATTGATAATATTAAAACCCATTTTACTGGTCAAGGTAAAATGACCTTATATACCGATACATGGGGCAACAAAATGATACATGTAATTTTTGCAGTACCCTTTAATTGGTTTTTAGCATTATGTTTAGCATTTGTCATTTTGCTTATTACTCGTTTTATTGCACAAGCTATTGTTGATTCTGGAATTGTAACTTTTCTTATAATTCCAGGTTGGCTAATTTATTATTTTTTACTTCGTAGTTTTTTGAGTAAAAATTATGAATTTGTTAATCAACTTACAAAAGAAACATGTTTAATTGCACCAAATAAAAAAATGTGTTTTTTTAAGATGAATGACGACGCATGGATAGCAACGCCATCAAATGCGGAACGAAGTAATATTGTTTCATTATATATTCAGGACTAACCATGAAAACTACACTACTCATAATCGCGTTGCTCTGCTCGGTAGTTTTTTGCCAAACGGTAGACCCTGACTTGCAGGAAAAAATAATGCGCGAAGCAAAGCAGGACTATAAAGACAAAACCGAAATTTTAACCAATCAAAAAGCTATGGCTGAAAATACGTGTAAAAGTCTTATGGGAACTATCAATAATCTTCCAAGAGAAATTTCTCTTGCTAAAAATATTGCGTCCGATAAGACAATGCCTCAGAACTCAAGAAATTCAGCTAAAAAAAATATTAAAAGATATTCAAAAGAATTAGCTCAAGCTAAAATTGACTTTAAGAAAAATCAGGAAACATTGCTCCGTTCATCCGCTGAATTTTCTGAAATACAAAAACAAGTCCCTGGCGAAACATATTTCAAGAAAATTGATAAAACAAATATGTCAAAAGAACGTTGCGGTCAGATACTTGATGGTAAATTTAAGGTTCTTGAAATAATAGACGATACTCGCGTTATTGCAGAAATGGCAATCGAACCATATTATGTTAAAGGAAGCACAAAACTAAAATATCATACAATACAGGTTCAAATCAAAACAGAATCGACTCAAAAATTAAAATCAAAGCAAATAGTTAAAACCAATGAAGTTTATCAAATCATAGCTACTAACTCAAACGAAGGTAAGCCTCAACTGATTTTAGAGCCAGTTAAAATAAGTAATTAAAATTTTATTAAACTAACGATGGTAAAGCACTAAATGATGTTGAATTTTTTAAACTTTTTTCACCTACTGTAGCAGAAGTAGGTATCTGCATAAAACAATTCGCTCCATCACAGGAACATGGATTATAAATCTTGGAGTAAATAGAACGGCTTACATGCAAAACGAATCAGATACCCTTTAATCCGTTTCGTTCGCTTTTTTGGGTGGATTTTTCAAAAGTAACTGTTCGGCGGCGGCATAAATATCGTCCAGGTCAGCCAGACGGCCTTCGCCTGTTGTGCCGCATGCGAGATGGCCACAATCAGGGCCGACGATATTCATATGCCACTTTTTGAGTTTTTCGATATTTTCCTGTGTAGGATGTGCTTTCCACATGCGTGTATTCATCGCCGGCGCGATGAGTATTTCACATGCCCCGAAAGCTGAAAGCGCCAGCGTGGAAACAAGGTCGTCAGCCTGGCCGGCTGCGAATTTTGAGATGATATTTGCCGTCGCCGGCACTACAAGCATGATATC
>Ga0116171_10005091_pt1 | contig 11615 bp, 8 predicted proteins | sample AD_JPNHW2_MetaG_FD_89798 | JGI IMG/M metagenome (GOLD analysis project Ga0116171, IMG submission 89798) | Active sludge microbial communities of municipal wastewater-treating anaerobic digesters from Japan - AD_JPNHW2_MetaG | ecosystem: Engineered > Bioreactor > Anaerobic > Digestate | place...
ATAATATAAATGGAAATCAGGTTCTGCAGAATGATGAATATACAAGATTCTGAACATCATCGCAACTTACAATCTTTCGGTATACGGGGCAATCTCTGCATGTAGGGAATGGATCCATACATTTTTCTTCGGTTGCCCAGCATGGTTTTGTGCTTATATTATAAGCTTTGCATAATGTGCCATGTTTGGAATTGCATTTTCTCAGTTTAAAGCATGGTACAAATGCAAGAAGCCTTCTTATACCTTCGAAATTAAGGCCCTCTTCCTGTATCATTTTTTTTATACATTTTACTTTTTCAAGTTCGAGGTCGGAGTACAATCTTCTTCCTGTGGATGTTTTATGCGTGATTATAAGGCCTTCTGTTTCATACAATCTGAGAGTGTGTACTGAAACTCCCAGTTTTGCTGCGGCTACACCTATCGTATAAACCGGTTCAAAGAAATCTCTGGAATCACGGTTTACTTCAGGGGTGTATTCACTTTCATCTTTTATTGTATTCATCATTATTTGCTTATATCCTGTGCCTTATTAAAAACAATAATCTGAATGTCTTTGAACAAAGCAACGATTTTTTAATAAAAAATAACACCATATTAGAGAAGTTATTTTTCACTTTTAGTTACATCAGTTTTAAGATATAATCCGTTGTTTAACAGCAGATTATATCTTAAAACTAAGTAAGTATTATAAGATGTGCAGCAATAAAAGTCAGTTTTAATGATTATGTCATTCCGGTTGTTTGTTAAATTTCAGCCGGAATGACAGCTGGTAATCTTTTAAGTGCCTCAACCGATTATTTTAAGAATATCAGAAATTATAAGCAATTCCCATGTCCAGAGAGTATTGTGACATTTTAGATTCTCCATAGGATGAATCAACTTTTGCTTCGGGTGAATACATATATCCGAGATCTACAGTAAGTTTATCAGTAGCTTTTATACCTAAACCCGCGGTATAGTGCCATTCAGATACAGCCGGGAAGAAAGTATTTGCCTGCAGTGCAGTTGTATCTTCACTAAGAGGCATTTTACCATAGTTTACACCGGCTCTGACTTTAACCATAGGAATAACTTCATACTGGAGCCCGAATTTATATACTATCTGGTCTTCCCACTGCATGTTGAAATTTCCTCCTGTATATTCCGGAAGATCGTTACCTGCGACTTCAGACCATTTGATCCACTGTACATCAAATGCCAATACAAGTCCTGTAACAGGTTTAAAGCCGAATCCGAGAGTAGCGTTCATCGGCTGATCAAATTTAAGTTTGTTTTTTGAAGTTGAAGTAACTGAAGATGAGTCAGACTGGTTAAATTCGAAATCCTGGAATTTACTTGTTGTTTCATAAACAAGGCCCACTGTTACCATGTCTGCAGGTTTAACTGTGATACCGAAAGATGCTCCGTAACCGAATGAAGATGATGCCATATTAGCCGCACGCATATCAGGTACTCCATTATTGTCTGTATCCATTGCCATTGAATATTCCATGGTAGCATACATAACGTTTAAAGTCGCGCCTAAAGATATCATATCATTTAGTTTGTACGCAAGACCGGGAGCGAATCTCATATTTGTGTAGTTAGTGTAGAGAAGGCCTCCCATCATTGGACCAAGATCATAATCTACTCCCATTCCTGAGATACCATAAGCTCCAAGGCCGAAACTGAGATCAGCATTGAGCGGCACTACCATCCCTAACGCAGGAACTGGTGAAGGTTTTTTATCAGACGTGAATTCCGTTCCCATCATTTCTGTTTTGACAGTAGGATTAAAATAAGACGCTCCGAAATCCACCCTGCTTCCTAAAGACTGAATCCCCGCAGGGTTGGTAAGAACTGAAGCAGCATCAAGGTTTACTCCGACACTTGCGCCGCCCATTGAATCCTGAACAGGGCCGAAACCGATCATCCGCATACCGTTTGTTGCGAATGCATTTGAAACTACTAATAACATTAGTATTGACAAAATAAAACTTTTTTTCATACTAAGCCTCGCTTTATAATTTTTCACCTGCCTCGTGCCTCACTACAGGCCGGGGCAGGATTTTTTCTTAAAGAAAGCAATACACTTTATATTTCCATATTTTCACAGACAATCTCTGTGAGATATTTTACTTCTACATCGAGTCCATAACCGTTCTTGATAACTTCAAGCTGTGTTACGCAGTTTTCACAGGCAGATACGACAATCCTGGCTCCTGTTTTAACAATCTGTTCTTTTTTAGGCTTGCCTGTTTTGATTCTGAACTCCTCGTTATCAAGAGCGCCAAGTCCGCCTCCGCCGCCGCAGCACCAGTTCTGTTCCCTGTTCGGAGTCATCTCACGGTAATCTGAAGAAATGCGCTTGAGTATATCACGCGGTTCCTCATATATCCCGCCGTTTCTTCCGAGCTGGCATGGATCATGATATGTCACTGCTTCGTTTACGGATTTATCTTTCAGTTTTATTCTTCCGCTTTCCATATACCTGTAAATTACTTCAACGATGCTGGTAACCTTGAACGGAAGTTTTCCCATGAGGCTGTGAAGTATCCTGAATGCAGTTCCGCATTCAACCATGACTACTTCTTTTACGTTTAATTCCGTTGCTTCTTTTATTATACGCTGTGCGATAAAGTTCGCTTTTTCGGGATCTCCCGCGAAGAATCCGAAGTTAACGCCTTCAAAGAAACTTAGTGTCCAGTTTTCTTTCGCAGCGTTGAATATAACTGCAGGGTTGACTATTGAATGAGCACCTGCGAGTCCGACATACAGTATATCCGCGTTCATTTTTTCCATCGGTATGAGATTTTCAGATGATGGCAGCTTCAGTTTTTCCTGAACTGTTTTTTCAAGATCGCGTATTACATTACGGTAGTTTTCCTTGAATTCGTTGATGCTTTTCCCTTTTTCAACTGCACCGTCGGCGAGCATTATAAGGTCTTCAGGAGCCGTACCGTTTGCCACCAGGAGATGTTTGGCTACTCCCATCATCATGCCAGTGTCGATACCGAAAGGGCAGTTGACTTCACATCGTCTGCATCCGGTGCATGACCATGCGGCTTCATACAGTTCATCCATAACTTTATCGCTGAAACCGACAGCGTCTGTCAGGTAGGGGAAAAGTATTCCGGAAGGGCGCGTATATCTTTTGTATAATTTACGGAGTACTTCAGCACGCCCAACAGGTGAATATTCCTTTTTGGGTATTCCGTTGTAGGCATGACAGGTGTCGTAACATAGCCCGCAGCGTGTACAGGTATCGATATAGTACCGCATCGGCCTGTTCAGGCGGGATTTAAGTATGCCTTTCAGTTCTTTAATTTTTGCTTTTTCCATGGCTTATTTCCTCTTCAGATTTAATGAAAGAAATGCGAACACCATATGTACCATCTTTGAAAAAGGGAGCATCATAAGCACGAGGTTCGCGAGAAAAATGTGAAGTGCAACAAGCACATAATGAGGTGACAGGCTGATTCCTTCGGGAATCACCGGTTTAAACGCGACCAGGCTGCTGAAATATTCACGGTATACATCCGCATTGACACCGAACTCAGCCATTCCATAACGTTCACCCATGTGCAGATGGCTTCCGATTACTGAAGTAATAAAGAGCAGAAGCAGGATGAAGAAATCTTCAGGAACAGATATCTCTCTCCATGGAGACTTGAAACGCCTGAAAAGAAAAAATAGAACTGATATGATGATGACGATACCAACCCAGCCTTTTCCGAGGAATACAGTGTGAGGTATTACCTGAAATATTTTAAATTCCTTTATCAGCTCAAGATGCCCTATTACCAGAAGCGCTAATGCTATATGAAATGTTACTATAAAAAACCAGAAAACTTTTGCCTTTCTCCATGCGGAGGGCACAAGAACAGCTTCAGCGGCAACACCGATCGGGCGCGGGAGTTTATTAGGGTAAGTCGCAAGCGATCCATTGAATTTTTTCGAGAAAAGTACAACTGCGAGTTTAAACAGGGTTCCGCCGATCAGCACTGCAACGGCTATATAAACCATATGTACCATGACATAATAATAAATTTTAGGCCACATAAATTATCCCTCTTACACGGTTTAGTTTATTTAACTGTTCGAAAAACGGATATAAAACCGGTTTCTGCTGCATACTGGCAAAGCAGAAACCGGTTTTACCGGAGGTTTTTGAACAGTTATATTTCATATCATTGATTCAGAAGAGCCTTATTTTAATTTTTTAATATAGAAAACTGTAACCGCATCTTTTTTTTCTGTAGCTACAATTTCATTCCCCGTAGTTTTGGCCCATGCGGGAAAATCGGCATGGGCGCCCGGATCTGTAGTCTCTGCTGCAAGTACCTGTCCAATCTGCATCTTTTTGATCTGCTGGCTCACTTTTATAACCGGCATAGGGCATGCCACTCCTTTAAGATCCATGTTAATATCTGCTTTAATTTCGTTGCTCATAATATTTCTCCTTATGTTGTTTTCGATTTTAAATAAACAGCTGAATTTTACTGTCGCCGGCTTCTTCAAGAAATTTAGCGACTCCTACGAATTCCCTTCCCGGATAATCAATCATCTCCTCCTGCTTGAAGCCCATAAGATTCATTGACATATCACATATGTATATTTTTGCTTCCATTTCGATTGCCATAGCCCTCAGCTCTTCAAGTGATGCAACATTTTTCTTTTTCATAAGATGTTTCATCATTCCTGTGCCCATACCGCCCATATGCATTTTTGACAGGGTGACTTTATCAGCGCCTTTGGGCAGCATAAATCCGAACATTTTACCGAAAAGGTCTTTGCCTTTTCCCTTCTTCTTTTTGTCCCGGAGGGATGGCGTAGCCCAGAATGTAAAAAACATTACTACTTCCATCCCCATTGCCAGGGCTCCTGTCGCAATTATAAATGAAGCCAGAAGCTTGTCCAGGTCGCCGCTGAATATGACCATGGAAAGTTTGTTTTTCCTTTCATCCTTCACCTGGCTCATCTCATTTTGCAGCGATTCAATAACTTTTTGAACATCCATAATGTACTCCTCTAGATAATATTTCGTAATCAAATGCCAGAATTATTGTTTAACATATTATATGTATTTTCTTAGAGCGAATCAATATAACATGTATTTTTTTTATTAATAATACGTATTTGACATTTACAGATAATCTATATCAAACAATATAGCTTATCTGTAAATGTCAATATATTTTTTGTTTTTATATTAGGTTTTTTTATAAGGTGCTCCGTGAGGTTTTCTTTAATTAATTCTTGTCAAAATTGTGCTATCATTTATAGCCCTGTAGTTGGTGATGATAATTAAATTTTTATTAACTGTTTAAAGAGCGGGTGATGATGTTACCTGATGTTTCAAACGCGTTTATACTTTTTGGAGGGGGCCTCTCTTTTCTGCTTGCCCTTGTGCAGCTTTTTCAGGCCAGGAGCAGGTTTAAAAATATTCTCCTTTTTATAATATTTTCAAGCCTTGCTGTTATCCAGGTCCAGGGATATGCTATTTCAATTACTCATGTCGAAAGGCCGGGAATAGGGATGATGATTTTTCTTATTGCCAAATTTATTCTGGGACCTTCAATTTATATATTTTATCTTTCTGTATTTAACAGGGACTATTATTTTACTTCAAGAGAATTCATTCATTTTATTCCGGCTGCCCTTGTGTCTGCCGTCATAATTCTCGTTTCACTCCCGGTTGAATACCGGGCCGGTCTTCCTGTCATGCTCTACTCTTTTATCGAAAAAAATCAGGTTCTGGAATATCTTCATTCACTCGGTTTTGCCCTTGTACTGGGTTATGTGCTTGCGATCTTTTCAAAACTTGAAGTTATGAAAGTATTAAAGGATTCCAACCGTGATAGAATTCTTGTTGTGGCAATAACTGTAATTACGATTTTATTTCTTATCACTGCTATGATAATTATCTCTATGCTTACCGGGAATGACTCTTTCGCGAAAGGGGCAATGACGCTTACAACAATTTTTGCTATTTACTGGTTTGTAATTGCCCAGATTCATCCCGAGGTATTTCTTTCATCTCCCAAAAAAAATCAGAATTTGAACCGGATAGAAGGGCTCCTTCACGGGATAAATACAGAAAAACTTGATTCCGGTCTGAATGAACTTCTCGTAAGGGAAAAATTATACTGCGATGAAGACCTCTCTCTTAAACGTCTTGCGGACCTGCTTGGAGTACAGCCGCAGGAACTTTCAGTTTATTTAAACCATCATCTTCAGGTGAATTTTAATTCATACCTTAACAGGTACAGGGTTGATGAGGCAATTGTTCTTATGAAGGAGGACCCGGAGCGTTCTCTTCTGTCGATAGCTTTTGCTGTAGGTTTTAATTCAAAATCTGTATTCTACGAAGCATTCACCAGGCAGACAGGGCTGTCCCCGGCCCGTTACAGGAAAACAGTCATTTCCGCAGAATAAAAGTCCGGAATAATTTATCCGGTCGATTTCCGGTATTTTATCATGTAATGTATAATATAAATTCTAAATAGCTTTGTTCTTCGTTCTGAATAGAGAAGAGGAATCTTTATTTAAATTTAATTTAGTATTTTATTCAGGGGGCGGTGTTGCGGATGGCATGTTTTTCATTTGAACTGCTGTCCTGTTATAAGGCTCTGATAAGTATAATCTGATCTTCGGGAGTAGTTTGTATGCGCAGCGTAAATGTTCTCGGAATTGATATAGGTTCAATTTCAATATCAGTAGTTGAAATGTCTGGGAAAAGAGAAATTTTAAAAAGCGGGTATGCTTTTCATGAAGGACATGTGAAGGAGACCCTTTGCCGGATGCTCGGTGATTTTAATCTGAATGAAATAAGTTCACTGGCTTTGACTTCGTCTTCACCGGATATTTTTAAAGCAGGAACCAGGTTTGATTCAAGGATATCAGTCATATCAGCAGCAAAACATATTCATAAAAAAACAGGGTCGATCCTTATCATCGGCGGAGAGAAATTCGGGCTTGTTATGTTTGATGAAAATGGCAACTATAGAAACTATAAATCCAATACATCATGCGCTGCAGGGACGGGAAGTTTCCTTGAACAGCAGTCTAAAAGGCTTAATCTTCCGGATATTCAGACTTTCAGTGAAATCGCATCGGGAAACAGCGGGAACATTCCTAAAATTGCATCGAGATGCGCGGTGTTTGCAAAAACAGACCTTATCCACGCTCAGCAGGAGGGGTACTCTCTGGCTGAAATATGCGACGGGCTCTGCCATGGACTTGCCAGAAGTGTTGCGGATACTCTCTTCGGGAACGAAAGTGCGGTTGATCCGGTAGTCATGGCCGGCGGTGTTTCTAAAAACAGGGCTGTAGTAAGGCATCTTTCTTCCATAACAGGCAAGGATATTATTGTTGATGAAAACTCTCACCTCTTCGGTGCAATAGGCTGTGTGCTGCTTTACCTTGAAGGTATGGAAAACGGTTCCCTGCGTGACGGCGGTATTAAACTCAATTCACCTGATGATATTTTTATCATTCATAAAAAAGAGAAGAAATACCATTATAAACCGCTTGAACTGAAACTCTCTGAATATCCTGATTTCAGAAGTTTTGATTCTTTCGAGTATACGTCTGAATATTTCCCCATGGCAACACCGGTCGAAATTGATATCTACAGGGATATTTCAGAAGTGCAGAGTATGCCTGTCTATCTGGGAATCGATATAGGTTCAACCAGTACAAAGGCTGCGGTTGTTGATCAGGATGGGGAGGTTGTTGCAGGATTATATACCCGTACTGCCGGCAGGCCCATCGAGGCTGTGCAGAGTATATTTGAAGCTATGGACAATATTGCCTGCAGTTTTGAATTTCTTGGAGTGGGAACGACAGGTTCCGGAAGAAAATTTATAGGTAAAATTATCGGTGCGGATTCAGTCCTTGATGAGATAACCGCCCACGCAAGAGCCGCGTATATGCTCGATCCCGCGGTAGATACTATAATTGAGATCGGCGGGCAGGACGCGAAGTTTACCACCCTGAAAAACGGAATGGTGACTTTTTCCATAATGAACAATGTCTGTGCGGCGGGGACAGGAAGTTTTATTGAAGAGCAGGCAAGGAAGCTTTCATGCCCGCTCCCGGAATATGCAGGGCGGGCTTCCGGCCTCCCGGCGCCGCTGTCAAGCGACAGGTGTACTGTTTTTATGGAGAGAGACCTGAACCATTACCTCAGTGAAAATTATACAACGGATGAAGTACTTGCCTCTGTCCTTCATTCTGTCAGGGATAACTATCTGACAAAAGTTGCTATTGAAAAGAATATCGGTGATAAAATATTCTTTCAGGGCGCTACCGCAAAAAATATAGCGCTTGTTGCGGCATTTGAGCAGAGGCTTGGCAAACCGATTATGGTGTCCAGATTCTGTCACCTCACCGGGGCCCTGGGCGCAGCACTTAACCTGATAGACCGGAAGTTTACAGGTACAGCCTTCCGCGGAATTGATATATACAGGCAGAATATCCCTGTGAAAAGTGAGGTATGCGGGCTCTGCAATAACAGCTGCAAGATTAAAGTTTCCGAAGTTAACGGCGAGACAGTAGCGTTCGGTTTTCTATGCGGAAGGGATTATGAAACGAGAAAGTTTGTAAATCAGAACAGTTCAGGTTTTGACCTGCTTAAAGAGAGAAAAAGGATACTTTCAGTTAAACCTCTGAAAGAAAACATGCATGAATTTACTGTAGGTATTCCTGCTGCTCTTCATCTTTTTGATGAGATGCATTTATGGAAAGAATTTTTCAGGCGCGTTGGTATAAAGACTGTAACCAGCGAGAGTTATAAAGATGGAGTTAAAGACGGTAAAAAAATATCCGGTTCGGAGTTCTGCGCCCCCATGTCTGAAATGCACGGGCATGTTTTATATCTTTCCGGAAAATCCGATTATATATTTCTCCCTGTATTTCTTGAACAGAAAGGGAGAGACCAGAATGTCCGGAGGACATACTGTTACTATACCCAGTACCTGGCCCCGGTAATTAATGCGTGCGAATCAATCCCCCGCAGGGATAAAATTCTTTCACCGGTTATACATTCCCTGGGGAGTTCCATCAGCCTGAAGCTTCAGCTTTTTAAAATGCTTAAAAGTATTACGGGAAACAGCGTCAGCTTTATGCAGGTTTCCTCGGCATATGACGCGGCATTTAAAAGCTTCACTAAAACAAAAGAGAAACTTGTCTCACTATATGAAGACAGCAGGATGAATGAAGATGTTAACGTTGTTCTTCTCGGCCGGCCATATACAGTACTCTCTCCTTCAATGAATAAAGGGATTCCCGGTCTGATCAGCAAGCTTGGTGTCAGAGTATTTTTTCAGGATATGCTTATCTCTGATAATGAAAGTTCGGGAGATGCTGAATCATTGCTTAAATCGCTGCACTGGAACTATGCCTCATCAATACTTAAAAGCGCCGAGACCGCCGCGAAAACCGAAGGGCTTTATCCTGTGCTTGTAACCTCATTCAAATGCACACCCGATTCGTATACCATAGAATACTTTAAAAAGATTCTCGATTCGCATAACAAGCCTTATCTTATTCTGCAGCTTGACGAACACGATTCCAATGTAGGTTATGAAACACGTATAGAAGCGGGGCTCAGGTCATTCAGAAATCATTTTAGCGGAGGAGCGATAAATCTCTCTGCAGATTATTCAGCTGTGAATCCGTCTGTTGTGATCAGGGGGAACAGCCTGAAAGTTAAAACTTTGTTTAAAGGCAAAACACTTCTCCTCCCCAGATGGGATTCAATACTCGGTGAATTTATGGAGGCGCTTCTCCAGCATGAGGGGATTAATGCACGGATGGTGGATGAAAGCACGGAATCGATTCAGCGCAGCCTTAGCCATAATACCGGGCAGTGTATTCCCCTTAACATAATAATTCAGAACTGTGCGGATTACGTGAGAAAGCACAATCTTGATCCGGCTGAAACAGTAATGTGGAATATTGATTCTAAAATGTCGTGCAACCTGGGGATGTTCCCATATTACAGCAAAACCCTTCTCGAATCAATAGGGGGAGGGCTTGAAAAGATTGAGGTCTATGCGGGATCTGTAACACTTACGGATATTTCGTACAGGGCCGCGCTTAATATGTACATCGCGTGCATGTTCGCAGGAATGCTGAGGAGAATGGGATGTTATATGAGGCCTTACGAAAATGTTCCCGGTACAACAGACAGGGTCCTTGAAATGTCAGTCCCTGTTATCGCGAAGGCGTTTCTCACCGGGGAGTCGAAACAGAAAGCCCTTGAAAAGATAATAAAGCTTTTTGAGCAGATTGAGGTCACACGGAGCAGCCGTCCCAAGGTCGCTATCTTCGGGGATTTTTATGCAAGGGATAATGATATTCTCAATCAGAATGTAATCTCGGTAATAGAAGAGAATGGCGGAGAGGTAATAACAACTCCATACAGCGAACTGGTTAAAATTATTGCCGAACCCTACATAAAGAAATGGTTTAAAGAGGGACATTATGCAGATGCTATTACTTCGAAAATTCTGAAAAAATCCATATCAGTATTTGAAAACAGGTACTATCCGTATTTTAACCGCATACTGAAAGAAAATTCAGTTATTTCTATACCCCCGGTAATGGAAGTGCTTGAGAAGTTTCATATGTCGGTTGAACATACAGGTGAGTCTATGGAGAACGCGCTGAAGATATATTCGCTGATGAAGCATCATCCTGACCTCAAACTTTTTGTTCAGACAAATCCGGCCTTCTGCTGCCCTTCACTTGTTACAGAAGCCATGTCGCATCAGATTGAATCTATTACCGGGATACCGATTGTTACGATTGAATATGACGGAACCGGCGGATTTAAAAATGATGATATTATTCCCTATCTTAAATATCCGAGAAGCGCAACTGCTGACGGAGCTTCAGAAGATAACTTAAACTGCGCGTAAAATATTCTTTTCCCGTTTCCCGGCTTAAGGCCGGAGACGGGAAACTGATATATTTATCCTCCCGTAAAAAATGTTGTAGAATTCCCGGGATAATTCTGTTATTTTAAAGAAAGAGCAGGATGCGGATATCTAATGTATTGAATGATACCGGATCTTTACTAATTTTCTTAAAATAGAATACCGGCAGCAGTTAAGAGAATAATTATTGAATTATTGTCAGGCTGGCGCAGGTATTAGATTAATCAGGGAGACTTTATATGAACATTGAACTTAGAGATAAATTTCTGGAAAAGTGGGAGAAGTACTTCGGCGAGTCTGAACTTCCTGTTGTATTTTATTACAGCGAAGGAACAGGAAACGCCGAGGTTGTACCTCCTGCAAAAGCATGGAAATGCCTCATCGGTGAACTGATGAAGGTAAGGAGAGGGGCATCTCTCTGCTTTAACAGTGATGCGCTCGGCTGCCGCGGAGGTAAACGCTACAGCAACCTTTATCCGGAGTTTACCCCTGACTTCAGGTATTTCCTTTCATGCGGAATCCCGGGTAAAATGGAAGGCGAGCGGTATAAACGCACTCCTGAAATTGTAGATGAAATTATGACGGCACACAGGGACCCGGGTGTGTCCGGCATGAATATAATATTTAAAAGATGGGACAGGCTCGAAGAAAGCGATAATCCTGAAGTGGTTGTTTTTTTCGGGCATGCTG
>Ga0116171_10005092_pt1:5000-11613 | contig 11613 bp, 3 predicted proteins | sample AD_JPNHW2_MetaG_FD_89798 | JGI IMG/M metagenome (GOLD analysis project Ga0116171, IMG submission 89798) | Active sludge microbial communities of municipal wastewater-treating anaerobic digesters from Japan - AD_JPNHW2_MetaG | ecosystem: Engineered > Bioreactor > Anaerobic > Digestate...
CGGAAGCCCAAGGTTTCCTGAGCAAGGTCAATCCGCTCAGGGTTAGTCGGTCCCTAAGGCGAGGCCGAACGGCGTAGTCGATGGGAAGCAGGTTAACATTCCTGCACCACCTTGTTCTCGTTATTACGATGGGGTGACGCAGAAGGATAGGTCGGGCTGCGATTGGAAGTGCAGCTTGAAGCGAGTAGGCGGGGATGATAGGTAAATCCGTCGTCCCAATACGCCGAGACGTGATCTCGGGGCCGTATGGCCTGTAGCGACTGATTCCACGCTGCCGAGAAAAACCTCTAAGGAGAGGACAGGGTGACCGTACCGTAAACGGACACACGTAGGCAGGGAGAATATCCCGAGGCGCTTGAGTGATCCCCCGTGAAGGAACTAGGCAAAATGACACCGTAACTTCGGGAGAAGGTGTGCTTTCTGCCGTGTAAATCCTCGCGGTTGAAGCGGTGGGGAGTCGCAGTGAAATGGCCCAGGCGACTGTTTACTAAAAACACAGCACTCTGCAAACGTCACAAGCGGACGTATAGGGTGTGAAGCCTGCCCGGTGCCGGAAGGTTAAGGGGAGGGGTTAGCGCAAGCGAAGCTCTGAACTGAAGCCCCGGTAAACGGCGGCCGTAACTATAACGGTCCTAAGGTAGCGAAATTCCTTGTCGGGTAAGTTCCGACCTGCACGAAAGGCGAAACGATCTGGGCGCTGTCTCCACGGGGGGCTCAGCGAATTTGTAGTACCGGTGAAGATGCCGGTTTCCCGCACCTAGACGGAAAGACCCTGTGCACCTTTACTACAACTTGTCACTGGTTCTTGGCGCTGTATGTGCAGGATAGGTGGGAGGCTGTGAAGCCGGGGCGTTAGCTTCGGTGGAGCCGTCGGTGAGATACCACCCTTACTGCTCTGAGGTTCTAACCTGGAGCCGTGAATCCGGCTCGGGGACACTGGCAGGTGGGTAGTTTGACTGGGGCGGTCGCCTCACAAAGTGTAACTGAGGCGCCCAAAGGTTCCCTCAGGCTGATTGGAAACCAGCCGTAGAGTGCAAAGGCACAAGGGAGCTTGACTGCGAGACCTACAAGTCGAGCAGGGACGAAAGTCGGGCTTAGTGATCCGGCGGTCCCGTATGGAAGGGCCGTCGCTCAACGGATAAAAGGTACGCCGGGGATAACAGGCTGATCCTGCCCAAGAGTTCACATCGACGGCGGGGTTTGGCACCTCGATGTCGGCTCATCGCATCCTGGGGCTGAAGCAGGTCCCAAGGGTTCGGCTGTTCGCCGATTAAAGCGGTACGTGAGCTGGGTTTAGAACGTCGCGAGACAGTTCGGTCCCTATCTGGTGTGGGCGGAGGACACTTGAGAAGAGCTGTCCTTAGTACGAGAGGACCAGGACGGACGGACCTCCAGTATGCCAGTTGTCGCGCCAGCGGCAGCGCTGGGTAGCTGTGTCCGGATCGGATAACCGCTGAATGCATCTAAGCGGGAAGCCAACTTCAAGATTAGGTGTCCCGGGCGTAAGCCCCTTAAGGCCCCTGGTAGATGACCAGGTTGATAGGCGGGAGGTGGAAGCGCGGTGACGCGTGTAGCTGACCCGTACTAATCGGCCGTGCGGCTTGACCACACTCTTTCCCGATTTCTTGCGTGTACAGGCCTTGAAGACCCATTTGAGTTGTGATGTTTTGGAAGTTTTTCCGGTGGTCATACCGAGGAGGAAACGCCCGTTCCCATTCCGAACACGGAAGCTAAGCTCCTCAGGGCCGATGGTACTTGGCTGGTAACGGTCTGGGAGAGTAGGTCACCGCCGGGAAGTATGAGAGCCCCGTGGGAAACCACGGGGCTTTCGCTTTGTATGCATCACCTTCAGAAGGACCGGCTGAAGGACCGGCACTTCGTTCGTGTGGGCGATGGTCAGGCCGTGGAGAGCACGCGTCCGGTGAGGTAGCCGGAATCAGGGCACTGGTCTGTGCCAGGAGGGCTTGCCAGCGCAGGGGTATGTCCGTCCTCTTTGGCCCGCACAGAGGTGTCAGCATGCTTGCAGGAAGCGATGCAGGAAGTGGCGCTCCGGGATTGGGCGCTGGGAATCCCGCATCTCAGGCCTGGGGAGGCCGGCTACTTCAGGGACGACGCGCGGCGGTAGCTCGCAGCACCGGAACCACTGCAGAGTCCGGGTCGTTTCCACTTGGGCTGGCGCCTCCATGGAGTCCCCGGGGTTGATCAGAAAGCTCGACGCAAGATGCTGCAGTCGACCGACACCTGCACGATCCTGTTGGTCGCTTGCCGAAGGTGCCCTCAGTATGCGTCGAGGATATAGTGGAGCGGGTTCTGCCTCTCGCCGTCCTTCCAGACCTCGTAGTGGAGGTGTGGTCCGCTTGTGCGCCCGGTCAATCCGACGCGGGCAATCACCTGCCCGCGCGCCACTTTCTGTCCGGGCTGCACCGCAAAGCCGTCGAGGTGAGCATAGAGGGTCGTGAATCCATAGCCGTGGTTGATCTTGAGAACCTTGCCATAGCCGGTCTCGCGATCGGCGAAAACCACGACGCCGTCGGCCGGGGCTGTCACCGGGGTGCCAATCGCGGCGGAGATGTCCAGCGCCTCGTGGAAGTCTGGCAGGTGTGTAAGTGGGTGAAGCCGTGGCCCGAAGCCATCCATGATCACGCCTACCACGGGAGCCAGCACCGGCGTATGGGAGAGCATCACGGCCTGCTCGGAGAGCTTCTGCTCCACACGCTCGATCTGCTGATCGAGCGCCTGCTGGCGTCGTACAAGAGTCTCCGGCTCGGCATCCATGCGGTTGCTTGGTCCGCCGCTGCCGGGTCCGGTGCGCGGCACGTCGAGCTGAGCCACCAGAAGGTCAGGGATGCCAGCTGCCAGTGCCAGTGACTTCGTGCGCTGTTCGAACTGCGTCAAGCGCGACTGCACCTGCGTGACGGTCTCGGAGAGGCGCTGATTCGTCTTCTTGAGCTGCTTGTTCTCGCGTTGGAGCGAGCGATAGGCGGCACGCTGCTGGAGGAATGAGCTGGAGCCGGCGAGGGAGACGATGGTGAGGATTCCGGTCACGATACCAACGACAATCAGCGTCTTGAGCACCACGCGCGAGAGATGCAGCTTGTAGACCTTGCCGTGGGCGTGGGGGACGATGATGATCGTGCTATGACGCTTGTCCGCCAACGTCCAACCTCCTTCAGGAAAAAAACCCCCACCCGCCCAATGCGAGCTACCTGGGTGATCCTGTCACACGGCCAGCGGCCTGTCAAGGCGAACGGATGCTAACCTTGCGGGCGGCCCCGCGTGGTGTCTCGCGCCGGCCAGAGCGAGGGTGTCATGACCTGCGGAGAGCTCTCCTTGCCGGCCGTCATGGTGGGACGCGGTGCGCGTAGCTGTGAGGAAGCCCTTTTGAGCGAGGTCGAGGGCCTCCTTCCGCGATCCGGCGCCGAGGAGGTTGTCGCGCCGGTCCGCATCATCGTGCCATCCAGGGTCCTGCGCCGGCACCTTCAGGGTCGTCTGGTGGACAAGTCAGCCTGCCTGGGCGTGCGGGTGCAGACACTGCGCGCTGCGGCCGCGGAGATCCTGGAGCATGCCGGAGAGCCGGTTCCGGCCGGAGCTGAGCTGCTGGAGGTCCTGGTCTCTCGCGCGGCAGCGAGGCAAGAAGCGCTTGCACGGGCTCTCGGGACACTCGACGACGGCTGGCGCGCGGTCACGGGAGCGGTAAGGGATCTCCTCGATGCCGGCTTCACCAGCGCACACCACGAGGCGGTGCTGGAGCGCCTCGCCGAGCTCGGACACGCTGGCGAGCCGACGCTCGAACGCGTCAGGGCCATCGTCGGGGTGGCGGCGGACCTGGAGGAGGAGGTGGGACGGCTCGGCCTTGGGGGGACCGCCGCGCTCTTGAGGCGGGCCACCGCGCTGCTCACGGGGCGGGGCTCCGAGCTGCTGCCATCGAACGCTGTCTTCATTCACGGGTTCGCGGAGGCGACGGGTCTGGCTCTCGACTTCCTGGAGGTGCTGGTTCGGGAATACCGAGCGCGAGTCTTCGTCGACGAGCCGGCTGATCCCGCCCGTCCGGCCGAGCCCGACTCGGGAGTGGCGTTCACCCGCAGATTGCGGGAGAGGCTGGCGGGGTGGCGGGGGGAGTCGGCACTACCCAGGGGATCGGATGGCGCAGGAACGCTGCGGTTCCTGAGCGCCGAGGGGCTCGAAGGAGAGGTGCGCGCGGTGGGGACGGCCGTCCGAGCGCTTCTCGATCAGGGCGTCGTGCCAGAGGAGATCGGTGTCGTCGCTCGGCAGGTTGCTTCCTGGGAGGCCGCGGTGACGATCCACTGGGATCGCCTGGGCATCCCCTATGCCCTGGAAGGAGGTCGCGGCCTTCTCGGTCCGGCCGGTCGGCAGATGGTGGCGCTCGGAGAGCTCCTGCGACGGGGCTCGTTGGCGCCGGTCGACGCCTGGCTCACGGCCAGGGGTGAGGAGGACGGAGGCGACGACCTGCGACTCGCGTTGTCGCTCCTGGGGGCGGCCACCGTGGGCCAGGTCGCAGTGCTTGAAGTGCCCGAGCTCCTCGGTGGGGCAGCAGGACTGGGGCTGCCGGTTCGCACCGGTCTGTCTGCCGAGGAGGATGGCGACTCGACGCGTCTGGTGGCGCACCGCAGGTGGGTGACGCGCGGCCGCCTCGACCAGGCGGTCGCGTCGGCGCGGCGCGTGTCTGCGGTGCTCCTTCCTCGAGGCTCGATGAGTGTCGGGCGCCATCTTGCCAACCTCCGGGAGCTGGTGAAGGAGGAGCTCCGGGACCACGCAGGGGGTCGCCAGGCCATTGAGAGCGTCATCGCCGACCTTGCCGGCTCGCTTCCCAAGGACTTCGAGCTGGACTGGCCGGAGCTCGTGGTCCTGGTAAGACGGGCGCTGGCTGCCGGAGCTCGGGACGCGCTGGCGGGCTCCGGAGCCGGCGTGCGGGTGCTCGGCGTCACCCAGGCGCGAGGCCTGACCTTCGAGCACCTTTTCATCATCGGCCTCAACCGCGACGTGTTCCCCCGCATTGTGAACGAAGACCCGCTCCTGCCAGACTGGGTGCGCGGGGCCCTGCTACCTGTCCTTCCCGACCTGCACACGAAGGCTGGCGGCCACGACGAGGAACGGTATCTGTTCGCCCACCTGGTCGGCGCTGCGTCGCATGTGACGCTGTCGTGGCAAGTCACCGACGACGAGGCGCGCGCCGTTCCCCAGTCGCCCTTCATTCAGCGGCTTCGACTCGCCAGGCCCGAGCTGTCCGTAGAGGTCGCCAACGCGAAGCCAGGCGCCTCCGGCGGCGGGCCAGCGACTGGGCTGGAGCATGCCGTAGCGGCTGGCTTGGCGGGAGATCGGCTGGCCTGGGAGGCGACCGTCGCAGTGGCCATGGCAGAGGGGGACGCCGCGTCGGCTGACCGCGCTCACGAGCTCGCGAGGGTCCGCGCGCGGGTGCTCGAGGAGGTCGACCCGGTCGAAGGGTGGGCCATCCGCTCGACCCCCAGCCCCTATCTCGGGCTGGTTGGTTCCCAACCTGCCGGGGGTGATCTGGAGGGGCTGCTTTTCGTGACGACGCTCGAGGCGATGAGCCGTTGCCCCTGGCAGACCTTTCTCAGGCGGGTGCTCAAGGTCGAGCCGCCCCGCGACCCGGGTCAGGAGCTGGGGGGATTCGACTCTCGCCTTCTGGGGAGCGTCGTCCACGGTGCGCTGGCAGCCATCGCCGTCGGCGACCCGGGCGTGTCCCGTGGTTGGGAAGAGGTCGTCGAAGGAGCTCCTCTTCGGGCGCCATGGCCGTCTCCAGCCCGTCTCGAGGCGCTTGCCGCCGGTGTCGCCCGGGACAAGGCGCAGTTGCAAGGCGGGCTGCCCCCCGGACTCGTGCTGGCGCTGACCAGGCGCGCTGTCGCATGGCTGCAGGAGGCGCGGCGGCTGGACTGGTCGGTCGGTGAGCCGACGGTATTGGGCGCGGAGGTCCCGGGACGCGTGGCGGTGCGGGATCCGGAGGGCCGGCCCCGGTGGTTACGCTTTACGTGCGACCGGGTCGACCGAGCCGCAGGTGGTGGGGTGGTGGGGACCGACTACAAGTCGGGCCGACCCATACCGACTGCCAGCGGGAAGGACATCAGGCGAAAGCAAGCACGGCAGGCCATCCAGAACGGGAAGGCCCTGCAGGCCGCCGCGTACGCCGGCGCGGCCGGTGCGAGCGGCCTCGGCCGCTACCTCTACCTGGATCCCGACGTGGATGACCGGGCTCGCGAGCTGGCCATTGCCGGCGACGACACGGAGATGATGGCTGACCTCCAGACCGTGGTGAGCGCGCTGCTCGGGGCCTGGGACAGTGGCGTCTTCCTTCCGCGTCTCACCGCCCCGGAGGGCGGCGACGCCAGCCGGGCCTGCGGCTTCTGCGAGATGCGCGAGGCGTGCGTGCAGTACGACTCTGGCATGAGGAGGCGTCTGCTGGCCTGGGTGGGAGCGCCGCCGGTGGACCGGGTGAGTGCGGTGGCCACCCAGCTCTGGAACCTGGGCGCGGTGGAGCCAGGAGAGGATGGGGGCGCATGAGCCAGGACCGCTGGGAGGCCCTCAGGCGGCTCGATGTCAGAGCCCGCACCCTCGCCCAGACCGAGTTCGTGCGTCC
>Ga0116171_10005094_pt1 | contig 11612 bp, 7 predicted proteins | sample AD_JPNHW2_MetaG_FD_89798 | JGI IMG/M metagenome (GOLD analysis project Ga0116171, IMG submission 89798) | Active sludge microbial communities of municipal wastewater-treating anaerobic digesters from Japan - AD_JPNHW2_MetaG | ecosystem: Engineered > Bioreactor > Anaerobic > Digestate | place...
AAATATTTTGAGTACTCAGGCTATTCAAAAGGCCATTGATTTGTGTTCTGAGAATGGCGGAGGACAAGTGATTATTCCAGCCGGAAATTACAAAACGGGCACGATTATTCTGAAAAGCAATGTAAACTTTCACCTCGAAAATGGCGCTGTCCTTTATGGCAGCAAAAGCCTGAATGATTACATCAAATTGAAACCTGAATATATTTCGCTTCGAACTCAGGAGGCAACCATTCAACTGATTTATGCTGAAAGTGTTGAAAATGTGAGTATCACAGGTTTTGGCGAAATTAACGGACAGGGAAGTGGATTTAAAAAATTAAGTTGGAACGACGAAGGAATCACTCGTCCACACTTGATTCGGTTTATTACCAGCAAAAACGTTACCATCGAAAATATAAGCCTGAAAAATTCAGGTTGCTGGATGCAACATTATCTGGCCTGCGAAAAACTCCAAATCAGGGGAGTTCGGGTTTTCAACCGGAATAATTACAACAACGACGCCCTTGATCTCGATGGCTGCCGTAACGTAACCGTTTCCGATTTTATTTCAGATTCGGACGATGATGGAATTACCCTGAAAAGCACCTCGCCCAAGCCTTGCGAAAATATTGCCATCACCAATTGTGTGATTAGCAGCAGGTGCAATGCCATAAAACTGGGAACCGAATCAAACGGTGGGTTTAAAAACATCAGCATTTCCAATTGCGTGGTTAAACCTTCGGAAATTGCAGAACCTGCATTTTTCGGAAACAAGAATGGAGCTTCGGCAATTGCACTCGAAATTGTTGATGGTGGGATCATGGAAGGAATTTCGGTTTCCAATATTCAGGTCGATGGTACTGAAGCGCCTATTTTTATTCGACTGGGAAACCGCGCCCGATCCTACCAAAAAGATGTGGTAATCGATCATATTGGAACATTGGGAAACATCGGTATGAGCAACATACGAATTAAAAATGCAGGTAAAATTGGCAGCTCAATTACCGGACTTCCCGGATTCCCGGTGACTAATATTCGGCTGAGCAACATTGTTATGGATTCAGAAGGAGGCGGAACGCTGGATGACCTAAAAAAAGAAGTAGAAGAAAAGCCGAAAGATTATCCCGACGGAAATATGTTTGGAACGTTGCCCGCTTCTGGCTTCTACATTCGTCACGCCGCACAAATCGATTTTGACGGCGTTCAAATTTCAAGCTCTGACCGCGATCTTCGGCCAGCACTTTACCTTGACGATGTAAGCCAAAGCAATTTCAGCAATCTTCAAATTCAAAGTAATGAAGGAAATTCAGCCAATATTTGGTTGAAAAATAGTCGGGATATCGTCTTCAAAGAATCGGTTATTATGGGGAAATCGACTTGTTTTGTGAAGCTGAATAGGGTCAAAAATTCAAATATCTCGATTTTGAATAATGTATTGAGCGATGTAACAAACAGTGTTTTACCCAAAAAGAATTCCAAAGGATGTATAACCCTGAAATGACCTATCAGGTTGATATTATGGACGAATTGCTGATTGATCCGCTGCCTGACGACGTAAAACCCTTTGTTATCAAGCGGGGCTACTGGATGCCCGATGAGGCCGCTTCGGTATATGCCCGCGCCCATTCGGTGCTGAGTTTTGAGTGTCATTCGCCAATTATTGCAGCAGCTAATAAAACCCCAATGTTTTATCTGAGGCAGCCAGAAGATACCATCAAGGGGCAAATGTACTACGATTTAGGTTTTAGCGACTGGGTTTTTGAAATAGAACAAACCACCGGAAAGCAAATTGCTGATCGGTTACGCCAGGTGTGGACCAATTACGAAATTGCCTGCTCTAAACTCGACTCTTCGATGAAACAGGTTGATCGGATTTATGGAGAAAAGTGCAAGGAGGTGGATAAGGTATGATAATGCAGAATTTTGTTTTTTCTGTGGTTGAATGTCTTGAAGTTTTTACCTTTTGTTTTGAATTGCACTGGCAGGAGAGGTAAAGTAAGATATTGTCGATAAAAGTATCAACATTAAATAAATTCATACTTTTGCGGCTAAAATATCTCGAAACTTGCCGACCAATAATATCATAAAAGGACTTATCCTGGGAGATGAGAAAACGTATATTTCCTTGTTTCGTGAGTATTATGTACCACTATGCGCCTATTCGCGCCGATATGTTGGCCGCAAGGATGTTGCCGAAGAGATTGTTTCGGATACATTCCTGAAAATCTGGGAAAACAGGGCGTCTATTCAAATTAATACATCAATAAAATCGTATCTATTTCAGGCTGTTTACAACAACTCGCTTTATTACCTGAGAAAACTTAAAAATGAAGCCATCCTGGAAGATTATTTTTCGAATACGGCTTCTGAGAATATTGCTTTTTCAACGCTTGCCGACGAGACTCCCGAAGAAAGCCTTGTGATGGACGACATTAATACCCGAATAGAAGAAGCCGTTGCCCAACTGCCCGATCAACAGCAAAAAGCTTTCAGGTTGAAGCGATTCGATGGCAGGAAAAATGCGGAAGTCGCTAAAATAATGGGTATTTCAGTAAAAACAGTCGAAATGCACCTCGCCAAAGCCACACTTACCCTACGCAAAAACCTGAAAGATTATTTGCCTTCGTTTCTTTTATTTTTATTGCTCAAATAAGAAAAAACTGGAATTTTTTTCGGTTCGGTACAGGGTTTTTCACTTTTGTGCATCATACAACTGAAAAACGCTGAAATGGAAAATGAAACTGATGTAAATATTCTGCTAATCCGCTTATTCTCAGGCGAAGCAAGTCACGAAGAGAAGAAGGTTATCTCCGTATGGCTTAAGCAATCGGCTGAAAACAAGAAGCTTTATGCCGATTTACGCGAAATCTGGCTGACTTCCGGTATCCAGTCGAATGCCGATGAATACAACCTGGAACAGGCAATTTTCAGGTTCAAAGCAAAGATAAGCGATCAACGCCCAACTGGCATTCAGATCATCAGCTGGCGACAGGTAGCCCGGTATGCGGCGGTTATTCTTTTAGCATTATCGCTTCCGTTGAGCTATTATTTTGGGAAACACAATTCAGCTTCCACCAGTAGCTTAACAACCATAGCCTGTGCTTATGGCGATAAATCGAACATTGTATTGCCCGACAGTTCCCGGGTTTACCTCAATTCGGGCAGTAAATTGTCGTTCAATTCGAATTTCGAAAATGGCCGAAAGGTAAAGCTTGAAGGTGAAGCATTTTTTGAGGTTACCAAAGACAAAAATCACCCGTTTCATGTGAAAACTAATGATGTTGAAATAGAAGTTTTGGGGACAAAGTTTAACCTGAAAGCTTATGCTGAGGAGAAATCCGTTTCGGCGACATTGGTTGAAGGCCGTATTAAGATTTCGAGCGATTATCAGCAGGAATTTATGGCTCCCGATCAGCGGATTATTTTTAGCAAGGAAAGTAAAAAGATGACTGTGCAGAAAGTTGCCGACACAACTGTTGATACCGATTGGAAAGATGGCCGGTTTGTTTTCAGGAATGAATCGTTGGCCGAGCTGAAGCCAAGGCTTGAGCGCTGGTTTGACGTGGACATTGTGTTTGGCGACGAGCAGGTGAAAAATCGGCGGTTTACCGGGGTTTTAAGCCGCGAGAGTATCCTGGAGGCCATAACATATTTCGATCGTTCCAACTACGTGGAGTGTTCGATCCAGGGAAATAAAGTAATCATTAACTCACAAAATAATAAATAATTCAATGTTGTAATCTGTGATTAAAAATGAAAAAGGGAAGTGCTACCAACACCTCCCTCCAGTAATTATTAAACCGAAGTTTAACTTTTAAAAGCGTCTAAATTTATGAAATTAAATCGAATTGACCTGTCTGTTCAGCGGAATAGATGGTTAAAAAGGTATTTATTGATTATGAGACTAATCTGTATTCTAACCTTGGTTTTTACATTAAACCTAAGCGCCACTGTTTGGTCGCAAAACACTGCCATGAGCATTAATTTGAAGAATTCGACCCTTCAGGAGCTATTTACACAAATTGAAAAAAACAGCAACTATCGTTTTTTCTATAATAACGATGAAGTAGATGTTAATCAGCGGATTTCGATTGATGTCGCCGAAAAAACTGTTGGAAAAATTCTTTCGATTGCGCTCGAAGGAACACCGTATTCGTTTAAGGAAATGGATAACAAACTTATCCTGATTGAGAAAGCAGGCGGAGTAAGCCGGTTTTCGGGCGAAGGATTACAGCAACAAAAATCGGTTTCGGGCAACGTTACCGATTCTTCTGGCGGGCCATTACCCGGTGTTTCAGTGGTAGTTAAGGGTACAACAGTAGGGGTAATAACTGATAGCGACGGGAAATATGCACTTCCCAAAGTTCCTGAAAATGCTGTTTTGGTATTCTCTTTTGTTGGAATGAAAACCAAGGAAATAAGAGTGGATGGCAAAACTTCGATCAATGTTGCGCTCGAAGATGAAACGATTGGTATTGAAGAAGTCGTTGCCATTGGGTATGGTGTCCAGAAAAAAGGATCGGTTACAGGTTCGGTTGCATCAATAAATTCTGAAAATATATTGAGCATCAAAACTGCGAATGTTACCAATACTTTAGCCGGTAAATTACCTGGTTTAAGAGCTGTTCAGCGAAGTGGCGCACCTGGCGACGACGCTGCCTCGATTGATATTCGGGGTTTCGGAAATCCATTGGTTATTGTTGATGGGATTGAGCGCGATTTCAGGCAGATTGATGCCAACGATATTGAGTCTGTGAGTGTGCTGAAAGATGCTTCAGCTGCGGTTTACGGGTTTAAAGGAGCTAATGGGGTTATCCTGATAACTACTAAAAAAGGAACTATCAGTAAACCCAAAATTAATTACTCAGGTTATTGGGGGCTTCAGAAAGTAACCCGTTATCCCGAGCTTCTAAATGGGTACGAATATGCTATGCTCTACAACGAGGCACAGCAAAATGTTGGTGTAAATGCACCATATTCTGAAGAACAGTTGGCGAATTTTAAAGCCGGAAATGGTACTACAAACTGGTGGAATGAAGTAGTTCGTAATTTGAGCCCTCAACAATTTCACCACGTTAACGTGTCAGGCGGTACTGAGAAAGTGAAGTATTATTTTTCTTTTGCATCAACCGACCAGGACGGGATGTACCGCTCGGACGATTACACCTACAAAAAATACAACGTTCGCTCGAACATCAGCGCGCAAATTACGAATGATTTAAATGTTGAGCTTCAGTTAAGCGGGCTCCTTGATACCAGGAACAAACCTTATGAAGCCGACCCTCTCTCCAGAAGTATTCAAATGGCTCGGCCAATTTATTCTATTTATGCCAACAACAATGAGTCGTACTGGCAAAACCCTGGAGACAAGGGAAATCCGGTACATTTGTCGAAAATTGATCAGGTTGGATACGACCGGCGCGACCGACGCGAATTTAACGGAACGGTGATTTTTAACTGGAAACTGCCTTGGGTTAAAGGCTTGTCGGCAAAAGCACTGCTTGGCTACGACTATAACAACAATTATACACGCCAATGGTACAAAGCTTATAAAGAATATAACTTCAGCCCTTCGAACAACCAATATGTAATTCAGGCAAACCACAGTATTTCTGAATTAACAACCAATTCAGAAAACTATTTTAAGCCAACACAACAATATTCATTGAATTATGACAATAAGTTTGGCAACCACAATGTGAGCGGATTGCTTTTGTGGGAAATGTATAACGACAGAAAAGACTGGGTAAAAGCTTACCGTCAGTTTACCGTTAGTGCAATCGACCAGATAAATGCTGGAGATAATATCAATAAAAATAATGGTGGAAGTGCTTCTGAATCTGCTCACTCTGGTTTGGTTGGACGCTTAAATTATGCTTATGCAAGCAAATACCTGGCTGAAGTAAGTTTTAGGTACGACGGTTCCTACAAATTTGACCCGGATAAACGCTGGGGCTTTTTCCCTGCGGTTTCACTGGGATGGCGTGTATCGGAAGAGCCGTTCTTTAAGTTGGCACTACCTTATGTCGAGAATTTTAAAGTCAGGGGATCGTTTGGTAAGGTCGGAGATGAAGGAGATTTTAGTGCGTTCCAATACCTTTCAGGATATACTTATCCAACAGGTTCGTACATTCTTGGATCATCGGGAGTATCGAATGGTGCTGTTGACAAAGGAATGCCAAATACAGGGCTGACCTGGTATGAATCGACCACTGCAAATGTTGGGTTTGAATTGTCAGCATGGAAAGGGTTACTGGGAGTTGAGTTCGATTACTTTTACCGGAAACGCGATGGATTACTTGCTACCCGCCAATTAACTTTGCCTACTACTTTCGGACAAAGTTTACCTCAGGAGAATCTGAACTCGGATAATACGAAAGGCTTTGAGATTGTATTTAATCACCGGAACAAAATTGGCGAATTTACTTACAGTGCAAAAGCGAACCTTTCGACCACCCGTGTCTCTTATGGATATGTTGAGCGTGCTGCATCTTCAAACATGTACGATAACTGGAAAAACAATACCAACGATCGTTTTCAATCGATAAGCTGGGGAAAAATTGCTCTTGGCCAGTTCCAATCGTTTGCCGATATTTTGAGTTCGCCTATCCAGGATAACAATGGGAACAAATCATTGCTCCCCGGTGACATAAAATATAAAGACGTCAACAACGATGGACTGATTGACGGAAAAGACGATCAGCCAATAGGATATGGATCGACACCACGTATTTATTACGGATTAAACCTGAATTGCGAATACAAGGGATTTGATGTGACCCTGTTCTTCCAGGGAGCAGCCGGGCACGATGTGTTTGTTGGCGGCGATTTCCTCGATCCGTTTATTCAGCAAGGACTTGGAAATGGTATCACCCTTTGGATGGATCGCTGGCATAGGGCTGATCCTACCGACATGAACAGCGCATGGATTCCGGGCGAAATGCCTGCATTGCGCCCCACCGGATTTTCGGCCAACAGGGCTCAAAGTACCTGGACTTTGCACAATGCCAACTACTTGCGCTTGAAAACAGTAGAAATCGGCTATACACTCCCGGCTAAATGGATAAATAAAGCAGGTTTTGATAATGTGCGCATTTATCTCAATAGCTTAAATACACTAACGTTTACCAGCAACAAGGGAATTATGAAGTATATGGACCCTGAAAACAACGATTCGAGTTTACGTTATTATCCTCAGATGAAAACGTTCAATGTTGGGATAAACTTAACATTCTAATTTTAAAATTTATCAAAATGAAACTAATAAGTCGTTTATATATAGCGTTAGCAGTGGTGAGTCTCTGGTCGTGCAGCGATTATTTGGAAAAGGAGACCTTCGATATTATTACTTCTGAAAAGGTATGGCAGGATCCTGCATTAATTGATGGTGTAATGGTCAACCTGTACGATGGACTCCGGCTCAACGATTTTAATTACTGGTACCAGGAAGCCTGGCGCTTAATGAACCCAACTACTCTTTCGGATGAAGGACAAGGATCGTTTCAGAAAGACCCGATGTTTGACAACGGGAACGCTTCATACACTTATGGCGATTACTTGTTTGAGCTGACTTTTACGGATATGTACAAACAAATCAGAAATTGTAACACAGTAATTCAGCAACTTCAGGAATCAACCGTTTTGCAGGACGACAACAAAAAGCTTTTAATGGCCGAAGTGAGATTTCTCAGAGCCATGCATTATTTCGAACTGGTAAAGCGCTACGGAGGAGTACCTTTGCTTACTTCGCCACAGGAATACACTAACGGTAAGCTCGACGACCTGATGGTGAAACGCAATAAAGAAGTTGAGATATATGACTTTATTGTAACCGAATGCAATGAAATTGCCCCCAATATTCCGGCAACCCGCGAGGCCACAGCAAAATACAGGGCAACCAAAGGCGCTGCTTTAGCTCTTTGTTCAAGGGCAGCACTTTATGCTGGTTCAATTGCAAAATATGGCAAAGTTCAATTGGATGGTATTGTTGGTATTCCTTCGTCCGAAGCAAAACGTTTCTTTCAGGCTTCAGCAACTGCCTCAAAGGCATTGATCGATTTGAAAGCATATTCTCTTTACAGCAAAGATGCCAATAAGGCCAAAAATTATTGCGATATTTTTACGAAAACTACTGACGGCGAGAATGGTGAATATATCTTTCAGAAACAATTTGATGTTTCAGGAGGAAAAGGTCACGACTGGGATAAACGGAATGCTCCGTTCTCGTATCGCCAGGGCGGCTGGGGATGTGGTGTTGCACCAACCCTGGAAATGGTTGAGACTTATGAATATACTGACGGAAGTAAAGGTGATTTGGCACTCACAAACCCGGATGGTTCTTTGCGTCGGTTTTCAAACCCATACGAAATCTTTGCCAACAAAGATCCTCGTCTTTTTGCATCGGTATATTTGCCCGGATCGCCATGTAAAGGCTCTAATATCGAATGGATGAGAGGTGTTATTGCCACGGATAAGGATCGCTATGTTGCTGCCAGCCAGCCCGGAGGAAGTGGAAACTCGGTTGTAATAAACGGGAAAACATATACAACAACCGGTAAAGATGGTGGCTCGGATGCTGGTGATGCCTCGAAAACAGGGTTTTACCAAAAGAAGTTTTTCGACGAAACATTGGCTGATGTTAATATGGGAAAATCTGAAACTCCCTGGCCAGTTTTCCGCTTAGCCGAAATATACCTGAACCTTGCTGAAGCCAATCTGGAAATGGGAGGCGATGAAGCAGAAGCGCTTAGTGCTGTTAATTTGGTTCGCAACCGTGCCGGAATTAAGTTACTTACCTCATGTACTCTTGAAAATGTTCGTCACGAGCGCCGGGTTGAACTGGCCTTTGAGGGACACCGTTTCTGGGATTTGAAACGCTGGCGCCTGGCCGATAAAGATGTTGCCCAGGGTGGGCTGAATGGCTTTAAAGGAAGTGCTTTATATCCTTGGCTCGACGCACGCGATGGTAAGTATGTTTTTGAAATTGGACGAAATACTCCCAAACAAACCAGGTTTTTCCTCGAAAAAAACTACTATACAAAAATTAATAGTAGCGACCTAAACTCAAATCCTAATTTGATTCAGAATCCAGGATACACAAACTAAAATTTCAGACGATGAAAATTATAAACAACCATATAAAGATTTCAGCATTTATGCTTTTTGCACTCCTGACACTGGCATTATCAGGCTGTAAGGATTTAGACAATTATGACGCTCCGGCGGGAGGACTTCACGGAACCATTATGGACGCATCGACCAACGAGCCAATTCCACTTCCGGTACAGGGTTCGTCGGGTGTAATCATTAACCTGTTCGAACAAAATACATCGGCAACAAAATCGATCGACTTCTACGCCAAAGATAACGGCACTTACGAAAACTCGCAGGTATTTAACGGCGAATACCGGGTTGTAGTTAACGGTCCGTTTGTTCAGGTTGCCGAAAATACGGTGGTTGTTAAAGGACAAACCGAACTTAACTTCACTGCGGTTCCGTATTCGCGCATCGAAGCAACAGCTGTTGCCGCTGGCAAATCGGTTACTGTAACTTATAAAGTAACGCCAAGCAGCCCCGAGTTCAAAACAACTGAAGTTTACGGATACTGGAACTTTGCTCCTGGCATCGACAACAGTGGAAGTAATTATGCAGAAAAGCTGACATCGGCAAACGTTACCGGAACAATGGGATTTAATCTGGAAAACAGTTCCGTTTTCAAATCAAATTTGTACAAGATTACCAATAACGGGAATAAAGTTTATTTCCGCATGGGTGCAAAAACAAACGGAGTGATCAATTACAGCAAGACCGTTGAAATAGTGCTACAGTAAATACACTAGGGCTGTTCGGGAAATAACTCATTTCCTGAACAACCCTTTCTTTTTCAATTTCCATGAATACTTTCAGAAAAATACAAACATCAGAATTTTTTTATGGCATCATGGCTGTGATACTAGTCATGTTGGCATCATGCAAAACAACAAAAAATACCGAAAGCTGGGGACTGACCGAGTTTGTTAGGCCACAAAATGCTGGACCAATTTTATCGCCTAATCCGGAAAGTGAGTTTTTCTGTCCCATGCGAAAAGAAAATGTCAAATGGGAAGAAAGCGACACCTTTAACCCGGCAGCCATTGTAAAAGGCAATAAGATTTTTGTACTCTACCGGGCCGAAGACAACTCGGCAACAGGAATCGGGAAACGGACATCACGCATTGGCCTGGCAGAAAGTACCGACGGCATCGTGATGAAAAAACACGAAAAACCAGTTTTATTTCCCGGTGAAGATAACATGAAAGAATTTGACTGGTCGGGAGGTTGCGAAGACCCACGCGTGGCCGAGGCTGAAGACGGAACTTACGTCATGGCTTACACATCGTGGAACCGGAAAGTGCCACGCTTGTCAATTGCCACCTCGAAAGACCTGGTTACCTGGGAAAAACACGGCCCCGCATTTGCGAAAGCTTACAACGGACGTTTTGCCGACATCGCCTCCAAGTCAGCGTCAATCGTAACGAAGGTTAAAAACGACAAATTAGTCATCACCAAAATAAACGGAAGCTACATGATGTACTGGGGCGAGCACGGAGTTTATGCGGCCACCTCAACCGACCTGATCAACTGGAGTCCGGTCTTGAACGAAAAAGGAGAGCTGAAAACCTTGATTGCACCCCGAAATGGCTACTTCGACAGCGCCCTCACCGAATGCGGGCCTCCTGCCATCCTGACTAAAAAAGGAATTTTACTGCTCTATAACGGCAAAAACAGCAAGGGAAATAACCGCGACACGCATTACACCGCGGGAGCATACTGCGCCGGACAGGTTTTGTTTGACAAAAAAGATCCGTACAAAGTTGTTGCCCGACTCGACAAACCATTCTTTGCGCCATCAGCCGACTTTGAAAAAAGTGGTCAATATGTTGATGGAACCGTATTCATCGAAGGATTGGTTTATTTCAAACAGAAATGGTTCCTCTACTACGGTTGTGCCGACTCGAAAGTTGGTGTTGCCATCTGCGACCCGTCAAAAATACAATAACGAAAAAGGGAAACAAATATCGATACCAATAAACCAACATCATGCGTTTCAACATAAAATACAACACTAAGATTGTCCTTCTGATTCTGGCATTCAGCCTATCAGCAAAGACGAACAGCCTTCAAGCCTCCCCGAAAAAAGGGAAACAGTCGGCCCTGATCCTCAGTTCTCATCCCGAAAGTGGAGTCGGTTTTCAGTGGCAAATGAAACGGGCAAATGAACTGAAGTCAGCAGGAGAAGACATTTCGAAAGCCAGCTACAACACAGCTGAATGGAAGCAGGCCATCGTTCCCGGCACCGCACTGAACAGTCTGGTAGCCAATGGCGAATTCCCCGAACCTTACTTCGGACAAAACAACATGCGGGTGAACAAACTGATACCTGATATTGCCGATGCCGGTCGTGAGTTTTACCATTTCTGGTACCGCACTACATTTAATGTTCCGAAAGATTTTAAAGGAAAGAAAGTGTGGATACAATTCGACGGAATTAACTACCTGGCTGACATCTGGCTGAATGGTCAAAAATTGGGAAACATCAAAGGAATGTTCCTGCAAAAAACATTCGACATCACCGAGTTGGTTAAGCTAAACGA
>Ga0116171_10005095_pt1 | contig 11612 bp, 12 predicted proteins | sample AD_JPNHW2_MetaG_FD_89798 | JGI IMG/M metagenome (GOLD analysis project Ga0116171, IMG submission 89798) | Active sludge microbial communities of municipal wastewater-treating anaerobic digesters from Japan - AD_JPNHW2_MetaG | ecosystem: Engineered > Bioreactor > Anaerobic > Digestate | place...
CATAGTGACGCGATTATACCGGAGATAATCATCGATTCCCAGAATCCCATGCTGCAGGCTGTCATCAGCACGGCTGTAGTGTACGCCCCTATAGCGAGGAATCCGGCCTGACAGAGAGAGAGAAGGCCGGTGTAGCCGACAATAAGGTTGAGGCCGAGAGATGCTATGGTATAAATTCCTATATAGATAAAAATCAGTAATATAAAGTTAAGCATCTCTATACCTTTTCCCTTATATTTTTTAATAAAATTCCGCTGGGCCTGAGAAGCAGAATCAGGATCAGCACTGAAAACGCGATTGTGTCTTTTAATCCCTGGGGTATCCCGAGAATAACAACTCCGAATGTTTCCAGCAGGCCGAGAATAATCCCGCCGAGCATTGCCCCGCTTATATTTCCGATTCCCCCTACAACGGCGGCAATAAACGCCTTAAGTCCCGCCATTGTCCCCATTGTGGGGTACACTTTAAATTCAAGAGCCATAAGAACACCGGCAACGGCGGCAAGAGCTGAACCGATTGCAAATGTCAGTGATATAATAAGATTTACATTTATTCCCATAAGGGCCGCAACGGGCTGGTTCTGGCTTGTTGCCCTCATCGCTTTGCCAAGCCGTGATCTGTCGATAAAAAGTTTAAGCCCCGTCATCATTATAAGTCCCACCGCAAGTATCAGCATCTGGTTTGGTGTAATACTGGAACCGGCAATCTGTATCGACGAGTTATCAAAAGGATATTCAAATCTTTTCGATTTTGTTCCGAAAAACAGGGCTGCTGCATTTGCGAGTATGATTGAAACACCTATTGCGCTCAGGAGTGGCGCAAGCCTGGGAGCGTTTCTCAGAGGTTTATACGCGATTTTTTCAATCAGGACTCCAAGAAAAGCGCTGGCGGCCATGGCAATCAGAAGGGCGGCGACGAATATCCCCATTGTATAGGAAGCGCCTTTTGAAGGATTATATAAGAAGAAATAGAAATAGTATCCGGCATAAGTACCGGCCATAAGAATTTCTCCATGAGCAAAATTTATAAATTTAAGAATACCGTATACCATTGTATAACCCAGCGCAATAAGAGAATATATGGCTCCCAGGGTCAGTCCGTTTATCAGGTGCTGAAGCAGCTCGTTCGATGGTATGTTAAAAAGATTCATCCGTTTTACTTCCTTAAGGTCAGTTCACAAAAAGAGGTTGTTTCAAATTTCTGTTTCGCCCCTCCCTTGATGGGAGGGGCCGGGGGAGGGTGATTTAGTAAACATCATATCACCCCCTCCTAACCTCCCCCATCAAGGGGGAGGAAGTATCCGATATTTTTAGACAACCTCTTTTTTTAAGTATGACTATTTTATCTCTACGAGTTTTTCGCCGTCCAGTTTGTACATCTTCAGCTGTTTATACTTTTTATTTTCCGCTGTGTAGATACCGATGTTTGCAACCAGATCTCCATTTTCGGTAAAAGTGATTTTACCGGAAACACCGTCATAATCTTTTGTTTTTGCAACAAGATCTCTTACCTTGTCCCTGTCAACTTTCAAAACTCCGCCCGCCCCTTTGGCTGATGTCGCTTTGATCGCGCTGAGAATCAGCCTGGCACCATCATAAGAGTTAAGGCTGAAAGCGTCCGGTTTTTCCCCGTATTTACTCTGGTATTTAGCTTCGAAATCTTTTCTTGTCTGGCTTGCCGGCTGTTCTGCCGCCTGTGTAAAAATTACGCCGTTGGCAAGATCTTTGGCAAGGTCAAAAATCTGCGGATTTGAAAAACCGTCTGCGCTGTAGATTTTTGTTTTAATACCAAGCTGTTTAGCCTGTTCAAGAATCTGTGCTATTTCAGCGACATAGTTGGGGATGTAAAGGGCTTCGGCATTAGCACCTTTAATTTTTGTCAGCTGGGTTTTAAAATCCTTATCTCCCTGCAGAGCTGTTTCAATGGCAACAACTTTACCCCCTTCTTTTTCGAACTGGGCTTTGAAGTCGAGTGCGAGTCCCTGGCTGTAATCATTCTTGACATATAGAATGGCAACGGTTTTTACATTGTCTACTTTGGCGAGATATTTCCCGAAAACAATTGCCTGAAGAGCATCGCTCATAACATCCCTGAAAATAAACTTTCCTTTGTCAGGAAGGTCTTTATGGGTTGATGACGGAGAGATCATAACTATCTTTGCGGCTTCAGCTTTTGGCGCCACTGCCAGTGATACAGAGCTGAAAACCGACCCTACTATTCCTATGACCCTGTCAACTCCGGCAAGCTTTTCTATTGCAGGGTTGCCCTTTTCAACCTTTCCTTCTGTATCTTCAATAATCAGCTGGGCATTGAAACCTTCAGCACCGCCTGCGGCATTGAATTCCTCGACTGCAATTTTTACAGCCTGGCTCATAAGTTTGCCGTAATTGCCCGCATCACCGGTCATCGGCCCGAGAAAACCTATCTTGATTGTTTCACCCGGTTTGATCAAGTCAGATTCTTTTCCGCATGCGAAAAGGGAAAGAAGCATGAGAGAAAAGAAAACCGCGAGTAACTTTTTCATAATAAACGCTCCTTCATGATTTTTAGTAATATTATTAAGCGCGAACGCTTGATATACAATGACTAAATATGACAATAATTATATATAAAAACAATAACCGGCCTGTTTTTTTTAACAAATCGCATTTTCGGCTATGTCAAGAATATGTCAATTATATAATCCGGCCATTATTCACATTTTGGCCAAATACGCCCTGTTTTACGGGTAAAGCCGCTCTCCCTATTAACGGTTTTGGGGCTTTTTTACAGCCGGAACCTGTATTTAAAATATGATTAATATATTTGACACTTTCAACCTTAAATTGTGTTTTTACCCATGATTAAATTTGACGGTTATACCCTTTTTATGGCTCCAATGGCGGAGATAACAACACCATCCCTCAGAAGGTGTATAAGAAAATTCGATAAGGAAACCGTGCTCTATTCCGAGATGCTCAGTGGCGCGGCGATCGCCTGCGGTTCCTTTCACAACGAACCCCTTACAATGTTAAATGAAGATGATCAGCCTTTTGTGTTTCAGCTGCTTGGGGGTGATCCGCTTACAATGGCCGGGGCATGCAGGATTCTGTCGGAAAAAAAGTGTTCCGGAATAGACATAAATATGGGGTGTTCCGCACCTGATATAATTAAAAAATTCCAGGGATCGAAACTTCTGTCCGATATGGATGCGGCAAAAGAAATAGTGCAGAAGTGCAGAAAGGCCTACGGAGGTACTCTTTCGGTAAAAATGAGAAGCGGTTTTGAACAGAGTGATAATGGGTATCTCCTTGACTTCGCGAAAATGCTTGAAGGGGAGGGTATTGATTACATAACGCTTCATCCCCGTCATGGAAAACTCTCTTTCAGGAGAACCGCTGACTGGGGACTGGTTAAACTCCTGAAAGAGAACTTGAAGATCCCGGTTGTGGGTAATGGAGATATTGCCAATCCGGATGATGTAATCAGGCGTTTCAGTGAAACCGGCTGTGATGGAATCATGATAGGGAGACAAGCCGTAACCTGCCCATGGATTTTCAGCCTGTCAAGGAAGCTCATTTTTGAGGGGAGATACAGGCTGGAGGTTGACCTGCAGGCGGTTTTCAGGGATGTTCTTGCAGGTATTAAAAATGATCTTCCGGAGCATCTCCATAAAAGCAGGGGGCACAGGTTTTCATTCTATTTCTGTAAAAATTTTGTTTTTTCGCATGATCTTTTTAAAAAAATAAGAAATGTTGAACAGATAGATTTAATGATTGAAATTATTGATGAGTATGTTTTAAGGAATCCCGGTGAGAGGTTGAAGGTTTTTGAACAATAAGCAATAATATTTAATTACAAGTGAGTAAACAAAGCTGATAATACCTCCCCCTTGATGGGGGAGGATAGGTGGGGGTGAAATAGTTGATGAATATTTCATTTCCTGAGAATCACCCTCCCCTAACCCCTCCCGTCAAGGGAGGGGAAGAATATATGCAGAAGCAAAATTATTTAATTCTTACAGGGGGAATCTGCTGATGGAATATATAAGGGTATGGAAAGAGATCGATATAGAAGAGGTTAAGAACCATATAATTATGGTGGAAGATAAATACGGCCATTGCCCCGGATGCAAACAGATCGGGATAGAATTGAAAGATCTGAAAAAATGCCCCGGATGCGGAAGGGTTTTTAAATTCGTAACTTCGAAGGATGCCGGTGGAGGAAAAGTCGATATAGTGGGCAGGACAAGGAAAAAGCTTCCGGATCTTCTTTTCGTGGATTATGATGATTATGAAAGAGTAACAGGGAAAAAGAAAGCGGAAAGCCTGTTTAATATTTAGAACGCACTCTTTTCACCCTTTATTTTAAGGTAATAAAGCCGGTAATATGTAAATGCTATGTAATCGTTACCGAGCAGATCGTATACCGCACCCATGTTGTAAAGGGCCTCTATAAACGTTTTATCTTTCTCGTATGCTTCCCTGAACGAGTGGAGGGATTCTATATATTTTCCGGATATGAACTCCGCAAGCCCCAGTTTAAACCATCCCCTGGAGAAATTCGGGTCGAGAGAAACAGACTTTTTAAAATGTTTTATCGCATCGGGAACTTTACCCTTCTGCATAATGTAGACTCTTCCCAGGCCGTAATGTCCAAGAGTGTATGAAGGATTTGTTTCGACCGCTTTCCTGAAGTTCTGTTCAGCTCCCGGAAGATTGCCGGCTTGAAAAAACTCAATTCCTTTTTTATAGTAGAAAGTTGAGTTTTCAGCATAAAGGGCAGTCTGAATTAAAAACAGCGGGAGAAAAATCAGAACAGGCAGTTTCAAATTGTCATCCTGCTTTTGGTATCATTTTCTTTAGATTTTCGTAGAAAAATTTTTCGACCCCGGTACTGAAAAAGAAATATATAATAAAAACAATCCACAGGGCTATTGTAAGAAAACAGAGAAAACGGAGCAGTTTTTCAGCCCCTGAATCGCTCGCTTTATAAAAAATAATAATCAGAGCCAGCGGCCAGATGACAAACATTCCCGCGAATGTTATTATCAGCAGCTCTTTAAAAAAATCAATTATTGAAATATACCATCCGGCTTTAAACGCGGCATAACCGGTATTTAATTCATTAAAGAAGAACCATACGTAAAAAATAAAAATAAGAGTCGATATCAGTTTCCAGAACAATTCAATCCTGGGCCTGAACCAGAGAAGTAAAACAGTTATTCCCCATAACGAAAAGAACAGAAAAACTGATTTAATTATTAACACGTCATTACCCATTAGGCCCACCTGTATATTTTAGTCTGTAAAGAGCGCTTTTATCAAATATATTTTAAATAATTAAATTCAGGGGTATAAGGGATGATAATCCCTTAAAAGGGCACCCTGTGGCTGTCATTTCTCCCCTCCCTTGATGGGAGGGGGCCGGGGGAGGGTGATTTTATCGATGATTTAATCAGCACCTTTTCACCCCCTCCTAACCTCCCCCATAAAGGGGGAGGAATTACCGGACATTTAGGACAGCCCTTATTGTTTTATTATCGAATTTTTATTGCATTATTGCAATAAAAATATCGGATGTAAAGTGCCGGTTGTCATTATTTTAAAGGAATACAATGAATTTTTTCAAGATAAATTACAGATCAGTTTTACCTGTTTTCCTGTTTGCTTTATCCTGTACTGACCCGGTTGTCAGTTTCAGCAGGATTGAATACAGGATACCAGGTTATATCGATATAAAAACGGATGATTTAAACAGGATATCCGGAGATTTTAAAACAGATCCCGCAAGCGCTGTTTACGTCGAAGTGGTGCTTTACAGCTATTCTGCCGGTGCGGAAAAAATAAGCCTTTCCGGCGATGGCGAATTTAAAACGGTCAGCGGAAACGGAAGATTAAAAGCGCTTGTGAAAGTTATGAATGATAAAAAAATTTTAAGGGCGGAGTTTGTTGAGGGGAGAGGAAACAGTAAGGAAGAGATGCTTTCCTCCCTCGGGAAAGAAATTAAACTGAAAATGATCAAATAAAAGGATTAAATTTTTCTGAATCTTTTAATGAAATTTAATTTGATGAAGGCTTTAAGAATGGCTGCAATCAGATCTCAATGCCGGCTGTTATTGAGATCTGATCCTGTACTTACCTGGATTTTTCGGTGCTTTTAAAAATATCTTCCGGTATAATTTTGTTCTTCTCATACTCCGCTTTGATCACATCCCCGGCTGAAGTTCTGAGGTCGTTCGCAATTATGCATTTCCCTTCGAGAAGTACCCCATTCTGTATTATGAGTTCCGGGGTTCTGATGTCTCCATAGACTTTTGCTGTCGGCATCAGCAGCACACGGCTGGTCGCATTTATATTCCCCATGATGAGCCCTTCAACGATCACAGATACTGCGTCAATGCTTGTTTTAATCTTGCCGTCCGGCCCTATATAAAGCTGGTCTGCCTTGAGCGATTTTCCCTCAAAGCGGCCGTCAATTCTTAATGAACCGTTTATGCTGAAATTGCCTGTAAAATAAGATTTTTCGCCGATTACGTTATTTGATATATCTCCGGTTGTTTTGATTATTGCCATGGTTTTAATCTCCTTATTCAAACAGGTACAATTCTATTTTTTTTTAATGGTGTCAACTTCAATTTATTATGAGCGGCTGCAAAACTCGATTTTATAGCCGTATAGTAATCCCGCGGGGCTGTTTCAGTATATTGCCCGGTACTTTTTTTCGTATCTGTTTTTCCCGCGATGATATATATTGTATAAAAAGCTGCCTGTAAAACAGGACCCGGTTATAAGGAAAATCGCGGAAAAATATAAAATTTCATCGCGGAGGCAGCGGTTTATTGCAATAAAATAAAGTGAATATAGTTATTTTTTATCTATAATGTTCAATTTTTTATATTTTTTTCATGCGGATAAAATTTACTCGACAAGATGTTTAAAAAGTATTATTCTAAAATGAAACTGGACATGTATGTATTTAAATTATGAAAGAAAGGGAAATACTGTAGTTGTCTATATTGATTCGCCTTTTAATATAGATAATTCCGAGTTGATAAAAAAAGATGTCTGCTCTTTGATCGATCAGTTCAGAGATTGTTTTTTTATTTTGAACATGGAGCGTGTTGAGTATATAGACAGTACAGGTATTGTTCTTCTGATTGTTTTTTCAAAAAAGTTGGAATCTTATAAAAGGAATCTTAAAGTTACAAATCTCGGCTTTGCCGTAAAAAAAGTGTTTCAGCTGTTCAATTTAAGTGAATTTATTGGTGCTTATGATAATGAAGATGAAGCGGTTAAATCAATGGACGTTTCTTTATAGGGTATTATTATTCTCGGTTATTCTGTTTTCTTTTCTTGTATCCTGTAAAAGTACAGATGCCGGGAATGCAAAAAAAACCGGGTCCGGGTACGCGGAAAGTTCAGGTTCCGGGGATATAAAAAATACAGATGCAGGATCCGCAGAATGTATAAAGAGATGTGAAAAAATAAAACAGAACTGTATTGAGAGATGTGAGGACTACAGTAGTTTCGGGTTTTCCATGGGTAAATCTACAAGTATAGCCGGTTCGGAATCCGGGGGCACTAATGTCTGTACTGATAAGTGCAAGAAAAACTACAGAAGTTGTCTTGATGGATGCGGAGTAACGAATATTCCTGAAGAGTAGAATTTATAATGGATAAAATTCTGCTTCTCGGGATAAATGCGCGGTTCTCTCATTCAAATCCGGCGCTGCTCTATCTTAAAAAAAATATTTCCGACCTTGACCTTCATGTTTCTGCGGTTGAATTCACTACAGGTGAGAGCGCGGAGAAAATTGCCGGGGAAGTTCTCAAAATCAGGCCGGATCTGCTCGGCATATCTGTATATATCTGGAACACCTTCCTTGTAAAAAAAATCCTTAAAATCATAAAGTCATCCCTGCCCGGGATAAAAATTGTCCTCGGCGGTCCGGAAGTCAGTTACAACAGCGCAGAGTGGATCGGGGAATTCAGCGAGATCGACTACATAATAACCGGCGGGGGTGAGGCTGCGTTCAGGGATCTTGTCCTGTCGGACTGCAGCATAAGCCGTGGAATTTTGCGGGGGAGCAATCCGCACTTCAGCCTTATAAAGTTTCCGTACACCGCTGATGATTTGAACAGGTTAAGAGGGAGATATCTCTACTATGAAAGCAGCAGGGGGTGTCCTTTCAACTGTTCCTATTGTCTTTCATCGGTGAAAGGCCATAACGTGGAGTTCAGAAAATTTGAACAGGTAGCCCATGAGCTCGATTTTCTTTCATCATACAGTCTCCCGCTGGTTAAATTCGTAGATAGAACATTCAACCTGAAAAAAGATCATTACATCCCCGTGTGGGAACATATAGTAAAAAAATTCAGCGGAAGCGGGACATGCTTTCATTTTGAAATTTTTCCGGAGCTTCTCGATGATGAAGATCTGCGTTTGCTTGCCGGGGTCCCGCGCGGGCTCTTCCAGTTTGAAATGGGGATACAGTCCGCAAAGCCGGAAACCCTGGCGGAGATAAACCGCGCCGGTTCATGGGAGAAACTCGAAAAAAATGTAAAGAGACTTTCCGAAGCCGGGAACATCCATCTTCACACCGATCTTATAGCAGGGTTGCCGTATGAAAATTTTTCAGACTATTCGGAATCTTTCAATAAAGTGTACTCTCTCGGCGCGGAACATCTGCAGGGCGGAGTACTGAAGGTTCTTCCCGGGACGGTGATGCGGGATAAAGCCGGGGAGTATGGCCTTGTGTATGATCCTCTCCCCCCTTATGCAATTATCGGAAACAGGTGGATTAGTTCGAAAGAGATGGAGAAACTGAAACTTGTCAGCGAGCTTGTTGATCTTTTTCATAACAGCGGAAATTTTACCGAAACGGAAAAATTCATGGTCTCTCTTTTCGCCGCGCCTTTCAGCTTTTACAGCAGACTGACCGATTTTTTCAGCAGGGAGGAAAATGCCGCGCACAGGGTGTGGGAGTACCAGGCGAAGAGTTTAATTTCTCTGGCAGGAAACGATTTCCCTGATACTGTTCCGCTTCTTACGGATTATCTGCGGTGGGACTGGTGCAGTGTGATGAAAGATCACCACCTTCCGGGAGTTATCAGTTCCGGATCTACATTTGAGGCAAAGAGAATGGGTTACCGGTTCTTTGCAGATCTTTCAGTTGATAAAGTGATAAATTATGCCGGGATATCTTTTACGGAAAATGATCTGAAGCGTTCACTTTTTTTCTCGCCTGATACGGAGCAGTTCATGAACTGTAAAATGAAAGATAAAATGGCTGTATTCCTTCCGGGTAAGCAGGTTATTTTTTTCAATCCCGCACAGAAGCAGAGCAGCCAGACTAATCTTTAAAAATCAGCATTAAACAGTTTTGACAGTCGAATTCGATCCTGTATTTTATGTTTTCATCAACAAGGAAAAACGGTTCCGCGAATCTCCTGTCTTTGTTGTTCTGTTTCGGGCAGAGGTTATTTTCATATTTAACACAGAGCTTTGTTGTCATCAGCGGTCCTGTTATGCGTCTGCCTGAATTTTCAAACGATTTTTCCACCTGAACGACACCATGCCGTTTATAGAATTGTTCCGCCAGCCGGTTGCTTACGTTATGCCTGAAGTCGATTTTTGTGTATGGATAGGGCAAATCTGTTTTTTTTATCTCCGGCCTGGCGTTCCTGTAACCTGACAGGCGTGCCTGGAAGAGTTTTTCAACGGCATCGCGGCGGAGCTCGTTTAATCTGCTTACAGGAATAAAGTAGTTTTCCTCAAGCGAAATCCTGATTTCCGGCGCGTTAAATATTGTCCCGCCGAGTTTCGCGAGCTGTTTTTTCAGGTGGCTGCAGTCATCTGTTTCCTGGCAGGAGATCTCTTTTACCGCTGCAATCTCCGATGAAGCGGTGTAATTATCTTCATCTGTCACGGTAAGCCTGAAACCGTTTGCTGTACCGGAAAGTTCCATGATCAGATCAATTCTACGCAGGGTTTTACTGAGCGCAAGGGCTTTTTCAAACACTGCATCGTGGTTGCGGTAGAGTATCGCATCTTTAAATATCCCGTTCATCGCAAGGGGGAAAATTTTATCATGGTCAACCCTGTTGACTTTCAGCCCGGTCAGCGTTTTCCCTCTGTCAAAAAAAGAAAGCCCGTCGCCGTTACTCAGTTTTTCACGGCTGCTGATGCTGAACCAGCCGCTCCCTGTTCCGGTTACCTTTCCGATCTCCTTGCCCGGAAATTTCGGCGTATCGGGTGAACCTACAGGTTCTGTCCTTCCTTTAATAAAATAGCCGGTGTACCCGCGGTTGAATGTCCGGAGCGGATCCGGAGTGAAGTCGAACAGGACTTTCCCCGAAGATGCTTTGCCGATATCGTTTCTTCCTTCGAGTATATTATCGAGGGTGATTCGATAGTGAGCCGTAATGTTTTTCACATAGTCTATATCTTTGAGCCTCCCTTCAATCTTCAGCGAATCGATTCCCGATTCGATAATTTCTTTCAGGGAGGCAGTCTGGTTCATGTCTTTAAGCGACAGCGGGTATTTCGGTTTTGAAATAATCTTTCCGCTTGAATCTGACAGGGTGTAGATTTTCCTGCATGGCTGGGCGCATTCCCCGCGGTTCGCGCTGCGGCCCCCCGTCGAAGCGCTCATGTAACATCGCCCGCTGAGACTGACGCATAATGCCCCGTGTATAAAAAATTCAAGTTCGCAGCCTGTGTTTTCCCTTACCTCTTTGATCTGCGGCAGCGAAAGTTCACGCGCCAGGACAATTCTGCTGAAACCGGCTTTATCGAGGAACTTTATCCTTTCAATGTCGAAGTTGTCGGCCTGGGTACTGGCATGCAGCGGGACAGGAGGGATGTCCATCTCCAGGATGCCCATATCCTGTATAATTACCGCATCTATACCGCGGTTATAAAGGTCTCTTATCAGCGCCTGCGCCTCTTCGAGTTCGTTGTCAAAGAGAATAGTGTTTATTGCGGCATATACCTTCGCGTTATAGATGTGCGCATGAGTGATAAGTTTTTCTATATCATCAAGCGAGTTTGCCGCGGCGGAACGGGCGCCGAATTTATGGGGACCTATGTACACGGCATCGGCGCCGAAGTTTATTGCCGCAATCCCTGTTTCAAGGTTCCTGGCCGGTGCCAGCAGTTCAATTTTACGCATTGTTTTTCACCGGGTATATCTTAAAGCTGTCACTGTCTTTCCATGCAGGAAAAGTTTCCCTGTAGGATACAAGTCCGGAGAAGGAGAGTTCAACTGTTTGTACACATTCGCTGTCACCCGCCCGGTGCATAACATTTCCGCAGTAATCTATAACGGAGGACATGCCGTTATAGATCAGATTGTTTCCGTCAGATCCCGTACGGTTTATTCCGGCGACATAGCACTGGTTTTCTATTGCACGGGCCCGGAGAAGCGTATCCCAGTGGTAAGACCTCGATGCAGGCCAGTTTGAAATGAATAGTGCCAGGTCATATTCCGCCCCGGAATTCCGTGTCCAGACGGGGAACCTGAGGTCATAGCAGACAAACGGGCGGATTCTCCAGCCGCCGAGTTCAACTGTAAGGAGTGAAGTTCCCCCCTCGTAAACTTTATGTTCAGCGGCCATCCGGAAAAGATG
>Ga0116171_10005096_pt1 | contig 11611 bp, 8 predicted proteins | sample AD_JPNHW2_MetaG_FD_89798 | JGI IMG/M metagenome (GOLD analysis project Ga0116171, IMG submission 89798) | Active sludge microbial communities of municipal wastewater-treating anaerobic digesters from Japan - AD_JPNHW2_MetaG | ecosystem: Engineered > Bioreactor > Anaerobic > Digestate | place...
TGAACTGATAATAAATAACCCAAACCATTACTATAAAATTATCGGTCAACCACGCGATAAAACTGGTGCAAAGTATTTCAGGCATTTGAAGGATCTTCCGAATGTACAACTTTACGGCAGGCTGAATCATGCATCAGCAATTAATCATATAAACAACTCGAGAGCATTGATTTGCACCTCTCCGGTCGAAGGATTTCCCAATATTTTTCTTGAAGCGTGGGCCTGCGGTACCCCCGTTCTTTCTTTGTTTGTTGATCCCGGGAATATCATTCAAAATAACAATCTCGGTTTCTTTGCTAATGGTGATATAAATAAGCTTTACCAAGCTCTGCTCACCATAGAGACAAGTGAAGAGTTTTCGCGCAATGCCAGGAATTATGTGCTTCAGAACCATGTTCTGACCGAGCAAAAGATTGATGAACTTAGCCGCTTATTTCATAAAGAATAAAACAGGATAACATAAAAGTTTGTATACTGCGGATATTTGGTTAAATCACATTTTTTACACATATGAATTCACTATCTGATACTAAGAAAAAACCAGTAACTATTCTCTTTTTCGTTGACGGCCTGGTAGCAGGAGGAAAGGAAAGAAGGCTGGTAGAACTTATGAAGGGACTTGCGCTTCATGATTCGGTGAGGTTTGAACTTGTGCTGATGAACCCTGAGGTACATTATCAAGAAGTCTTTGGGCTTGGTATCAAACTGCATTATATTATCAGAAGATTCAAAAGAGACCCCAACGCTTTCCTGCAGTTTTTCAGAATTTGCCAGAAAGTAAAACCTGATTTTGTTCATTGCTGGGATGGTATGACCGCGATATTGAGTACGCCTGTATGTAAAGTGTTAAATATCAAGCTAATAAACGGAATGATCACTGATTCACCCGATAGAAGTAAAGTGTTTTATAAACCGTTTCTCAGAGCGCGGCTCACTTTTCCGTTTTCATATCTGATCGTCGGTAATTCCAAAGCCGGATTGGCCTCCTATAGAGCCCCAGAACATAAAAGTACTGTTATTTATAATGGATTTGATTTTGAGCGATTATCCGCTCTTAAAGCCAAAGAAGAGGTGCTTGAAAGCTTAGACGTGAAAACAAGGTACATTGTAGGCATGGTTGCCACGTTTGGAATATTTAAAGATTACAAAACATATTTTTCAGCAGCAGAGAAAGTATTAAGAAAGAGAGATGATGTCACTTTTCTGGCAATCGGAGAACAGACAGACTCTGAAGCTGCCAAAAGCCTTGTTGATAAAGAATATAGCAACAATATCAGGTTGGTAGGCAAAAGAAGCGACATAGAATCATGCGTGAACGTTATGGATGTTTGTGTTCTTTCCACTTTTACGGAAGGGATCTCTAATTCCATTATTGAATATATGGCATTAAAAAAACCAGTAGTTGTCACAAAAGGAGGAGGATCGGACGAAATTGTTGAGAATGGCATAACCGGCTTTCTGGTTGAGAAGTCGAATCCCGATGATCTGTCCATCAGAGTGGAGCAACTGCTTGACGATGAACACCAGCGTGATGCTTTGGGTGCAGCCGGGAAGGAGAAGATTCGGCAAAAATTCACAATAAATCAGATGGTAACTGAATACCTGAAGTATTATTGCTCAGTCAATAACAAGTAAAGACATTCTTATATGTGCGGCATAGCCGGATTCTTACATTTTGACAAAGAGCAACCCGCTGATTTCCCTGCAATCAAGCGCATGACCGATGCCATGGCATATCGAGGACCTGACGGAGAAGGACATTATCTAAATGGCAATATAGCTTTAGGTCATCGCCGTCTCTCAATCATCGACCTCAGTACAGGAGATCAGCCAATGTTCAGTGCTGATCAAAACATTGCCCTTGTCTTTAATGGAGAGATATACAATTATATTGAGCTCCGGGAAGAATTAAAGATTTCAGGCCACCAATTCCGTACAAGCTCCGACGCTGAAGTTATCATTGAAGCCTATCTTGAATGGGGAACTGAATGCCTGAAGCGGTTTAACGGGATGTGGGCATTTGCTCTCTGGGATAACCATAATAAACAGCTGTTTATTGCCAGGGACAGGATTGGTGAAAAACCACTGCATTATGCAATAGCAAACAATACTATCATCTTTGGCTCTGAAATCAAATGCATTTTCGCCTATGGGTTTAATAAAGTCCCTGATAACGAACTCCTGGAAATATATTTGACACTAGGCTATATACCAGCTCCTTATACCTTTTTCAAAGATATCAGGAAGCTAAAAGCCGGCCATTACCTGCTGGTCCGGGAGAAAGCGGTAAAAGAAACTGCCTACTGGGAATTGCCTGAAATTGACGAGTCTAATATGATTACTGACCGCAAAAAGGTGTTCAGAGACTTTGAAGACTTATTAAATGACTCAGTAAGAATCAGAATGCGGAGCGATGTTCCTTACGGAGCTTTCCTGAGCGGTGGACTCGATTCTTCGTCAATTGTAGCGCTAATGTCAGAAATTAGCTCTTACCCTGTTGAAACATTTACGATCGGATTCCATGAAAAGAGCTATGATGAAAGGCATCTGGCTATTCAGGTAGCCGAAAGATTCAATACATCTCACCATGAGCACATCATTGAACCTGAAATCTTTGATTCTTCTTTAAGCAATACGGTTTATCATTATGATGAACCATTCGGTGACCCTTCTGCCATACCAACAGGGCATGTATCAAAGTTTGCTGTTTCAAAAGTAAAAATGGTACTCACCGGTGATGGAGGTGACGAAGTTTTATCGGGTTATACCTACTACCAGGGCGAGAAATTTTCTGAGATATATCGAAAACTTCCGGGAATAGCCCGGATTGGACTCCCGGCTCTTGTTAAACAGGCTTCCCGTTTACTTAGAGGCGATCAACGTTACAGACTTAACCGGATTCAGGATGTTTTCTCAGCCTCAAACCAAAGTTTTGAAGACCGTTACCTCTCAAAAACTTCGCGGGTTGAAATCCCGTTGATCAAGCTGTTGCTCACCGGTGGTAATGTATACCCGGTTGAGGAGTTTATTTCTGACAGGCTCAAAGAATGTGCTTATCAGGACCCTTTTTACAAACTAATGTTTCTTGATCTGAAGCTTTCACTTCCTGATGATATGCTCGCAAAAGTTGACAGAATGAGCATGGCTTACTCCCTTGAAACCAGGACTCCGTTTCTCGATCACAGGATTATCGAATACATGGCTCATGTTCATAAAGATCTGAAAATGATTTCGTTCGAAAGAAAATCAGTCCTGCGCAGGTCTATCGGCACAAAGCTTCCTGACGCTTTGCTGCAAGCCCCAAAGAAAGGATTTTCAGTTCCATTGCGGGAATGGTTTAAAGGCGACTCATTCACCGACTATCTGAATAAACTTGAATTCTCAACCCCATATCTTAATCGTAGTATTGTTCAGGATATAACAGAAATGAACCGGGCAGGAAAACGTGACTATGGCGACTTTATCTGGATGCTCCTGGTTTGTAATAAAGTGTACAATGATTAATCCGTTTAAACTGGCAACTATTTCTATACATTCAAATCCTTGCCACCGTGGTCAAATTTCCTGGTAAGTGAAGATCATTATCGTAAACCACAGGTATTTTTTATCGGGCGGTCCTGAAAGGTATTTATTCAACCTGAAAAAGTTACTTGAAACTAAAGGTCACCAGGTAATCCCTTTCAGCATCAAGCACAACCGGAATAAATACTCAGAGTATTCTGACTATTTTCTGGATCCAGTTGGAACTGGCGATGAAGTTTATTTTGAATCCTACCGCAAAAACAATATCAGGGATCTGATTAAATTAATCGGAAGGCTTTATTATTCGTTCGAAGCCCGCAGGAAACTTTCAAAACTTATCATTAATGTTAAGCCCGATATCGTCTATTTACTCTTGTACCAGAATAAAATATCACCCAGTATTATTCATGCTGCAAAAAAGTCCGGCATACCGGTAGTCGTAAGAGTCTCTGATTACAGTATGATATGTGCTGCAAATGTATTTTACCTGCACCGGAAGAATGAGATCTGCGAAAGATGCCTCACATCAGGCCAGCATCATGGTGTGATTAACAAATGCGCTCATAACTCCTACCTGTATTCTTTCATGAAGTATTCTTCCTATAAATTGCACCAATATCTGAAGATATACGATTATGTGAGTGCCTACATTATTCCTTCGGCTTTTACTGCTTCCAGGTTTCAGCAACATGGCATCATGATGAATAAAATTTTCAATATACCTACGTTTGCCGAAACAGGAAACATGGTTGAACCAAGTTATGAAAGGTTTGCTCTCTATATTGGAAGAATTGAACCTGAAAAAGGCATCAGCACAATGATAGATGCTTTCCTCGGAACAGGTGTACCGCTAATCATAGCGGGGTTTTCTCAGAACGGTTATGATATTCAACTTAAAAGCAGGATTCAGGAGAATGATCACAAAATCACTTTTGCCGGAAAACTGGAATCAGAAGAAATTTCGGTTCTGCTGCAGAAATGTGCTTTTACAATTTGCCCTTCTGAGTGTTACGATAATTTCCCGAATTCGGTACTGGAAAGCTATGCTCATAAAAAGGCTGTTCTTGCAACCAACCTTGGAAGCCTTAAAGAAATGGTTATTGATGGAGAGACGGGGTTTTTGTTTGAACCAAAAAATTCAGCCGACTTAAAAGCAAAAGTTTTGGAATTGATTGACAACAGAGAGAAACTTGAGCGTTTCGGGAATAACGGATATAGCAGGTTAGCCGTAGAGTATTCTTCCGAGAATCATTACGAAAAGTTATTAGGTGCATTCAAATCGGTAATTTCAACTGCACATTCATGATAATGCTACCCTGCCGGACCAGGTATTGGTAGTACTGAGATGCCATTTTAAACAGTAATAATCCATTAAACTCATCGGCTTCATTACTCTAATTCACTACCATCGCTATGATTTGTTTCCTATTTGACTGGAAAAAAGAAAAGAATAATTACCTCGAAGAAGAATTGTCATCTTCAGGTATTAATTACAAAAGTTTTGATATGCCTGATTACAACATGCTCGACCGAACAAAGAAATATCGCTTGTTTGTTCTCTATTACAAATATCTTAAGCTTGCTTTCCGTTCATTAATACAGTCGGATCGAGATGACATAATGATATGTGTCAATTTTACCTCAGCTATTGGATTGGGATATATGAGCAGGTTGATGGGCAAGCCAAGAACAATAATTGCCCTTAACATGATTGCTCACCAGAGGCCCTGGCCGGTTGAAATGATTCGCCGGTTATTGTACAGGCCTGTTATGAGGACGAAGGACTTTGTTATCACAGTAAACGCCGAAGAATATATAGCCGAATACAGCCAACGATTTCAGGTACAGAAACAAAAATTTTTTGTGCTTCACGATCCTGTACAGCCAATTATCACCCATAATTCGCTAAACGGCCCCAATACCTATGTATTTACCGGTGGAGAAGCAAAGCGGGATTGGGATACATTATTTAAGGCATGCAGGAATCTTCCTGATATAAAGTTTGTCTGCATTGCCCGAGAAAAATATTTTGGTATAAAAACCGATGTTCCGGCCAATGTTGAACTGCTTTTCGATACGGATTACAGGACATTTGTTGATAATATGAAAGCTGCCAGCGCGATCACATTACCATTAAACTCCCAATCTCCTGCAGGTTTAATAGTACTGCTCGAATCAGCTGCATTATATAAACCAGTAATCGCTACTAAAACCCCATCAACTCAAAATTACATAAAGGATGGAATTAGTGGTTTCCTGGTTGAGCAGGGATCAGTTGAGGAACTGACTGAGAAGATTCACATCTTATGGAATAATAAGGATATTCAAAGAAGTTTTTCATCAAATCTTCATGAAGATTTGATGAAAAACCATTCTACCAAAGCATATGTGTCCAGGCTTTTAACCATAATAGAGCAGAGCGGATTTTCAGAGTTGATAAAACCAAACCGCTGATGAATGAATGATTATCTCCATAAGCGGCGACATATATTGCCGGGCTACTAAACCGACGAATGAAAGATCTCAAGTATTTTTGGCCTAAAATTCCGGAAAATTAGCCGGTTATTAATAAAAGGATCCTCATACAATAACTGAATTAAGAAAATGATGAAGAAAAAAATTTACATTGCCGGTTGTGGTGGAATGCTTGGTGAAGCCTTCTACAAGCAATTTTCCGATGATTATATTCTCAAATGCACAGATAAGGATGTGAATGAAACATGGTTGTCGTTCCTCGACTTCAGAGACTTTGATGCTTACCGTAATGATGTGATTCAATTCAAACCAGATTACCTTTTTCACCTCGGAGCATATACAGATTTAGAATTCTGCGAACTTAACAAGGAGGATACCTATCTCACCAATACAATAAGTGTTGAGAGTGCTGTTTTCATTGCTAATGAGCTTGATATTCCCCTGTTGTATATCTGTACGGCCGGTATTTTTAACGGGGAAAAAGAACTGTACGATGACTGGGACGATCCGGATCCTCTGGGAGTTTATGCCAGATCAAAATATCAGGGAGAAAAATTCGTCATCCAGAATGCAAGCCGCTACCTGGTATGCCGGGCCGGATGGATGATGGGCGCAGGACCTTCAAAGGATAATAAATTCGTACAAAAAATAATGAAACAATTGAAAGCGGGTCGTAAAGAGATTTTCGTTGTGAATGATAAAGATGGAACTCCGACCTATACTCACGATTTTGCCAAAAATGTTAAACTGTTACTCGAGAAACAATACTGGGGATTGTATAATATGGTTTGCGGTGGTCAAACCAGCAGGCTGGAAGTAGCTGCTGAAATGCTCAGAATCCTCAAACTTGAAAAATCGGTTACAATTCATGAAGTTTCTTCCGATTATTTCAGTAAGGAGTATTTTGCTGAACGCCCCCCTTGTGAGAGATTGATCAACAGGAAATTAAATCTGCGGGGTATTAACATAATGCGCGATTGGAAAATATCCCTTAAAGAATATCTTGATAATTATTACAATGATTATTTAATTTCATAATTATCATTAACATCCGGTATAAACAGCCTCAAGACATATTTCAAGTTTGATACAATGAAATATTCTACCCGTTTTGTTTCCAATCAGAAGAAACTAAAGATTGCGGCCTTTGGCTTCCGGTCCATTCCCTTCAGGGAGGGCTGTGCGGGAGCCGATAAATTTGCTATTGAATTGTTGCCGCGTCTTGTAAAGCTGGGTTATCAGGTAACCGGTTACAACCGTTTATATCAGGGTCAGCAACCTTTGCAGCGTGAATATGAAGGAGTGAGACTTGTACATTTCAGCACCTTCAATACAAAAGGTTTCGATACTTTGTTTCATTCCCTGAAATGCACCCTACACATTATTTTCACAAACAGCGGAAAGATTGTACATATTCAGAATGGCGGAAACAGCATATGGGCTATTTTGCTTCGGCTGGCCGGCAAAAAAGTTTTCATCAGCCAGGACGGAATCGATTGGGCGCGTGATAAATGGCCCTGGTATGGCAAATTATACCTTCGCTTGTCTGCTTTTCTTACAGCCTACCTCCCAAACCAGGTAATCTTCGACAATGTTTTTGCCAGAGAATTATTTGAAAAAAAATTCAACAGGAAATTTCTGTTTATCCCTTTTGGCAGCGATGTCGTGAATTTTGAAAATGATCAGGCAATACTGGATAAATACGGTCTTAAACCCAACGAATACTTCCTGTTCATTGGCCGGTTCATTCCCGATAAAGGGCTTCATTACCTGATACCGGCATTCGAATCGGTAAAAACTCCAAAAAAGCTTGTATTGGTTGGAGGTTCACCCAATCCTTCGGATTATGAGAAAAAGCTTATAGCTACCACTGACCAGAGGATCGTTTTTGCCGGGTATGTGTATGGTGATGATTCGTTGCGTTTGATGAAGAATGCCTATTGTTATATCCAACCGTCCGATGTTGAAGGACTCTCGCCGGTATTACTCAATGTTATGGGGTTGGGAACCCCTGTTTTATGCAGCGATATAAAAGAAAACCTTTATGCCGTAGCCGATCATGCTGTGTTGTTCAGGCAAGGAAATATTGAATCACTCACACAGGCTTTAACACAGTCATTATCCTCTCCCGAGCTTCTCCAACTGAATGCCGCCCGGGCAAAAGCAAGAACTTTACTACTTTTTAGCTGGGACCAGGTAACCAGGGATCATGAAACTATTTTTCTAAAGGAACTGAAAAAATGAACCGCCCGGTGAAGCAATCCCTGAGAATTGGAATTATTGTTAGCAATAGTGTCATTTATCAATGGCAATATTCTGCTATTGATTCTGTTCTCAGGTCTGATAGTCTCTCTATTTGTTTTATTGCCAGCACGGAAGAAAAATCGGGTCAGAAACAAGGTAAAAACCATTCTGTTATCAGAAGATTACATGAAATAATTGACCGGATTATTTCACATGATAAGTCGGGATTGCTTTCTGCGGTAAGTATCAGAAAAATCACAGGAAAAATACCCCTGATTTATTTCACGCCTGTGATAAAACAGGACTTCATAGAATTGGATTCCGTATCCTGCAACCAGATTTCTGTATTAAATCCTGATATTATTTTAAATTTTAGTTCACTCCCTCTCAACATAAATCTCGCGGGTGTACCCAGGCTGGGGACTTGCGAGTTTAAAGCGGGATATCATGATGATGGGTACGATGAGGTTGTAAAACAATGTCCTGCAACCTTATCAGCACTTCTCTTCAGAACCAATACGCCTTTCCTGAATTCCTTCGCTGAAACATGGTTAGGGCAGACTTATGCATATCTTATCCATATTAACAAAGTAAGGGCCTGGAAAAGGGTTGCACTGCTGCTGGAGCGGTTTCTTACAGGGCTTTCAGAACTGGGCGAAACATACCTTGAAACCAGGAGCAGAATCGCAGGCGGAAGGTCAGCAGAACAACTGACAAGACAATCTAATATTTCGGGCCGGATAAGTGATTGGGGAAACTTATTAACCCATCTCCGTATCATAGTATTAAAACTGGCTGATAAACTGTTCTATACAAAAAGTTTTCAATGGTTTGTATTGATGAGTCCGGTATCGGATCAATTCCCTTCGGTTGCACAGGACATCGGTAAAAGAAGGATGTTACCTCCTTCTGACCGTTTCTGGGCTGATCCGTTCATTATATCCCGCGAAGGGCAGAACTATATATTTGTGGAGGAACTACCCTTTAAAAGCAATAAGGGACACATTGCTGTGATTGAATCAGATTCCACTGGTTCAATACTACAAACAGTAACCGTTTTAAACAAACCTTACCATCTCTCATACCCGTTTGTTTTTGATCATAACGGAAATTATTACATGGTACCTGAGACCGGTGAAAACAAGACCATTGAAATATATCAATGTACTGACTTTCCATATAAATGGGATTTCGTTATGAATCTTATGGAGAACCTGGATGCAAAAGATACTACCCTGTTTTATCATCAAAACAAATGGTGGCTCTTTACATCTGTTTGCCAATCAGGAATCGATTCTGATTATTCCGAGTTATTTCTTTTCTATTCTGACAACCTGCTCACTGCAAACTGGATTCCTCATCCTGCGAATCCTGTAATATCCGATATCACCTCAGCCAGGTGTGCCGGAAAAATATTTGTTCATAATCAACAGATATACAGACCTTCTCAGGATTGCTCCCAACGCTATGGCAGAGCCTATAATCTGAACATAATCGAAAAACTCACTGAACAGGAGTATACGGAAGTTAAAATGTTAACTATTGAACCTGAAACAATTCATCCGGATTTCAAGGGAGTACATACTTTCAACCGGGACCAGGGTTATATGGTACTGGATGCGTATACCTTCCGCCGACGTTTTTGATTTCCGAATTGCGTAAAGAGAAACATAGAAATAATGAACTCAAATAACATAATACTGAATGGAAATAAGTGAAATCCTTAAGCAGGTGAACCATCTTTTTACAGACTTCTTTGACAATAACAGCATCTCATTGAATGAACAATCAACTGCAGCTGATGTTGAAGAATGGGATTCTCTCAATAACATTCATATAATTACAGCTATCGAAAAACATTTCAGGATCAGGTTTGAACTGAATGAATTGCTGAATTTCACCAACATAGGTGATATGTGCAGGGGCATTCAGGCAAAGGTTAAATAGCCCGGTTTTATTGATCCTAGATTCAGATTCCGTATGCAAAGAACCAATGATTTTAATTACTGCCGATAAGGCCTCAACTAGCCTGACGAATAAAACTCAGCCGGATGATTTTTACATCTGTTAACTTCTTTCTTTTTCTGGTTTCGGTACTGGTGACGTATTACCTGATTCCGGTAAAATACCGGAAACTATTACTCCTGGCGGCAAGTGCATTTTTTTATGCTACAGCCGGTTATGAATACCTTTTACTTGTTATAGCATTAATAATCTTCAATTATTATCTGGGATTAAGGCTTGAAAAAACTAATACTCAAGCGCAAAAAAAGTCTTTTCTTTATGCCGGGCTGATCATAAATATCGGTGTTCTGGTATTTTATAAATACCTGGGATTCATATTCTACAGTATTACTGAAGTATTTGGAATTGAGAATTACAGCGCTGATTCGGGTATCTTAAAGCTTATCATTCCGCTTGGGCTATCATATTACACATTCCAGAACCTGGGTTACATACTGGACATTTACAGAGGTAGTGAAAAAGCGGAGAGAAACCTCATGGACTTCAGTCTGTTTGTACTGTTTTTTCCAAAACTGAATGTAGGCCCTATTGAAAGAACTAAAACCCTCCTGCCTCAGATAAAAACTGACCGGGTATTTTCAGCAGATAACCTGATCGAAGGAGGGAAAAGGATCCTCTGGGGGTTTTTAAAAAAAATGGTTATTGCCGACAGAATTGCAATATTTGTGGACGCAGTTTATGTGAACCATGAATTTCATGGAGGAAGCACTATGATACTCGCAATTCTGCTATACACACTCCAGGTTTATGCCGATTTCTCAGGTTACACAGATATTGCGATAGGAACTGCAAGATTGTTTGGATACCGTCTCATGGAAAACTTCAATTTCCCCTTGGTTTCAAAGAATATTTCTGATTTCTGGCGCCGCTGGCACATTTCTCTCTCAACATGGGTGAACGATTACCTGTTTAATCCGATTTCTCTGAAACGTCGTAACTGGGGTAACCTGGGAGTATACTATGCCTTGTTTATCAGCTTCATAGTCGTAGGAATCTGGCACGGTGCTACATGGAACTATGTACTCTTCGGGGTGTTTCAGTCACTGGCACTCATTTACGATATGGTCACAAGGAAGTTAAGGAAGAAAGTATCGAAAAAAGTACCCTCGCTACTATATTCCTTGTTTAGCATTGCACTTACATACATCTTTATAAGTTTCTGCCTGATTCTGTTTAAAACTCCGACTCCCGATCAGGCTTTGTCAGTATTACAGAGCATCGCCTCACCTCCCGGAGATTTATCAATTGACCGAGCTTCTATGATTCTCTTCGTGACGATTGGAGGCCTTGTGTTGGTTATTTCAGATTTCAGGACAGAGTTTAAGTTTCTTCAATTGCCTCAGCA
>Ga0116171_10005097_pt1 | contig 11611 bp, 9 predicted proteins | sample AD_JPNHW2_MetaG_FD_89798 | JGI IMG/M metagenome (GOLD analysis project Ga0116171, IMG submission 89798) | Active sludge microbial communities of municipal wastewater-treating anaerobic digesters from Japan - AD_JPNHW2_MetaG | ecosystem: Engineered > Bioreactor > Anaerobic > Digestate | place...
CGGGGCTGATCCACATCGCAGTTGCGCAGGATCGCCATGTGATAGGCAAAGAGCTGCAGCGGGATGATGGTAAGGAGCGGCGTCAGCATCTCCACGGTCGGCGGTACATAAATAACATGCTGGGCGTGTTTCTTTATTTCCTGGTCACCCTCGGTGGCAATGGCGATCACCCGGCCGTTGCGCGCCCGCACCTCTTCAATGTTGCTGAGGATTTTATCATAGACCGAGTCCCGGGTGGCGATAAAGACCACCGGCATATGGTCGTCGATGAGCGCGATCGGCCCGTGTTTGATCTCGGCCGCCGGATAGCCCTCGGCGTGGATATAGGCGATCTCCTTGAGCTTCAGGGCACCCTCGAGTGCGACCGGAAAATTGTAGCCGCGGCCGAGATAGAGACAGTTGCGCACCTCCTTGTGCATCTCGGCCAGGGCGCGGATCTGGTCGCTCTGTTCGAGAATCTTCTGGATCTTGCCGGGAATCGCCTGGAGCGCGCCGACCAGTTCGCGCCCACGCGCTGAGGAAACCGAGCGCATCCGCCCGAGCAGCAGGGTGATCAGCGCCAGCACCGTCACCTGCGAGGTGAAGGCCTTGGTCGAAGCAACGCCGATCTCAGGTCCGGCATGAAGATAGACCCCCGCGTCGGTTTCGCGGGCGATGCTGGAGCCCACGACATTGCAGATGCCATAGACCTTGCTGCGCTTGCGTTTGGCCTCGCGGATAGCCGCCAGGGTGTCGGCGGTTTCACCCGATTGGCTGATGGCGATGACGGCGGAATCGTCGTTGACGATCGGATTGCGGTAGCGGAACTCCGAGGCGTATTCCACCTCCACCGGAATGCCGACCAGCTCTTCGAACAGGTATTCACCGATCAGGGCGGCGTGCCAGGATGTGCCGCAGGCGGTGAGGATGATGCGCCGGGCATACAGCAGCGATTCAAAATCATGCTCGATGCCGCCGAGGCGCGTCGTGCCCTCCTCCCACATCAGCCGGCCGCGCAGGGTGTCGGCCAGGGTGCTCGGCTGTTCCATGATCTCCTTGAGCATGAAATGGGCATATCCGGCCTTTTCGATCTGCTGGAGGTCGAGGTCGATGGGCTCGGCGATCTTGGCGACCGGACAGTTTTCGATAGTTTTGACTGCAATACCGCTGCGGGTAAGGACGGCCAGCTCGCCATCGTCGAGGTAGGTGACGCTCTGGATCACGCCGACCAGCGGCGCCGCGTCGGAAGCCACGTAGAACTCCCCCTCGCCATGGCCGATGACCAGGGGCGAGCCGTTGCGCGCCGCTACCAGGGTATCGGGATGATCGCGGTCGATGATGGCCAGGCCGTAGGTGCCTTGCACACAGGCCAGTCCCTGGCGCACCGCCTCGCCCAGATCCATTCCCTTCTTGAGATTTTCCTCGAAGAGATGGCTCAGGACCTCACTGTCGGTATCCGAGACGAAGGTATGGCCCTTGCGCTGCAGTTCGTCGCGCAGCAGGATAAAGTTTTCGATAATGCCGTTGTGGACCACCGCCACCCGGCAGCTGCAGTCGCTGTGGGGATGGGCGTTGACTGTGTTGGGCTCGCCATGCGTCGCCCAGCGGGTATGGCCGATGCCGAGCGTGCTCTGCGGCGTCTGCTCGGGGAGAATCCGTTCGAGCTCGGCAATTTTGCCCGCCGCTTTCTCCATCCATATCCCCTCTCCGGTCCACAGGGCGATCCCCGCGCTGTCATAGCCGCGGTACTCCAGGCGGTGCAAACCATTGAGAAGCAGCGGCAGTACATTCTGTCGTCCGATATAGCCTACTATCCCACACATTAGCGGCCTCCAGTTCCCGTCATCCCGGGTTCAGTCGAAATGCAGCACAGCACCCGTCCGCCCGCTTCACCCGGGCAAACAGCCTATTCCCATTCGATCGTGCTGGGCGGCTTGGAACTGATATCGTAAACCACCCGATTGACGCCTTTTACTTCGTTGATGATCCGATTCGAGATTTGCGCCAGCAGCGGCCGGGGAATCTCGGCCCAATCGGCGGTCATGCCGTCCATGCTGGTGACGGCGCGCAGGGCGATCACGTTTTCATAGGTGCGTTCATCGCCCATGACCCCGACGGTCTGGATCGGCAGCAGCACCGCAAAGGCCTGCCAGATGCGGTTGTACTCCCCGCTGCGGCGCAGCTCTTCCATAAAAATGCGGTCGGCCGGCCGGAGAATCTCCAGCCGCTCCGGCGTGATCGTGCCGAGAACGCGTACCGCCAGCCCGGGACCGGGGAAGGGATGACGGCCGAGGATGTACTCGGGCACCGCCAGCTCGCGACCGACCTTGCGCACCTCGTCCTTGAACAGCTCGCGCAGCGGCTCGATCAGCTTGAGGTCCATCTTTTCGGGCAGCCCGCCGACATTGTGATGGCTCTTGATGGTCGCTGAGGGCCCGCGCGTCGAGACGCTTTCGATGACGTCGGGATAGAGGGTGCCTTGCACCAGATAGTGTACACCGCCGATCCGCCGAGCCTCTTCCTCGAATACCGCGATGAACTCGCGGCCGATGATCTTGCGTTTTTGCTCGGGATCGGCCACCCCGGCAAGCCGGTCGAGAAAACGCTCGCTGGCATCGACCAGCCGGAACTCGAAATCGGCATTGCGGTAAAAGCGGCAGACCTCCGCGCCCTCGTTTTCGCGCAGCAGACCGGTGTCGACAAAGATACAGGTGAGCTGATGGCCGATGGCACGCCCCACCAGTGCTGCGGCGACCGTGGAGTCGACGCCGCCCGAGAGGGCACAGAGGACGCGCTCGGTACCGACCCGCGCCTGGATCTCCGCCACTGTGCTCTCGACAAAGGAGCTGGCATTCCAGTCGCCGCGGCAGCCGCAGCTTTTAAAGACGAAATTGCCGAGCAGTTCCGCGCCGCGCGGGGTATGCACCACCTCGGGATGGAACTGGATGCCGAACACCGGGCGGTGGCGGTGCGAGATGGCGGCGATCGGGGCGTTGGCGGTATGGGCGATGACCGTGAACTCGGGCGGAATGCGGGTGAGATGATCGCCATGGCTCATCCAGACCGTTAGCGATCCGCCCAGCCCCGCGAAAAGGCTCTCCGGCTCGTCAATCTGCAATTCAGCCCGGCCGTACTCGCGCTGCGGCGCGCGCGCCACCTCGCCGCCGCACAGATGACTGATCACCTGCAGTCCGTAGCAGATCCCGAGAATGGGGATGTCGAGCTTGAGGATAGCCGGGTCCGGGAGGGGCGCATCCGCGCCATACACCGAGGAGGGGCCGCCGGAGAGGATGATGCCCCGGGGCCGGAGCGCCTGCACTTCGGCGAGCGGCAGGGAGTAGGGTCTGATCTCGGAGTAAACGCCCAGCTCGCGGATGCGGCGCGCGATCAGCTGGGTATACTGCGATCCGAAATCGAGGATCAGGATCCGTTCAAGGTGCTCCATGATCAATCGTCCTTACGGGCAGTCAAAATGTGATCTTCCATTCCCGCAAGGTTTTAAGGGCGGGATAACAGGTCATGTCACAATGGATCGGCGTGATTGAGATCATCCGCTCCAGGATCGCCTGGTCGTCGAGCTCCTGATCCGGCTCGTCCTCCCGCTTCTCGCCGGTAAGCCAGTAATAATTACGGTTATGCGGATCCTTGCGGATTTCATATTCTTCGATCCAGTTGGTCGTTCCCTGCCGGGTAATGCGGACGCCGCATATCTCGCTGCGCGGCACCGACGGCACATTGACATTGAGAAAAACCCCGGGCGGCAGGGGATGCGCGAGGAGCTGGTGGGTGATCACGCCGGCGAACTCGGCGGCCACGGAGAAATCGCTGTTGGAATAGGAGGCCAGGCTCATGGCGATGGCCGGAATGCCCGAGATCGCCCCTTCGGTCGCTGCCGAGACTGTCCCGGAATAAATGGTGTTGATGCCGGTATTGGAGCCCTGGTTGATGCCCGAAATGACAATGTCGGGCATGCGGTTCTGGCGTCCGAGATCCCAAATGGCCACCTTGACGCAGTCGGCCGGGGTGCCGCGGACGGCATAACCAAAGAAGGCGCCGTTCTTGCGCATTTCGCTGACACGCAGGGGATCGCTGAGGGTGATGGCATGGCCGACCGCGCTCATCTCGGAGATCGGGGCGTAGATAATAATCTCACCATGCCGGGTCATTTCAGCGGCCAGGGCCGCCAATCCCGGGGCATTGATGCCGTCATCGTTGCTGAGGAGGATTCTCACGGGCTACTCGATGTCTTGTGGTGGTGGTTGCTGGCGTGCGCCGGATTTGGCCCGGACTGGTTTATCGGATGCGCCGGCTCGAGATCGTTTGGGCTGCGCCGGCGCAGCAGTGGTGCTATCGCCGGCTTTTTTCGCGGCTGCTGAGCGCGGCTGGCTTCGCCTGGCCGGTGCGGCAGTACCGCTATCGGCGGCTTTTTTCGCGGCCGCTGAGCGCGGCTGGCTCCGCCTGGCCGGTGCGGTCTCGGCCGCCGTGACGGGCGAAGCCTGTGCACTCCGAACCGCCGCAGCGGATTTCGGGCGCGGCGCAGCACCGGCTGCGGCTGCGCGCGCACTGCGGCGCCCGCCCCGGGCGCGGACGGAACTGCCGAAGAAACGGAGGAGATGCTCGAGATGCTCCTTGAGGTCGCGCCGGTGCAGGATCAGGTCGACAAAACCATGCTCCTGGACAAATTCGGCGCGCTGGAAACCTTCCGGCAGGTCCTGACCGATGGTCTGCTTGATGACCCGCGGACCGGCGAAGCCGATGAACGCCCCGGGCTCGGCAATGATGATATCCCCGAGCATGGAAAAACTCGCGGTGGTCCCGCCGGCGGTGGGATCGGTGAGGATCGAGATATAGGCGAGCCCCGCATCGGAGAGCTGGGCCAGTTTGGCCGAGGTCTTGGCCATCTGCATCAGTGAGAGGATGCCCTCCTGCATGCGCGCTCCCCCCGAGGCCGAGAGGATGATCATCGGCCGCTGCGTCGCTATGGCCCGGTCGATGGCCCGGCTGATCTTTTCGCCGACCACCGATCCCATGCTGCCGCCGATGAAGCGAAAATCCATGAGCGCCATGATGACCGGCATCCCGCCCAGGGTGCATTCACCGGTGCGGACGGCATCCTGCAGCCCGGTTTTGGCCTGGGAATCCCGCAGCCGGTCGGCGTATTTCTTCGAATCCTTGAACTGCAGCGGATCGGCCGGCGCCAGTCCGGTATCCAGTTCCTTCAAGCGGCCCTCATCGGCCAGCAGCTCAGCGTACTGCTCGCTGTTCATGCGAAAATGGAAATCGCATTTCGTGCAGACGAGAAAGTTGCGCTCGAGGTCCTTTTTGTAAAGAATCTCGCCGCAGCGGTCGCACTTGATCCACAGCCCGTCCGGGAGCTCTCGCTTGGTCTGGGCCTCAAGCCCGGGGGTGACGCGTTTGAACCACTCCATAACGACTCCTTGCTACTCTGTTTCGGACGGCGGATCCACTATCTCGAGAAGGGGATTGGCCTGGATCAGGCAGCTCATCAGCACCGCATCTTCGTTCTCGACCTCGTAATACCCCTTGCGCAATCCGACCTGCGTGAATCCCAGCTTGTCGTAGAGCGCGATGGCAGCGCTATTGCTGCGCCGGACCTCGAGATGAGCGAGATAAAAGCCCATCTCCCGGCCCGCTCTCAAAAGGAGTAATAAAAAAGCATAACCGATGCCGCGCCGTTGATATTCCGGAGCTACCGCGACGTTGGCGATGTGCATCTCATCCGCCACCAGATAGGTGATCATATAGGCCGCTACGACCTCCCCATCCAGCAGGACAAGACTGCAGGCGTACTCCTGATCGAGGTCCTCGCGGAACATCTCCCGGGTCCACGCCGAGCGGAAGAGCTGCTCTTCGATGCGCACGACCTGATCCAGATCCTCTTCGCGCATGGCGCGATACGGCCAGCTCTCTCCGGATCCGGGGAGCCGCACTACCCCGGGAGCAAAGGCATCAGCGAACATGATCGTCCGGCGAGAAGACCGCTTTTTTGGGCTTGCCGACGACAAATTCCTGCAGATAGAGCGGCTCAAGCAGATCCGGTTTTTCACCCTGGTCCCGCTCCAGCAGCCGGCAGCCCAGCCGCGCAATCGTATGGGCGCTGAGCAAGGCGCGCCAGGCCGGGGCCGCATGATATCCCGCGGGCAGCGGATGCTGCGGGCTCTGGCCGATCAGCAAGGCCTCGGGCGGCACCTCAGCGGCCAGCTCAGGCCAACGAAAGATGCGAACCTCCGGCTGCGGCACATCGCCCTTGTCGCTGCGTTCATACAGACCGAGGTAATACTCGTCAGCGCGCGAGCGCAGCAGCGCGGCAATCAGCCCCTGCGCGACCGGCGCCTGTGCGGCCAGGGCCGCGAGCGTCGGCACAGCGACCAGCGGGATCTCCTGCGCCATGGCAATGCCCTTGGCGAAGGCGAGTCCGATGCGCAGTCCGGTGAAGGAGCCCGGGCCGATGGAGACGGCCACCGCATCGAGGTCGGACATTCGCCAGCCGGCGTCCGCCAGCAGGGCATCTACCGCCCGCGTCAGCAGCCGGCCATGGGAGTTCTTCAGGGCCGCGCGGTACTCCACAACCAGCGCCTCGCCTTGCGTCAGCGCCGCAGCGCAGATCGGGGTGGCGGTTTCAATAGCCAGCAGGTTCATGACGATAGACCTCGATCAAACGTACCTCGGCGGTGAGCGGCACAGCGTCTGACTGCAGTTTCCCGATTTTCGCCGCGGCCTCAATGCCGTGGGAGAGCTGCATCCGGGTATGTCCCGGCGTCAGCCAATCCTCGATCAGCTCGGGCCACTCGATCAGGCAGATGCCCTCGCCATCGAGATACTCCTCGAGTCCGAGATCGTGCAGCTCGGCAGCCGCGTGCAGACGGTAAAAGTCGAAATGATAGACCGGCAGCCGGCCGCGATACTCATTGATCAGGGTAAAGGTGGGACTGGTCACGGTCTCCGTCACCGCCAGCCCCGCGCAGATGCCCTGGATCAGGGTGGTTTTGCCGGCGCCGAGGTTGCCGGTGAAGATCAGCACGCTGCCCGGTTCCAGGGCCGTGGCAAGGCGGAGACCATAGTCCCGGGTCTCCGCGGCGCCCCGGCTGACCTTGCTCTCCACCAGCCGGTAATGTTCGTCCTGCACGCTGCTGCGCTACCTATTTGGGTTCCAGGGTGATGACCGGCAGAACCATCTCCTCCAGCGAAATGCCGCCGTGCTGGAAACTGTCGGCGTAATAATTCAGGTAATAATGGTAGTTGGTTGGATAGACGAAATAAAAATCTTCCTTGGCGATCAGATAATTGGTATTGACGCCGCGCACCGGCAGCTTGTAGGCGCGCGGATCGCGGATGATCATGGCATTCTTGGCGTCCGCCTTGATATTGCGCCCGTATTTGTAGCGCAGGCTGGTCGAGGTCTCGCGGTCGCCAATCACCCTGGCGCCGCGCAGGCCGCGGATGCTGCCGTGATCGGAGGTGATGATGACGGTATTGCCCGCCTGCGCCAGCTGCTGCAGGGCGAGGAACATGTGCGAGTGCTCGAGCCAGCTTTTGGTCATCGAGCGGAAGGCGGCCTCATTCGGGACCATCTCCTTGATCAATTCGGAAGAGCTGCGCGAATGCGCAAGGATGTCGACGAAATTCAGCACGATCGCCGAGAGCGGCAGGTCGCCGAACTCCTGGATCTTGCGGGCGATGAGGCGGTGCTCCTGCATGTCAAGGACCTTGGCATACTTGGGGCTTGGCTTGAGATCGAGGCCGGCGCGACGCAGCTGCTGCTCGAGCAGTTGGCTTTCGAAGCGGTTGCAGCTGAGGTCATCATTTTCATCCCCCTGGGCCCAGAGTTCGGGCATCAGCCGCTCGATCTCGCTCGGAAATAGTCCGCTGAAAATGGCGTTGCGCGCATAGGGCGTGGCCGTGGGGAGGATGGAGAAATAATAGTCGCGCTGCACATTGAAATAATCGCGCAGCAGCGGCTCCACGACCAGCCACTGGTCGAGCCGCAGGTTGTCGAGAACCAGCAGGAGGGTGTGTCGCCCGGCGCGCACATGCGGCAGGACATACTGCGGGACGATATTCACCGAGAGCGGCGGCGCTTCTTTGGCGGTGAGCCAGGAGAGATAGTTTTTCTCGATGAAACGGCCGAATTCGGCATTACACTCCCGCTTCTGGTCATAGAGGATCTGCTTCAGGCCGAGGTCGGGATGTTGATCAAGCTCGATATCATATTCGCACAGGCGGAGGTGGACCTCGATCCAGTCCTGCCAGGTCATGCCGCTCATCAGGCGCAAGGCGATTTGATTGAACTCGGAGGTATAGTCGCGGGAGATGCGCTCCCCGGCGATCTTGCGGCGTTCGAGGATTTTCTTGCAGACCAGGAGGATCTGGCTGGGGTTGACCGGCTTGGTGAGGTAATCGTCGATCTTGCCGCCGATGGCTTGCTCCATCAGCGACTCCTCTTCGTTTTTGGTGACCATGATCACCGGCAGGCCGGGGCGGATGTTCTTGAATTCGGTGAGCGCGGAGAGGCCGTCCATGCCGTTGAGCATCTCGTCGAGCAGCACCAGATCAAAAGTCGAATTACGCACCAGCTCGAGTGCATCTTCGGCGTTGGTCACGGTGGTTACTGTATAGCCCTTTTCCTCGAGGAAAAGGACATGCGGCCGCAGCAGGTCGATCTCGTCATCAACCCACAGGATCAGCCCCTTGTCATCCGTCACGATGCCTCCTGCACCTTTATCATAACAAGAAAAGTAATCAATTTAAAGCAGAGTGTCAATCCTTTTTATCTTTTTACCTGCTCCTCAGCTTTTTAGCTTGCTATAAAAAAAAGAATGCATTATTTTATAAGCTATAAAAATTTTCGCCTGGGGTCGCCGCTGTGCTGCCCCCTGCAAGATTGGCTAAAACCAGAGGAAATAGTGATTTGCTGCACCAGCTCATTCATAAAGGGGTAATCGTTCCCGATCCCCCGGCCTATCAGGAACTGACCATCCATTTTCGCGGCATCAGCCATCGGCTGACGCCCGGGCAGGAGGAGATGGCTCTGGCCTGGGTCAAAAAGATCGGAACGGAATATGTCGAGGATGCCGTTTTTTGCCGCAATTTTTTCACCGACTTTAGCAAGGCCCTCAAGGTCGAGCCGGCGCTCAAGCCCGGCGAGGTTGATTTCCAGGAGGTCATCGCGGTCGTCGCGCGTGAACGCATGGCGCGGGAATCCATGACCAAAGAGGAGCGCAAGGAGCTGGCCGCCCGTCGCAAGGCCGTCCGCGACGAGCTCAAGGAGATCTACGGCCATGCCCAGGCCGACGGCGAGCGCATCGAACTGGCCGGCTATCTTGTCGAACCGAGCGGTATTTTCATGGGACGCGGCAAACATCCGCTGCGCGGCCGATGGAAGGAGGGGGCCGGCAAAAGCGACATCACCCTCAACCTCAGCCCCGACGCGCCGGTGCCGGAGGGCGCATGGGCCGAGATCGTCTGGCAGCCCGAGAGCCTCTGGGTGGCACGCTGGCCGGACAAGCTCACCGGCAAGATCAAGTATATCTGGCTGCACGACAGCGCCCCGATCAAGCAGGCGCGCGAGGAGCAGAAATTCAGCAAGGCGATCGAGCTCGAGGAGCAGATAAAAGCCGTCCGCGCCTACATCCAGCGCGGCCTCGATTCGGAGAACCCGCGCCGCCGCATGATCGCCACCGCCTGCTTCCTCATCGACACCCTCTGCCTCCGCGTCGGCGACGAAAAGGACCCGGATGAGGCCGACACTGTCGGCGCCACCACGTTGCGTCCCGAGCACGTCAAGCTGCTGCCCGACGGCACCGCGGAGTTCCGCTTCCTCGGCAAGGACTCCGTGTTGTGGAATAAAAAGCTCTCCCTGCCGGAAAACGTCCGCCGCAATCTCGAGGAACTCGAGCGCGAGGCGCGGCCGACCGCCGGCGGCGGCAAGGTCAAAAACGCCGCCTATAGCAAGCCGCAGCTTTTCCCGGATGTCTCCAGCCGCAATGTCAACGCCTTCCTCTCCGAGGTGCTGCCAGGGCTGACCGCTAAGGTCTTCCGTACCCATCACGCCTCCGCGGTGGTGCGCGAGAGTCTCGCCCAATCGGGCGTGGTGATCGAGGATCCCGAGCATCTCAAGTGGGAGGCGGTGGTCAACGCCAACCTCGAGGCGGCGATGCTCTGCAACCATATCAAAAAGGCCCCGGCCAACTGGGCGCAGCGCAAGGAGAATTTCAAGCAGCGTGAATCGGTCCTGCAAAAGGAACTGGCGGCGCTGGGAGAATTGATCAAAAAAGAGTCAGCCGCTGTCGCCCAGCTCCGGCAGCAAATGAAGGCGCGCAAGGCCGAGACCGGCAAGACCGACCAGCGCGCCCGCGTTGGCGCGGCCTTTCAGCGCAAGATCGACGCCCAGATGCGCAAGGTCGGCCAGCTCAAGGAGCGTGAAGAGAAAAGGCGCATCGCCCTGGGTAAGCTCAAGACCCAGATGGCCATTGCCTCCAAAAACCGCACCTGGAACCTCGGCACCAGCCAGAAATCCTATATCGATCCCCGCACCTTTTACAACTGGGGACTCGAAGTGGACTATGACGTGCTGAAAAAGTACTACTCGAAGAACCTGCAGCGAAAATTCGAGTGGGTGCGCGCCGGCGAAGAGCCGGAAGCCGAAGAATGAAAAAGGGCATCCTCTACTCCCTCATCGCCTTGGTCATGTGGGGACTTTTCCCCGTCTACTGGAAATGGCTGGGCGGGGTGCCCGCCCTCGAGATCCTCAGTCACCGCATGGCCTGGTCGCTGGTTTTTGTGGTTTTCCTGCTGCTGCTGAAAAAAAGCCGCCTCCTCACCGTGCTGCGCCGTACTCCCCGTCACGCCGCGATTTTCCTGCTGACCGCCAGTCTGCTCTCGGTCAATTGGGGGCTCTACATCTGGGCGGTGCAGACCAACAGGGTGGTCGATGCCAGCCTGGGCTATTTCATCAACCCCCTCGTCAGTGTCGTGCTTGGTGTCGTCTTCCTGCAGGAGCGGCTGCGGCCAGCGCACTGGCTGGCGGTCGGACTGGCGGCGCTGGGGGTGCTCTATCTGGCCGTGCATCAAGCCGGCTTGCCGTGGATCGCCCTGGCCCTGGCCTTCACCTTTGCATTCTACGGTCTGCTGCGCAAGACCGCGCCGCTCAACAGTCTCGAGGGTCTGGCGGTCGAGACAGCGCTGCTGCTGCCCCTCGCTGCAGGCTATCTGCTTTTCCTCGAGATGCATGGCACGGCCGCATTCGGCCATGCCGGCCTGCGTACCACCCTGCTGCTGGCGGTGGCGGGGCCGGTGACGGCGCTGCCGCTGCTCTTTTTTGCCGCGGGGGTGCGCCGCATTCCTTACAGCCAGCTCGCCTTCATCCAATATTTATCGCCGACGCTGCAGTTTCTGCTCGGAGCCTTTGTCTACCATGAGCCGCTCTCGGTGGTCCGGCTGACCGGTTTCAGCCTGGTCTGGCTGGCGACCGGGCTCTATATCGCGGTGGAGTGCCACCGCAGCCGCTGCCGGGTTGACGCCCCTCCGGCCTGACGCCCAACCCCTCGTGCCCACCCAACCACACGCATCCGCCCACCCCCTGGCTCCCACCCGACCCCTCGCACCTACCCAG